>ENA-OYXE01000471-OYXE01000471.1-human-gut-metagenome-genome-assembly--contig:-NODE-471-length-12436-cov-4.219530_pt1 | contig 12436 bp, 10 predicted proteins | sample MGYA00244175_ERZ653407 | MGnify/ENA primary metagenome ERZ653407 (study PRJEB26926, sample SAMN06165181) | human gut metagenome | biome: ENVO:00009003; feature: ENVO:2100002; material: ENVO:00002003... | reverse complement strand
AGCGTACACCGAGCTGCCAGATACCATCAGAAGTGAGGATGATCTGATCGCCTACGTAAAAACGTGCCCGCAGATTGATTGCGGCGGCGAGCATTACAACGGAACGACGAAAGACCGGATCGGCCGCCTGAACATGGTGCTTGTGGATTCGTTCTATTTCTATAACAAACTTGCGAATGGCTGGCGCTGGCGGAAGCGGAGGCGTGAGCTGTTTGATATCATAGAAAAAAAACTCTGATGAATGCCTGGCAAAAAAGCGTGCCGGAAACGTTTCGTTCGGCACGCTTTTTCCTGCCCTGCATTTGAATCGAAAAAGAGAGGAAACATACGTATGCTTGCAATATTTCTTGCGCCGGTCTACATACTGGCAAATGTATTTACCGCCTACTGGCTGCTGCGGTGGATGAAGGAGGTGCATCCTTTGTTCCGCCATCCGGCCGTGCTGGGTGTCATTTTGGTGCTGTATGCATTTTTTGCACTTTCCCTGCTGACGAGCTTTCTGATCAAAAGAGATCCCGTTCACCGGATTTTAAAGGTCATCAGCAACTGCTGGCTTGGCATGTATCTGTATTTTCTTGGCTTCACCGCGATTCTGGTGCTGCTGCGCTTCATTTTTGCGCATACGGCACTGACGAAAACTTGGCTGTATTCTCCGATGGGATTGAAAGCGGTCGGCCTTGGCGCGATCCTTTTTGTGACGGGAATGTGCATCTACGGAATGGTGCATGCAGTCCATATTTACACGACACGATATGAGGTTCCATCGAAAAAGGATGCACATCTGAAAATTGCGCTCGTCGCAGATCTTCATCTGGGGTACAGCATCGGCAGTCATCAGATGGAAGAGATGGTGGAAAAAATCAATGCTGAGGAGCCGGATGTCGTTGTGATTGCCGGGGATATTTTTGATAATGAGTACGATGCCATCTATGAGCCGGACCGCGTGGCGGATCTTCTGGCGGGCTTAAAGAGCCGGTACGGCACGTACGCCTGCTACGGCAACCACGATCTCGATGAGAAGATTCTCGCGGGCTTTACGTTTGAGACGAAGGAGGAGCGCATCGCCGACCGCCGGTTCGGTGAGTTTCTGGACCGCGCGAAGATTCATCTGCTGGAGGATGATGTGGTCTGTATCGATGATGCCTTTTATCTGGCGGGCCGAAAAGATCCCGACCGGATCCGCAAAACGCAGGAGACACGCGACACGCCGTCCGAACTGCTTACCGGACTGGACCAGTCGCTTCCAGTTTTTGTGATTGACCACCAGCCGTCGGAGCTGACCGAGCTGGCAGAGGCAGGCGCAGACCTTGATCTTGGCGGCCATACGCACGACGGACAGCTCTTCCCAGGCAATATCCTTACCGGCCTGATGTGGGAGAATGCCTGCGGGATGAAGAAAGTCGGAGACATGTACAGCATCGTCACATCCGGCGTGGGTCTCTGGGGACCGCCGATGCGGATTGGAACGAAAGCGGAAGTGGTGATCATCGATTATGGAAAATAAGGGTTGACAAAACCGGAACGCAGAACTATAATACAACAAAATTACGAAACAGAGGTTATCAATGATGAACGAGATGCACAGCGTACAAATGCACAGGGACGACGATTGATAGCGCTTGTATCAAAGTGAAGACTACTATACTTCACAGGTACAGGCGCTGATTGTGTTGTACCTGTGTGGAAGATAAGGCAAAGGGAAACCACACCGGGAGAAAAAGAAATACCCCGTGTGGTTTTTCTTTGCCATTTTTTATCCATGCGGGAATGACTTGAAATTTACATCAGAGAAGGGTTGTGATCGTATGGGACATACAGATTATGTCCATATGGATTTTCTGCTGATTTTGCGGCGATAAAGAAAAATCAGAACAGAAAGGCAGAAAAGACTATGAAGACAGAAATGAATACCGTAAAAGTAAGAAAAACAGAGGAACTCGAAGCAGAGCAGTTAGGAGCACACATCGGCGAAATCGTGCGGCTGCATGGAAGCATTTACAAAATCCGAAAAATGAGCTCATTTGCATTTGTGCTGCTTCGGACGAAACGGCAGATGGTACAGTGCGTGTACGAGCCGGCGTATGCCCGGTTTGCATTGGAGGAATTAAAAGAAGAGGCGTGTGTCCGGTTTACCGCGGAGGTGATCCGTGAAGAGCGTTCCAGAAGCGGGTATGACCTGCATCTGTTAGAAGTGGAAATCCTCTCCGAGCCGGAAGAAGTACCGCCGGTTGTCATCAACCAGAAGCGGGTCAACACTTCGATTGAGAACCTGCTGGACTATCGCCCAATTACGCTGCGCAACGAAAAAGAGCGCGCGATTTTCTAGATCCAGGCAAAGATCTGTCAGGCGTTCCGCGAATTTCTGGATGGACAGCACTTCACCGAAATCCACACACCGAAGCTCGTAGCGGCGGGAGCCGAGGGCGGAGCTAATATCTTCTCTTTGTCGTATTTCGGCGAACAGGCATATCTGGCGCAGAGCCCGCAGTTTTACAAGCAGATGATGGTCGGCGTCTTCGAGCGTGTCTACGAGATCGCACCGGTCTTCCGGGCGGAGAAACACGACACGGCGCGTCATCTGAACGAATATACAAGCGTGGACTTTGAGATAGGCTATATCGAGAACTTCGAGGACATCATGGCGATGGAACAGGAGATGCTGCGGTACACGTTTGCACGGCTGCAGGAGACACGCGGAGCGGAGCTTTCGCTTTTAAAAGCAGAGGTGCCGGTGATCACGGAGATTCCGAGAATCCGTTTTTCGGAGGCGAAAGAGCTGGTGAGCCGTGTATACAAAAGAGCCTTTTCGGAGAAACTGGACTTTGAACCGGAGGAGGAAAAACTGCTGTGCGAATACGTGAAGAAAACGACAGGCAGTGACTTCGTATTTGTGACACATTATCCAAGCGCCAAGCGCCCGTTCTACGCGATGGACAGCAGAGAAAACCCGGCAGTGACGGAAAGTTTTGACCTTCTCTTCCGCGGCCTTGAAGTGACGACCGGCGGCCAGCGCATCCACAATTACCGGGAGCAGGTGGAAAAGATCGAAAGCCGCGGCATGCATGTGGAAGCGTTTGAGAGCTATCTAATGATGCACCGCTGTGGCATGCCTCCGCACGGCGGCCTCGGTCTTGGGCTGGAGCGGTTTACGGCACGGCTTCTCGGATTTGAAAATGTGCGGAACGCATCCCTGTTTCCAAGAGACATTCACCGTCTGATTCCGTAAACCAGAAGAGTGTAAAAAACTCCGGCGAAGCCGTGGCGCAGATCCACGGGCTTAGCCGGAGTTTCATAAGATTTCCCTCCCTTTTGAAAGATAGCGTAACCGTTTGGATATTTCTGTTATACATCAGGGGAGTGAAAATGACAAATTGTTTATTGCAGACAGGATTGCTGTATAAAAGTCAGAATTTTTGCAGAAATGAGCCTTGTAAAGCGTCCGAAAATAGGCTATACTAAACAAGGTTTGGCTGCCGGCAGAATCTGGCAGTATCGGCAAATATTGGAAAAAAGAAAGACGGGAGTTTCCCGGTTTGAGGATAGGAAAATATGAAATTATATGACATTTCCGGAGAGCAGTTTTCCGCAATGGACGCGCCGCGTCATCTGATGACGGAGGAAGGAACGGCGCAGACGACGCTCGACCGGTCACTTGGCATCTGTCAGGTGGCGGAGCTTGAGGGAAAAGTGACAAGAGAAGTGCTCGAGGAGGTCATGGAAGAAGACTGTGAACGTCTCCTGATCCGCGGCGATGCGCAGATTACACGCGATGGGGCAGATTACCTGGCAGAGAAAAAACTGGTGCTGCTCGGTGTGGAGCAGGAAACCGTCGGAAATGAGACATCAGGGAATGATGTTCATCAGCAGTTACTGAAAAAAGGCACGGTGATTGTTGAAAATCTGAATCTGGAGAAAGTGACCTCTGGTCATTATTTTCTCGTGGCTGCGCCGATCCAAAAGAAACACCAATACGGCGGCCCGATCCGTGCGGTTCTGATCGAAAATTAGGAAATGCCCTGTGTGAATCAGAAAATGCAATGTGAAACATAACAGAAAGAGAAAAACAGGAAAAAGTGTTCCCGCGTGGGACACTTTTTTTGATATGTCCAAAACGAGGGAATTTTGGGTTGTATTTTCCAAATATGGAGAATATAATGAGAAAAAGCCAGGATGTGGTATTCAAAACCAGATCAATTCCGGGCAAAATATTAAACTATTACAAAGGAGATCGTGAACAATGGATGCAAAAATGAAAGTAGAAAGAGCCGCTGCAGGCGCTGCGATCGATGGTGTTTTAAAATATGTGAACCACGGAGACGACAGAACAAAAGCACTGCTGAATCTGACGGATTTTGTACAGAAATTTACCGGAAATATGTTTGCGGAGAAAACGTTCGACAATATCCGCACCATGCTGCAGAATCCGGACAACAAATGGGTACAGTATGTCAACCGCGGACTAGACGAGCTGGATCCGCAGGTGATCAAAATGACTGCTTTGAACCTGGGATTCCAGGCAGCTTTCGTCGGAACGAAACAGATCCGTATGAACCGTGAAAAATACAACTGCAACATCCCATGGACGATGCTGATGGACCCGACAAGTGCCTGTAACCTGCACTGCACCGGATGCTGGGCAGCAGAATACGGCCACAAGCTGAATCTTTCCTATGAGAAACTTTCTGATATCATAAGCCAGGGAAAAGAGCTGGGAACCTACTTCTACATGTTCACCGGCGGCGAACCGCTTGTGCGCAAAAAAGACATCCTGCGTCTGGCAGAAGAGCATCATGACTGTGAATTCCACTGCTTCACCAATGGAACCCTGATCGACGAGGAGTTCTGTGAGGCGGTTCAGAAGCTCGGCAATATCTCCTTCTCCCTGTCTCTGGAAGGCTTCGAGGAGGTCAACGACGGACGCCGCGGCGAGGGTATTTTCGATAAAGTTCTGGCAGCCATGGATCTGATGAAAAAACACGGTCTGCTTTTTGGTACTTCCATCTGCTACACAAGAGCAAACCTCGAGACCGTTACAAGTGACGAGTTCCTGGATCTTTTGATCGAGCACGGATGCCGTTACAGCTGGTATTTCCACTTCATGCCGGTCGGCATGGACGCTGCACCGGAGCTGATGCCGACGGTTGAGCAGAGAAAATATATCTATCACAGACTGCGTGAGATCCGTTCCGATAAGAGTGACAAACAGATCTTTGTTATGGACTTCCAGAACGACGGTGAGTTTGTCGGAGGCTGTATCGCAGGAGGAAGAAACTACTGCCATATCAATGCAAACGGCGATGTGGAGCCGTGTGTTTTCATCCATTACTCCGGCGCCAACATCAACGAAGTTTCCCTGATCGAAGCACTGCAGCAGCCGCTGTTCCAGGCATACCGCGATGGACAGCCGTTCAACCGCAACCACCTGCGTCCATGTCCGATGCTCGAAAATCCGGAACTGCTGCGTGAGATGGTAGAGAAGACCGGCGCGAAGTCAACCGACCTGCAGTCTCCGGAGAGCGCAGAGCATCTGTGCGGAAAATGTGATCTGTATGCTGCTGAGTGGAAAAAAGCCGCAGACGAGCTGTGGGCAGAGAATCCGCATCACAAACAGAGATATGAGAACTATAAGAAAGAGAACCTGGACGAGGAGGCAAAAGCTTCCACAGAGGAGATTCTTTTCGGAATCCGCGGATAATGCGATCGATGAATCGAAGATAAAATAGAAGCAAGACACCGGAAAATGGGACGAAAACCTGTTTTCCGGTGTCTTTTTGTGCGGGCAGTGAGCCAAAGTCCGACCTTGCAGAAAGCGGCCGGATCCCGTATACTATAGAGAAGCAAAGCGATATTTTAACGACAGAGAGGATTAAAAAATAGAAGATGAACGATTCATTTTTACAGGAACAGGGCGTAAGCGGGGCGTTAATTGAGAGTGTGCGGAAATTCCGCGAGAGCTATCCGGTGGCGGAGGGCTTAGAGAACCGCATGAGCACGCCGGAAATCCCGTTTTTCGGAAAAGAGATTCTGGAGATGGCAATTGCCGCGCTGCTGCAGGGCGAAAATCTGCTGCTGACCGGCGAGAAGGCAACGGGAAAAAACGTGCTGGCAGAGACACTGGCGTATGTTTTCGGAAGACCGACGTACAACGTTTCCTTCCATGTAAACACAGGAAGCGCCGAGCTGATCGGAACCGATACGTTCCAGAACCAGGAGGTCACACTCCGGAAAGGCAGCATTTACCGCTGTGCAGAGGAAGGCGGTTTTGGCATTCTCGATGAGATCAACATGGCGAAAAACGATGCGGTCAGTGTTCTTCACGCCGCGCTCGACTACCGCCGCATCATCGATGTGCCGGGCTACGATAAAATTCCGCTTCACCCGGCGGCGCGGATGATCGGAACGATGAATTACGGCTATGCGGGAACGAGGGAGCTGAATGAAGCGCTGGTGTCCCGCTTTCTGGTGATTGACATGCCGCCGCTTACAGAAGAGACACTGTTTTATTTGATGCAGTCAAAATTCCCGGATCTGAAACCGGCGGCACGCGAAGCGCTGGCCGGCCTTTACCTCGATCTGCAGAAAAAGGCAAAACAGGCGGAAATCACCACGCGCGCGCTCGACCTCCGCGGTCTGTTCGGAGCGATCGGCACGATGCGCCAGGGGCTGTCCCCGTATCTTGCGGTGCAGATCGGCATTGTCAATAAATGCTTTGACCTGTTTGAAAAAGAGATTGTGCGGGATGTCGTGCGCACGCGGATTCCGGAAGAGTGGACGCCGCAGGATATTTTTTAGAGGAAATACGTATGGTGACAGAGGAAACATTAAAAACGCATGAGATGGAGCTGGAAAGCCGGATCCGCAATCTCGTCTGGACTGTCAGCGGCGACTACACGCTGAAGCTGAACCCGGATGTGGAGCGGTATGCGAAAGAGCCGGATACGGTACTGTACGACACAATCCGCCAGGGCGCCTTTTCGTGTTACTTTGATCGGGGAGCCTACAGCCTGTATCTGGTGAAGAAGGTTTACAGCGGCGCAGCGGAGGGAGAACTGATGATGCTCGCCCAGCTGGTGACGGAGGAGGCCGTATCGAAGCGGCTCGAAAGCGAGCGCCCCGGTGTCAAGGGCTTTCGAAGGAGAGCAGCGGAGGAAATACTGGACCACTCTTTTGAAACTCTATCCAGAAATGAGACAGGCCGCCTGAAACTGGAGTATCTACGCGGAAGAAGAGAGGAGGACGAGGGAAAAAGCCCTTCATACTCGGGGAAAACGAGGGAGTGGATGGAGCTGCTGAAGCACGCATCCGAAACAGCGGATACAATGGAACTGATCCGGGTGACGGACGAGCTGTACAATAAGGTCGTTGATCCCGCATTTGTGAAAAAGCACGGTGATCTTGCCTCGGTTCTTGCGGTAACGATCGAGGAGCTCACCGAGTATTCCTGGAAGGATTTCCTTTCGGAGGAACTGTACGAGGACGGGCTCGAGACATATCTGGAGCGAGTTTCGCTTGATATGACAAATTTCACATCAAAAGAGGCGGAAGAGAAGAAAGAAAAAACAGCGGGAAGCGATACCAAAAAGATCGTTGTCGTCGATGAGAAAGCGTTGGCACGGATGTATCAGTACATTCAGCGCAATTACGGAAAAACGTGGCTCTCGGAGAGCGAGGAGAAAAGCCGGAATTACCAGCTCTGCCGCGGCATCCACAGCGACTGCAGCCTCTATTACACGGAGGGTGTGCTGAAAAATCCGGTCGGAAAGTATTATCAGCTCTCCTACGCGCAGAAGCAGAAGGATAAAAACCTTCATGCCTATTACGACCAGCACCGCGCGGTGCGGCAGAACATTTCGCTGCTGTATCAGGAACTGAAAAAAGCGATGCTGCTGCAGGAGGATCAGTCGTTTGCGGATGCAGACCACGGAATTTTACAGCCCGCGCGGATGTGGAAGGTGGGACGGAGCCAGAATGCGGATCTGTTCCGGCTGGAGCAGCGGCGGAATTCGCTGGATTTTGTCGTGGATATTCTCGTAGATGCGAGCGGTTCCCAGCGGCCGCGCCAGGAGAATGTGACACTGCAGACGTACATTCTGGCGGAGACCTTAAGCCGCCTGCACATCCCGTTCCGCGTGATGAGCTTCTGTACGTTCTGGGATTACACGATCCTGCACCGGATGCGCGATTACGACGATCCGCGGGAGAAGAACAGCAATATTTTTGAGTATATCACATCCTCAAACAACCGCGACGGGCTTGCTGTCAAGGCGGCGGGGATGGATCTTTTAAAACGCCAGGAGGACCGGAAGCTGCTGATCCTCTTAAGCGACGGAAAGCCGTACGATGTGCTGGTGAACCGGCCGAATGCGAGAAATCCAAAGCCGTACCGGGATGACTATGCACTGCATGACACGGCAACTGAGGTGCGGCGCCTCAGGCAGCAGGGTGTCTCGGTGCTTGGGGTCTTTGTAGGCGAGGAGACGGAGCTTATGGCGGAGCAGAAGATTTTCGGCAAGGATTTCGCGTATGCGCGCGATATCCGCAACTTTTCCCATATGGTGGGAAGCTATTTAAGAAGAAAAATCGAAGAATAAACGAGCGGAATGCTCCAGGCGGAAAGTGAAAAACTTTTATCCGGAGCATTTTTTTCGATTTTTTTACGCAAACAGGTTGACATTTCCCACAAAATCTCCTAGAATGTTCTATAACGAACTGTTTAATATGAAACAGTCATCTATAGAACAGTTGCTTATGGAACAGTCCTTATTCAAACAGTTTTATAACGAACAGATGGGGACGGCAGCAAAGGGGAAAGGAGGAAAAAAGCAGCGTGTGTTGTAAAAAAAGAAAAATCGGCCACGAACTGCGGACGCTGGACAATATGATGTCACGGAACCTGATGGCAGCCGCCAGAGAGCGGGGCGTCGATGAACTGACGGCCATGCACGGGTGGATTTTGGGCTATCTGTGCAGGAACGAGCACAAAGATATTTTCCAGAAAGATATTGAAGCGGAATTTAAGATCTGCCGCTCTACCGTGACCAACATTTTAAAGCTCATGGAGAAAAAGGGCTACATCAAACGGGAGTCCGTTCCCTATGACGCGCGGCTGAAAAAACTGGTGCTGACCGATACCGGAAGAGAGCTTCACGAGAAGACGAAAGATATGATCGATATGCTGGAAGAACAGACGGTTGCGGGAATTTCAAAAGAAGATCTTGACACTTTCTACCGTGTCATCGATCAGGTCAAAAACAACGTAAAAAATATGTTAGGAGAGACATCATGTTAAAAACACTTGGAGCACAGGTAAAAGAGTTTAAAAAAGCCTCCATTGCCACTCCGATTTTCATGATTCTGGAGGTTATCATGGAGATGATCATTCCTCTTATGATGGCATCCATTATCGATAACGGTGTAGAAAAAGGCGATCTCCATCACATTTACGTGGTGGGAGCATTCATGGTAGTGGCAGCAGCCATCGGTCTGTTTGCAGGTATCATGGGCGGAAAATATGGAGCAAAGGCATCTGCCGGATTTGCAAAAAATCTGCGTCAGGCCATGTTTGAAAATATCCAGGAATATTCTTTTTCCAATATTGACAAATTCAGTACAGCAGGTCTTGTCACCCGTCTGACCACAGATGTGACGAATCTGCAGAATGCATATCAGATGATCCTTCGTATGTGCATGCGTGCACCGGCGAGTATGATCATTGCAATGATTATGTCGTTTTACATCAATGCACGCCTTGCGAGCATTTATCTGGTGGCCGTTATTCTTCTTGGAACGTGTCTGTTTCTGATCATGCGGTCTGCAACCAAATATTTCGAGCAGGCATTTCCAAAATATGATGAATTAAATGCGAGTGTGCAGGAAAACGTATCCGCAATCCGTGTGGTAAAAGCGTATGTGCGCGAAGATTATGAGACAGGAAAATTTCACAAAGCGTCCGAAAATATTTATAAAATTTTCTGTAAAGCAGAAGAAAATCTTTCTTTTAATGCACCGCTGATGCAGCTGACCGTGTACAGCTGTATTCTTCTGATCAGCTGGCTCGGCGCCAAAATGATTGTCGGAAGCAGTCTTTCGACCGGAGAACTGATGAGCCTTCTGACCTATTGCATGAACATTCTGATGAGCCTTATGATGCTTTCCATGGTATTCGTTATGATCACAATGAGCCTTGCAAGTGCGCGCCGTATTTCAGAAGTCCTGAATGAGAAGAGTGATCTCGATAATCCGGAGAATCCGGACTTTTCGATTCCGGATGGAAGCATTACCTTCGATCATGTCTATTTCAACTACAAAAAAGGAGCCGGCGAGCCGGTTCTTTCGGATATCAATCTTTCCATCCAATCGGGTGAGACAATCGGTATTATCGGTGGAACCGGAAGTGCGAAAACAAGTCTTGTCAACCTGATCAGCCGTCTGTATGATGTAACAGATGGATCCGTTAAGGTCGGCGGAAAGGATGTCCGCTCCTACGATATGGAAACGCTGCGAAATGAAGTAGCCGTTGTTTTACAGAAAAATGTGCTGTTTTCCGGTACCATTCTCGACAATCTTCGCTGGGGTGATAAAAATGCTTCGGAAGAAGAGTGCAAGCGTGTCTGCCGTCTTGCCTGCGCCGATGAATTTATCGACCGGATGCCGGAGGGCTACAACACCTACATCGAGCAGGGCGGATCCAACGTATCCGGCGGCCAGAAACAGCGCCTCTGTATCGCAAGAGCACTGCTGAAGAAACCAAAGGTGCTGATTCTGGATGACAGTACAAGTGCTGTCGATACCGCAACCGACGCGAAAATCCGGAAGGCATTCCTGACCGAGATTCCTGAAACGACAAAGCTGATCATTGCACAGCGTATTTCCAGTGTGCAGGACGCAGACCGCATCATTGTCATGGAGAACGGAAAAGTAAATGGTTTTGGAAGCCACGAGGAATTACTGAAAACCAATGAAATTTACCGGGAAGTATATGAGTCTCAGACCGGTGGCGGCGGAGACTTTGACGAAAAGAGAGGTGAGTAAGGAATGGCAGAGAGAGTACAGCAGGTAAAGGGGCCGGGAGCAAGACCTCCAAGAGGGGTGAAACCGCAGGTCAAGAATCCGATGAAGATCTTTACCAGAATTATGAAATATGTATTAAAGGATTATACGGTACACTGCATCGCTGTTGTCATTGCGATTTTTGTCAACGTCCTGGCAAATGTACAGGGAACGATGTTTATGAAAACGCTGATTGACGGCTATATCACGCCGATGCTGACCCAGCCGGATCCGGATTTTGGCCCGCTGCTCCACGCAATTTTGCGGGTGGCCGGATTTTACGGAATCGGTATTGTGGCTGCGTTCGTTCAGAACCGTACCATGATTTATGTATCCCAGGGAACCCTGCGGAATCTGAGAAATGATCTGTTCGGCAATATGGAAAAGCTGCCGATCAAATATTTTGATACCCATGCGCACGGCGACATCATGTCGATTTATACAAATGATATTGATACCCTGCGTCAGATGATCAGTCAGAGTATCCCGCAGATCATCAACAGTGCAATCACGATTGTCAGTGTCTTTGTCAGTATGCTGATTCTGAACATCCCGCTGACGATTACAACGCTGGTTATGGTATCTATCATGCTGGGAGTGACAAAAAAGGTGGCCGGATTTTCCGGAAATTTCTTTGTAAAACAGCAGAGGGATCTTGGTAAAGTCAACGGCTTTATCGAAGAGATGATGGATGGCCAGAAGGTTGTCAAGGTATTCTGTCATGAAGAGGAGAATATCGAAAAATTCAAAGAAATTAATAACAATCTGTATGAGAGTGCTTACAATGCCAATGCGTTTGCAAATGTTATCGGACCGATCAATGCACAGCTTGGAAATATGAGCTATGTTGTCTGTGCGATTGTCGGCGGTGCACTTGCCCTTGGCAGCGTCGGTGGCTTTACGCTCGGTGGTCTGGCAAGCTTTCTGACCTTCAACAAGAGTTTTAACATGCCGATCAACCAGGTCAGCCAGCAGCTGAACGCAATTGTTATGGCACTTGCAGGAGCGGAACGTATTTTCCGACTGATGGATGAAGAGCCGGAGCTGGACGAGGGGTATGTAACGCTTGTCAATGCGAAGGAAGAAAACGGAAAACTCACCGAGACGAAAGAGCGTACCGGAAAATGGGCATGGAAGCATACGCACCAGGCAGATGGATCTGTGGATTACCGCGAGCTGCAGGGCCGTGTGGTATTCGAACATGTTGATTTCGGCTACAACCCGGATAAAATTGTTTTGCACGATGTATCGCTGTTTGCAGAGCCGGGTCAGAAGATCGCGTTTGTCGGTTCTACCGGAGCCGGAAAGACAACCATTACCAATCTGATCAACCGCTTCTATGATATTCAGAAAGGTAAGATTCGTTACGATGAGATCAACATTGGAA
>ENA-OYXE01000457-OYXE01000457.1-human-gut-metagenome-genome-assembly--contig:-NODE-457-length-12564-cov-6.043169_pt1 | contig 12564 bp, 7 predicted proteins | sample MGYA00244175_ERZ653407 | MGnify/ENA primary metagenome ERZ653407 (study PRJEB26926, sample SAMN06165181) | human gut metagenome | biome: ENVO:00009003; feature: ENVO:2100002; material: ENVO:00002003... | reverse complement strand
GATCTACACTCTCTCCGTCGTCGGCAGCGTCAGATGTGTATAAGAGACAGGAACATATTGAAAGTTTCCGGTTCATATTGTATCATAGTAATACTGGCTTCATCTTCAATGCGTTGAAGCAATGAAAACTAAGGGGACGATATTTACTATGATAGTAGCACTTATTGAAAAAGTTTATTCTTTCTTGTGGGGAGATCTGATACACATTCCACTGCCCGGCGGTGGGAGCGTGGGAATCTCACTGCTCATAATTCTTTTGATTCCGACAGGAATTTATTTCACTGTAAGGACAAGACTTTTACCAATCAGAATGTTTCCGGACATGATAAAGGCGCTGACAGGTAAAAAGGAAAATAAGGACAGCCTGTCCACGTTCCAGACACTCATTGTCTCTACGGCGACGAGAGTGGGCATGGGTAATCTGGTTGGTGTTGTGGCTGCCATATCAGTGGGAGGCGCAGGTGCGGTTTTCTGGATGTGGATAACAGCCATTATAGGTTCATCCACGGCTTTTGTGGAGGCTACACTGGCACAGCTTCACAAGGAGCCGGATCCATTGTACTCAGGCTATCGTGGAGGTCCGGCGTATTACATACACCATTACTTTGAGGATAAATCAGGCAAAAAGAAAAAACATGTTATTATAGCTGTTTTGTTTGCTATATCCGGACTAATCTGCTGGTGTGGCATAAGTCAGGTGATCAGCAATTCTGTCACATCATCCTTTGAAAATGCATTTGGTGTACCACCTATTTATACTACAATAATCCTGGTGGTAGTGGCTGCTGTAATAGTGCTTAGGAAAAATGCTACGGTAAAGGTGCTTGACATAGTTGTTCCTATCATGGCGGTGTGCTATTTTGCCATAACCATTTTTATTATAATTAAAAATATAGGCATGATGCCATCGGTTTTTTCAAGGATATTTGAGGAAGCCTTCGGTATCAGGCAGGTGGCTGCGGGAGGCTTTGGAGCGGTGCTCATGAATGGTGTAAAGAGAGGTCTTTTTTCAAATGAGGCAGGCTCAGGCTCAGCTCCATGCGCTGCAGCGGCGGCAGAGTGCGATACTCCTGTAAAGGCAGGACTGACGCAGGCGCTCGGTGTATTTATAGATACGATAGTGATTTGCAGCTGTACGGCAATGATCATGCTCACTGCACCGGAGAATATAGTGGCAGGGAAAGAGGGCATGGATTTATTACAGTCAGCTATGAGGTATCATCTTGGAGATTTTGGAGTTATTTTTATAGCAGTCACATTGTTTTTATTCAGCTTTTCCACCTTCCTTGGTATACTTTTTTATGCAAGGAGTAATGTTGCGTACCTGTTTGGGGATAACTGGATTTCACAGACCATGTATAAGGTGCTGGCTCTTGTTATGCTGTTTGTAGGAGGTATCGCGGCATACACATTTGTCTGGGATCTCGGAGATGTAGGAATCGGCCTTATGACTATATTCAATACAGGTATTCTCTATCTGATGGGTGGACAGGCAATAAAGGAGCTGCGAGTCTTTGAGGAGAGTAATAAAGCACAAAGCAATAGTCAATGCTCACAGCAGGGTGATAACGTAACGCAATAACAATAGGAGATATATAAATATGAAAAGAGAATCATTTAAATCACGTCTGGGATTTATACTGGTAAGTGCAGGATGCGCTATAGGCATAGGCAATGTATGGCGTTTTCCGTATGTGACAGGTCAAAACGGTGGCGGTATTTTTGTACTGTTTTACCTTATATTTCTGGTATGCATGGGACTTCCGGTGCTTACGATGGAGCTTGCTGTAGGCCGGGCCAGCAGAAAAAGTGCTGTGATGAGCTACAAGGCTCTTGAGAAAGAGGGCAGTAAATGGCATATTCACGGATGGATAGCCATGCTTGGCTGCTACATGCTCATGATGTATTACACAACAGTCTCAGGCTGGATGGTTGCGTATTTTTTTAAATTCCTAAAGGGAGATTTTACATCAGGCATGAATACTGATGACACGGCAGCTGCATTTGGAAACATGCTTGCAGACCCCAAGCAGATGGCTTTCTGGATGATAGTTACGGTTGTGCTTGGCTTTTTGGTGTGCAGCCGTGGTCTGCAGAATGGGCTCGAGAAAATCAGTAAATTTATGATGAGTGCTCTGCTCTTGCTTATCATTGTCCTTGCGGTACACAGTATCACACTTTCAGGGGCTTTGGAAGGAGTGAAATTCTATCTTGTTCCAAATCTGGATGCGGTCTCTGAAATTGGAATAAAGAATGTCATAACAGCAGCCATGAATCAGGCGTTTTTTACGCTGAGTCTGGGTGTGGCCGCAATGGAGATATTCGGCAGCTATATGGGAAAGGACTGCACTCTTGCAGGTGAGGGTGCCAAAATATGTGCTCTTGATACATTTGTAGCTATAATGTCAGGCCTTATCATTTTCCCGGCTTGCTTCAGCTATGGGGTGGAGGTAGACGCAGGACCAAGCCTTATCTTTATCACTTTGCCAAATGTGTTTGTAAATATGCAGGGAGGCCGCATATGGGGCTGTCTTTTCTTCTTGTTTATGACCTTTGCCAGCTTTTCAACCGTTATTGCGGTATTTGAGAATATCATGTCGTTTGCCATTGATATGTTTGGCTGGTCCAGAAACAAGGCTGCGCTAATAAATGGTGTGATAATACTCATTGCAAGTATGCCGTGTGTACTTGGATACAATGTGTGGAGTAATCTGCACCTCATAGGAGGCAGGGATGTGCTTGACAGCGAGGACTTTATGGTAAGCAATCTGCTTCTCCCGATTGGCTCACTGGTTTATCTGCTTTTTTGTGTGACAAAGTGGGGCTGGGGCTTTGATAAGTATATAGATGAGGCAAATACAGGATCAGGACTTAAGATTTCAAGGAAGCTTAAGCCGTATTTTCAGTTCATACTGCCGCTTTTAATTTTGTTTATTTTTATACAGGGATTGATATAGTTATGTAGTTTTTGAAAATCAGACAGGAGAGTGTAAAATATGTTGGATCAGAATACCTTTATAGAGACAGTGCAGAGCGTGGCCGAGATTATCAGGACATCAGCGGAGCCGATAGGCAGAGATGAAATCATGTCTTATTTTAAGGATATGGAGCTTAATAAAGCACAGGAGGATATGGTATTTGAATTTCTCATCACACCACATGAGCAGGAGAATGAGAGTGCAGGCGATTATGAGGATGAATCACATGAGGACGAATTACATGGGGATGAATCGTCTGAAAATGCTGCATTGAACAATGTAATTTACTCAGAAGGCGATTCGATGGATGCCATAGCAGGTGAAAAGAATAATAAGGCCAAGCAGGATAATGAAGCTGAGCCTGATATAGACGAGGACAGCCTCATACCGGATTCACCTATGTTTAGGATGTATCTTGAGGAGCTTGAAGAGATACCTGATTACACAAAGGCCGAGCAGGACGATATGTACAAAAAGCTGCTTGCAGGTGATGAGAGTGTGATACACACTATATCAAATTTCTGGCTCAAAAGTGTGCTTGCCATGGCAAAGAAGCTTGCTGTTACATCAGAGGGCTTTGAGGACGTAGTACAGGAGGGAAACATGGGACTTTTCATGTGCCTTACTGAGCTCTGCGGCTGCGGGGATGAGATAGATGTGGAAAAAGAGCTTTTGGATGCCATAGAGGAGTCTATGAAAGAGTGTATCAGGGAGCAGACCGGTGAGGATGAGAGCGAGAATACTGTGGTAGGAAAGGTTTCATTGGTAAACCGTGCAGTGGAGAAACTAAAATCCGATAAGGGTTTCGAGCCGAGCCTTAGTGAGCTTTCTGGCTACACCGGCGTGGATGAGGAAGAGCTTGAAAAGCTTCTAGAGCTTATCAAAAAGGCAGATGTGGAGAAAAATAAACAGGACAGTAAATAATCTGTGGCATTTGTAGATTTGTGTCATATATTAAACCATACCTGAATATATGAAAGGATGGAAAATATATGGCACGATTTACTAATCAGGCACAGCTTCGTTATGGCAACAATGTAGCCAATTCAAATATAGCAGTCGGAGAAATACTGGAGGTGCTTTCTGCTACGAAAACAGCAGTCAAAAACACCTACAATCAAAACGATACAATAACCTATGTGGTGAGTATCGTAAACTCCGGAAATACCGCGATAAACGGTCTGACACTTTCTGACAATCTAGGTGCTTATACCTTTAACACCAACACTCTTGTACCATTAACCTATGTGAATAACACCGCAAAATACTATACAAACGGCACACTCCAGGCAGCGCCTGCAGTAACCCAGGGACCGCCTCTTAGCATCACAGGCATAAGTGTTCCGGCAGGTGGCAATGCAACTGTCATCTATGAGGCAGCGTTAAATGAGTATGCTCCTCTTGGCACAGAGGCATCTGTCACAAACACCGCTACAGTTAGCGGCACCGGAATCACTCCGGTCACAGCAACAGAGACAGTAAATGCCGAGGCTGCACCAAATCTTGCAATTACTAAGTCAGTAAGCCCTGTTCCTGTGACGGAAAACGGTACACTGACCTATACCTTCAGGATTCAAAACTACGGAAGCGTTGCGGCAACCAATACCACAGGCGTGGTTATAACAGACACATTTGCTCCGGTTTTAAACAATCTTACAGCCGCATTAAACGGCACAGCCTGGACTGCAACTACAGATTACACTTATAATGAGGCGACAGGCACATTTTCGAGTACGGCAGGTGCAATCACTGTTCCGGCTGCAACCTACACACAGGATAGCACAACCGGTGCGTGGGTTGTCACACCGGGTGAAAGCACACTTGTCATCACCGGAACAGTGTAGCGGCAGAGGTGATTAATTTTAAGAATTGTTTAATTTAAGTGATAAAAGTTGAAATATTGATACTAAATATGTAAAATAAATATAGCTATTTATGAATAAGATGATGAAGATGATCATCGGCAGTTTAAAATGATTAACCGGGGGATAAGACAAATGAATAATGCACAGTTAGTGATAGACGAAGTAAAAAAGGCAGTAAAGGGCAAGGATGATTGTATCATCAAGGCATTTGCTGCCTTTTTGGCAGGTGGACATATACTGCTTGAGGATGTGCCGGGAGTGGGAAAGACTACGCTTGCAGTAGCCTTTTCAAGGGCTATGGCTCTTGTGAATCACAGGGTACAGTTTACTCCGGATGTGCTGCCTGCGGATATACTTGGCTTTTCGATGTATCAGAAGCAGACAGGAGAGTTTGTGTACCGCGAGGGTGCCGTGATGTGTAATCTGTTTCTGGCAGATGAGATTAACAGAACAAGTCCCAAAACACAGTCTGCGCTCTTGGAGGTTATGGAGGAGGGAAATGTCACTGTGGATGGAATAGGCAGGAAGGTACCGGAGCCGTTTATAGTGATGGCCACTCAAAATCCAAAGGGCAGCGCCGGTACACAGCTGTTGCCGGAGTCACAGCTTGACAGGTTTATGATATGTATGAGCATGGGATATCCTTCACATGAGGCTGAGATGGATATTGCAAAGGGCAAAAGTGTGAAGGCTGATGAGTATACGATAAAGCCTGTTATGAATGCACAGGGACTTGTTGAGATGCAGGGAGAGGTTGAGCAGGTGTTTATACATGACAGTATTTATTCGTACATTGTGGATCTGGTTGATGCGACAAGGACAAGTCCGTACATTGAGCTGGGAGTGAGTCCGAGAGGTACGATTGCGTGTGTTAGGATGGCAAAGGCATATGCGTATCTGAGTGGGCGAAGCTATGTCATACCATCTGATGTGGTTTCTGTATTTGCGGATGTGACAAAGCACAGAATCGTGCTAAATACCAAGGCGAGAGTATCACACGTATCAGAGCTTTCAGTGATAGATGAGATACTAAAGGCTGTTAAACAGCCGACAACTTATGTGAAAAAGGCAGGTAATCGTGATTAGTTTTTTGATAGGAATAATTACTGCGGCAATAGTTTTTTATATGTCGATGATATACGGTAATGCTGCGCTGGCACTGCTTGGCTGCTTTATGTGTGTGTTTATGGTGCTGACATTTATAGCATTGCTTGTAAAGGCGCATCGGGCAGTGGCAGCTATAAACATTCCGATAGCTATCGCCACACAGGGCGAGAGTATCAGGGTGAGTCTTTCCTGCCGGCTGAAGGAGGCAGGCTTCGATGGTGTAAAATACCGTGTAACGGTGAAAAATAATTTATCCGGCGAAAAAAGTACAAAATGGCTGTCAGGAGGCAGTGATTTTTTGTACAGCGTAAACCTATGCGGCAATTATGAATTTGAGCTTGTAAGGATAAAGCTATATGATTTTTCAAGGCTTTTTTATGTCACGAAAAGAGTTAAAAAATATGCAAATGTTGAGGTGATGCCGCAGATTGATGAGATTCCTGTGAGGATAACGGACAGAGTAAGAAATTTCTTTGGGGATTCTGATATATATGATGATTTAAGACCGGGATATGATCCGTCGGAGCTGTTTGATGTCAGAGAGTTTCAAAACGGTGACAGGCTGCAGAGTGTGCACTGGAAGCTTTCTGCAAGGACTGATGAGCTGATGGTAAAGGAGAACAGCCTGCCAAAGGCATGTGCGGTGGCCATAGTAGCAGATTTAAGGGGAATAAAGAAAGGCAGACAGGCGGATGCTTTTATGAAGCTTCTTGTCTCACTTTCCTTTTCGCTTATGGATCAAAAATGCTCTCATTATGTGGCGTGGTATGATACCGCCATAAACGATATTGTGAGAGCCAGAGTGGATGACGAGGAGGGCTTTTACATATTTTTGAACAGTTTTCTTAAAATAAAGCCGGATACAAAGAATGATGCGCTTTTTTTGTATGAGGAAAAGTACCGGGCAGAAAAGCTTGTGTGTCTGCTTAGCGTGGATGGAAGACTTCAGATAAAAAGGGGAGAGGAGATAGTTGGCAGAGCGGATGAAAAAAACGAGATTGTCATTTAGGAAAAGCAGATGGCAGAAATCTGACACAAATGAGATAAAGCCTGATTATAATAATGCATTTACAGTGCTTGGTGTCCTGCTTACTGAACTTGCCAATGCAGCTGCAGCAGTACTTCTTACGGTGTGTGCAGTGTCTGTTGTGAATACGACCGTTTCACATGTGAGATGCCCATATTATGTGTACGTGTGGCTGTTTATTTTTTCGGTGATAAGCGGCTTTATAAACAGGCTTACATCGCTTGACACAAGAAAATGGGTGCGCCATGCGATAAATACGGGGCTGCTGCTTGTATTTGTGCTTGGAGTGTTTATTGCAAACTGGCAGGCAGCAGAGCATATAAAAGACGGCTTTTTGTATGTAAAGGGCAGGTATCTTGAGCTGATAAATGTGTACTATGGCATTTCATTTGTCTGTCCAAAGGGAGATAAAGCCTTTGCGGGGGCATTTGTTGGCTTTGTATCGTTTATAGTTATGCTTTTGCTGGTGACACTGGCGGTTCAAATTAAAAGAAGACGCATACTCACATTATTTCCAACGCTTATGCTTGTGGTACAGCTGTGCATAGGCAAAAGCCCAAGTGTCAGCGAGGTCGTTATGCTCACACTGTGTACACTCTGGTGTCTTATCGCAGATGGCAACGCACGCACAGTGGCAGGATATGATGCAAATGGCAGTGCACAGGGCAATGAGGCTTTAAGGATAGCGGCGGCGTTTTTATACATGGCGGCGGTGTCTGCAGTACTTTTCATATGTGTATTTTCATTTAAACCTCTTGCTGATACACTTGCCGATAAAAAGCCACAGATGCTTGCCTTTCAAAAGGATTTGGAGGGCAGCGTAAAATCATTCTTCAGCGTGGGAATTGATTTACAGGATGGCATGGTTAGTAATCACTATCCTAGCTACAGTGAAAAAACAGTGATGACGATAGAAGCAAAGGCAGGAGTACCTTCTAATATTTATCTGAGAAGCTTCTACGGTGATACATATGAAAATGGCAGATGGATTAAAAAGTCTGATTTTTCCGGGATGGAAAAAGAGTATCATGATGCTTCAAGGATGACAGCCTGGCAGACTACAATCGGATTAGCCACGCTGCTCGATGGCTATTATGATGATGAGACCAATCCGGCCACCGAAAAGTATACAATCACGATGGAGAAGCTTTCCACCAAATACACCTATTTGCCGTACTGTATCGACCCATACAGTATAGATGCCAAGGGTGATATAGATTTTGACGAAGACTTTTTTATCACAAAGGATAAAGGAACAAAGACTATCGAGGTGTCGGCGTGTCCCGGTTTTTTCGATGGTAGTCTGGAAATGTCTATCCTTGAGCCGGAGCAGCCTCTTGAGGTCAACAATGATTTCTATGTGGCATACAATGATTATGTAATGGAAAACTATACTGAAAAGCAGGGTGGTGACGGAATTGTTGCAAAAGATGCGAAGCTGATTCTTAGGACAGGACAGCTCACAAGCAATATGATGTACACAGGCGATATAAGAGAAAATGATGCCAACAGGATTGCGGCAGCACAACTGGTGCAGCAGTTTCTGACATCGAAGGATTTTAAGTACAGCAAAAATCCTCCTTCAACAGGCGGTAAGGATGTAGTTGATAATTTCCTCTCAAATAGCAGACAGGGCTTTTGTGTGCATTTTGCATCGGCTGGCACGATGATACTCAGACAGATGGGCGTTCCATGCCGTTATGTAAGCGGATACTGTGCAAAGGAGGACAGTTTCAAATCCGGTGAAAATGATGAGGATATATGTGAGGTGAAGGATTCGCAGTCGCATGCCTGGGTTGAAATATATCTGGATGATTTCGGATGGATTCCGGTGGAGATGACACCGGGATATTTTGAGTATGTGACAGGTGAGAATCCGTTTGACTATATTGGTGTCAAAGGAAAGAAAACGAATGCCGGTGACGCTTATAATGATAGTGAGCATATGAATGATACTGCGGCAGATGAAGATAAACTGGATGAAGATGCAGCAAATGAAGATACAAAAAATACAGATGCAGAAAATGATGACACAGCAAACGATACTACAGCAAACAGTGCCTCAAACCAATATGAGTCAGGTGATGGCAGTGAGAATGCTTATGGTTCACAGTCAGGTGCGGATAAACGTACAGATGCTCAGAACTCAAAAACGAGACTTCATATACCACCGGTGATTTTAAAAACCTCACTCTGTGTGATTTTTCTGACTGCACTTACAGCCATCATAGTTTATATCAAAAGGCGAAGAAATATTTTGTGGGAAGCAAGACTTGCAAAAAGGGTGAAAAAAGGCCGTTACAGCAGGGCAGCAATAATGATAAACAACCGCATCTACAAAGGACTGGGACATCCTTCAAAAAACAGGACAGATGAGCTTTATCTGGCTAACCTTAAGGAAAAATACTGCGGACCGGATTATTGCGGAATCCACTGGGACGAGTACATGCGCATCATACAAAAGGCTGTGTATTCATCAGAGGGCATCACGGGGGAAGAATGCTTTATGGTGATGGAAACATGGAGGCGTCTGGAGAAAAAAGACATTAGACATAATTCACAAAAAAACATGTATAAAAACAGCATGATTAACAAAAAATAAACTCGTAAGGAAAATTGTGTTGAAATAATAAGGCTTCTGTGATATAAACTTAAGCAGACGTGTTACTTTTAGGGAGGCATTTGTCGTACATAACTTTTAACAGGGTTAGTGTATGATAAGTGCCTCCTTTTTGTCGCTGGAGCAAAAAAGAATGATAGGTGCAAATCGGTACATACCCTGCATTTATAGGAGGAAAAGCTCATGAAAGACAAAATTTTTGGTGTCCTGCAGAGAGTAGGACGAAGCTTCATGCTTCCAATCGCAATCCTTCCGGTAGCAGGCTTGCTTTTAGGACTAGGAAGCTCATTCACCAACACTACAACAATTGAGACCTATGGTTTACAGTGGCTGCTCGGAGATAAGACTATACTCCATGCACTTCTTGTAATCATGAATGCGGTCGGAAGTGCCATATTCGATAACCTTCCGCTCATTTTTGCGGTCGGAGTAGCAATCGGAATGGCAAAGAAGGAAAAAGAGGTATCAGCACTTTCAGCAGTCATAGCATACTTTGTTATGAATGTATCAATCAATGCGATGCTCAAGATTTCCGGAAAAATCCTTGCAGACGGAAGCATTGCAAAGGATGTGCTTGATGGAACCATCACATCAGTATGCGGTATCCAGTCGCTGCAGATGGGCGTGTTTGGCGGAATTATCGTAGGACTTGGAGTGGCAGCACTGCACAACCGTTTCTACAAGATTGAGCTGCCGAATGCATTGTCATTTTTCGGTGGAACAAGATTTGTGCCTATCATATCAACAGTGGTATATCTTTTTGTAGGAATCTTGATGTATTTTATCTGGCCGACAGTGCAGAACGGAATCTATGCACTCGGCGGAGTGGTGACAGGAACAGGATATTTCGGAACACTTCTCTTTGGTATCATAAAGAGAGCACTTATTCCATTCGGACTGCACCATGTATTTTACATGCCATTCTGGCAGACAGCAGTCGGTGGAACGATGGAGGTTGCAGGACATATGGTTGAGGGTGGACAGAACATCTTCTTCGCACAGCTTGCTGACTCTGCAAACATCGCACATTTCAGTGCCGATGCCACAAGATATTTCTCGGGAGAGTTTATTTTCATGATTTTCGGTCTTCCGGGAGCAGCACTTGCAATGTATAAATGTGCAAAGCCGGAAAAGAAAAAACAGGCAGGAAGCCTTTTACTTTCTGCAACACTTGCATGTATGTTTACAGGAATAACAGAGCCTCTTGAGTTCTCATTCCTTTTCGTAGCACCGGCTCTCTTTGCAGTACAGGTAGTGCTCGCAGGAAGCGCATACATGATAGCACATATTTTAAACATCGCTGTAGGACTTACTTTCTCAGGAGGATTACTTGATTTCTTCCTGTTTGGTATATTGCAGGGAAATGAAAAGACAAGCTGGATGCTCGTGATTCCGGTGGGAATAGTATATTTCTTACTGTATTACTTTATTTTCAGCTTCCTAATAAAGAAGTTTGATTTTAAGACTCCGGGTCGTGAGGATGACGACACAGAGACAAAGCTATACACCAAGGCAGATGTAAATGAAAGAAAAGCTGCCAAGGACGTAAAGAACTCTGACGAAAAAGCAGGGTCTGTAGCAGATGAGCTCTCACAGACCATATCACGAGGTCTCGGCGGCAAAGCCAATATCTCAGATGTGGACTGCTGTGCAACAAGGCTTCGTATCACAGTAATTGATCCCGACAAGGTAAACGATGCGCTTCTTAAATCAACAGGAGCATCAGGAGTCGTGCACAAGGGACAGGGCGTACAGATTATCTATGGACCAAGAGTAACAGTGATTAAATCAAATCTGGAGGATTATCTTGCGAGCGTGACAGAGGAGCATTTCGAGGATGATGCAGTAGAAAATAATACAGCAGGCGAAGATGAAGCAAAGAACGAAAATGCAGCTTCAGATAAAGCACAGGAATCTGATGTGAAAGCAGAAAAGGAAGCCGGCGACGTAAAAGAGCCGACAAGCACAGTCATCATCTCAAGTCCTATGACAGGAATAGCAGCAGACCTCTCAACAGCGCCGGACGAGGCCTTCGCCGGCAAAATGATGGGTGACGGAGCAGTAGTCACACCTGAGGAGGGGGTAGTTGTAGCACCTGAGGATGGAACGGTTTTATTCGTTTTTGATACAAAGCATGCTTTGGGATTTACAACCGACTCAGGAATTGGTATGATAATCCATGTAGGAATTGATACAGTAAAGCTCGAGGGTAAAGGCTTTGACGTACAGGTTGAGGCAGGATGCCATGTTAATAAGGGCGATGTGCTCATGAAGCTTGATCTTGACTACTTAAAGGCGAACGCACCATCAGTTACTACTCCTGTCATCTGCACAGAGCTAAAAGATAATCAGAAAATCCGTCTCATCACAGACGGACCGATTAAGGCAGGAGAGCCTCTCTACGCAGTTGACACCTACGAGAAGTAATTCACACTTCATGATAATTGAATTGTCCGGTTATGTTAATAATAAATAGTTCGTATAAATTATCAGGAGTACATTAATAAATGTCAGGGGAATGATATGTACAGAATCACAAAGGTCTTAAATCACAATACAGTGCTTGCGGTAAAGGACAAGAGCGCAAGAGAATATCTTATAGTCGGAAAGGGTGTGGGTTTTGGAAAGAAAATTACACAGTCTGTCGAGCCAACGGAAGAGGATTCACTGTATGAGCTGACCCAGACAAGGGACAGAGGTCCGGCAAAGGACATAGTAAAATCCATAGAGCCGGAGTATCTTGAGATTGCAAACACACTGCTCGATAATGCAGAGCATGAGTTTGGTCATATAGACAGAAGCATATTGTTTCCTATGGCAGATCATATAGCATTTGCTGTAAAGCGTATGGAAAACAAAGAACAGATCAGCAATCCTTTAAACGATGACATCCGTGTGATGTTTTATAGGGAGTACAACTGTCTCTTATACACATCTGACGCTGCCGACGACGGAGAGAGTGTAGAT
>ENA-OYXE01000454-OYXE01000454.1-human-gut-metagenome-genome-assembly--contig:-NODE-454-length-12653-cov-3.698524_pt1 | contig 12653 bp, 8 predicted proteins | sample MGYA00244175_ERZ653407 | MGnify/ENA primary metagenome ERZ653407 (study PRJEB26926, sample SAMN06165181) | human gut metagenome | biome: ENVO:00009003; feature: ENVO:2100002; material: ENVO:00002003... | reverse complement strand
GCCCAGATGGTCGATGGCGAAGGTGTAGACGAAGGGCTTGATCGTCGAGCCGATCTGGCGTTTGCCCTGCTTGGCCATGTCGTACTTGAAGTAACGGAAGTTAGGCCCTCCGACATAGGCCTTTACGAAACCCGTGGCAGGATCGAGCGAGACCATCGCGGCGCGCATGATGCGTTTGTGGTGGAGGATCGAGTCGCGCGGCGTCATCAGCGTGTCGCGCTCGCCCCTGTAGGTGAACACCCGCATGTTGCAGGGCTTGTCGAAGGCGGCGTTGATCTCCTTCTCGCCCGCCCCGGCGTGCTTCATCTCGCGGTAACGGTCCGAATAACGGACGGCATGGCGCATGATCCGGTCGCGCTCCTCCTTGTCGGCATCGACGAAAAGCGTCTTCGTCGCCCGGAACTGCGCGTCCATCTTGGGCTGAATCTCCTTCTCCATCTGCCGCTGCACGGCCTGCTCGGCATAGGTCTGCATCACGGAGTTGATCGTGGTATAAATTTTCAGTCCGTCGCGGTAGATATTGTAGGGCGTGCCGTCTGCCTTGCGGTTCTTGTGACACCAGCCGTAGAGCGGATTCTCGTTGTACTCCTTCACCGCCTGGTCGTAGTCCCACTCGTTGTAGAACTGACTGCGCTTGGGAGGCCGGGCGTTCATCACCAGCCGCAGCATCTCGCGGAAATAGGTCGCCGCGCCCTCGTTGTGCGACACGGGCTTGTAGTTGGTCACGATCGGCAGCGCCGCCAGCGAATCGCGCTGCCTGCGGGTCAGCGCCCCGGCCTCCTCCATGCGCGAAAGCACGAGGTTGCGGCGCACGAGGGCATTCTTGGGATTCAGGATGGGCGAATAGCGCGTCGGGGCGTTCACCACCCCCACCAGCACGGCGGCCTCCTGCACGTTTAGCTCGTCCGGCTCCTTGTTGAAGAAGGTGTGGGCCGCCGACTTGATGCCGAAGGCGTTCGAGCCGAACTCCACCGTATTGAGGTACATGGCGGCGATCTCCTCCTTGGTGTAGTTGTATTCGAGTTTGAGGGCCGTGATCCACTCCTTGAACTTCGAGGTCACGAGTTTGGCCTTGCGGACGACGGCGCCGCGGTTGCGGACCGTATCTCGCGGAAAGAGGTTTTTGGCCAGCTGCTGCGTGATGGTCGAGCCGCCGCCCTGCGAGGTGTTCTGCAACAGCAGGGTCTTCACGGCCACACGCGCCAGCGAAGGAATGTCGATACCCGAGTGGGTGCGGAAACGGACGTCCTCGGTCGCGATGAGCGCCGCGACGATGGGCGGAACCTCATGCCCGGCCAGCCGGATGTGGAGCGTCGAATCCGACGGGTAGAGGTCGGCGTACTGCACATAGGAACGGTTCTGCACGAAGAAGGTTCCGATCACCTTGCCGTCCTCGGAATAGATCTCCGTGGCGAGGTTGCTGCGGGGATTCTCCAGCTCCTCGAACGAGGGCATGCGGCCGAACACGCCGAAAGCCGTCAGCACCAGCATCAGCGCCACGAGCGCAAAGGGCGCGAAAGCCACGTACCAGATCCATTTTATCGTTTTCGGGCTGACGCCCGTCTTTTTTTTCTGTCCCATACGACGATATTTGCGACAAAGATACGAATTGAATGTGAAATATGGAAACCCGGCTTTTCAACTCTCAACTTAAAACGGCAGTCCCACCGACGCCGCGACGTACACCCCGCCGCTCGACGGGCGGTAGCACGACAACTTGAAGGTCGAAGTGGCCGACGCCGGCTGCCGGAAGGCGTTGAAGTCGAAGACGATGTCCCCGCCCACCGACCAGATCCGCCGCCGGGCCATCCCGTCGCGCCCGACGTCGCGGAACTGCGCGTAGTCGCCTCCGGCGTTGAGCCGGATGCGCTTGATGTAGATCACCGAGCCGATGCCGCCCTCGGGATACCACACCGGCAGCTGGTAGTTGGCCTGAAAAGCCATGTAGTTGTTCGACACGATGTCCGCGGAGGTGAATCCGCGCGGAACCAGCCGCGTGGATTTGTAGCTCAGCGGGGCATACCCCGACGGGAACTTGTAGCCGCCGATCGAGGTCTGGTAGGTCGCGGCCACCAACACCGAGTTGTGGGGCGCGAATCCCGGCAGATAGGCCTGTCCGTAGAACGAAATCAGGTCGCTGAAATGGGCGTTCTCGGGGTTGAACGTGTAGTTCGCGCTGAAGGTGTAGCCCCAGCGGGGCGCAATGTCGCGGTGGGCCATACGCACCTGGTCGGAAAATCCGGCTCCGAACGAAACCTTGTGCAGCCCCTCGCGGAAACCGATCCGCTGGATGTTGGAGATGCTGCCGTTCTCCCATTCGATCTTGCCCAGGTCGGCAACCATGCCGTTGGAGTAGTTCCAGCCCGCCGAGAGGGAGAACTGGCGCGTGTGATAACCCCGTTGGAAATAGAGCGGCAGCGTGGCCGACAGCCCCACGGAGTAGTATTTGTCGGGCGCGGGACGGCTTTGGTAGACCGGATTGCCCTGCTGGTCGCGTCCGGCCAGCGAGTAGAAGAGCTGGTTGCCGCCGTAGGAGGCGTCCAGGTCGAAACGCACGCCCAACCCGAAATAACGCACGCCCAGATTCACGAGCGAACCTTCGTGCCGGTTCCAGCCGTAGGAGGCGTAGGCCTCGGCGCTCGAAAGCAGGTTCTGCGAGATCAGCGTAAGGCCCACATTGAGATCGATCACGTGTTCGTCGACCGCCGCAAAGGGATTGAACGCCACGGGCATCCAGCTGTGGACGTTCACCAGGTTGGGGACCTTGCGATACCGCTTCGCACGGAACTCGCCGGACTGTCCGACCGAATCGGCCCGCGTATAGCGCACCGTATCGAGGTTCACCACGTCCCAGCGTCTGCGGGGCGGGTTCACCAGGTTGACGGGCAGCCGCGAGGGCGTGACGGGAATCAGCAGGCTGTCGCCGGCGGCGACCCGCTGCTCGGCCACGCGGTAACCGAGGCGGTCGTAGGTCGTCAGCAGCACCCCTCCGTCCGCCGGAGCGGGAGCGAAGGAGCCGTAGGCCGAGGTGGTGATGCGATATTCGCGGCGGGCCATCAGGTCGTAACAGTGGGCCTCGTCCCGACCCGAGGAGATCGAGCCGTAGTAGAGTTTGCCGTCCGCGGCCCGGAGGTTCGAAAGGGTGATATAGGCCCCTTCGGTAATCGGGTGCATGCCGTCGGAATCGATGCGGCCGATCCACATGCCGCTGTCGTCCGTGACGAGGACATACCACGCCACCGTCCGATCGTCCCACGCCAGTCCGTGAATCTCCGACCGGCCGGGCGTTTCGAACCGCCGTTCGGGTCCCCCGCCGTGCCGCACCACGACCGTATAACGGCCGTCGGGATTGTACTCGACCCATCCGAACTCCTCGCCCGAAGCCGTGGGATAAAGCGTATTTCGCTGCCGTGCTGCCGTGCGGGGCACACCGTCGGCGAGGTCCATGTAACACAGTTGCGAGTTGACGCGCTGTTCGAAAAGCGTCGAGCGGCGGTACTCGGTCCACCAGACGCGGCCGCCGGCCATCGACGGACGGGTCGAGACCAGCCCCGTGTGGCAGACCGTCCGTTCCCCGCCCGTACGGCGGTCGAGCACAACGAAACGCGACACACGGTCGAGGTCGGTTTTCAGCGCCAGCACCGCCGTATCGCCCAGCGGCAGGGGCCACTGGTAGGTCGTATGGTTCTTTTCGGGCAGCGCGGTGAGCGGCACGGCGCTGTCCCCGGTCTTCGGCAGCGAATCCCAGTAGCGTTCCAGTTCGTCGAAGGTTCCGCGGAAGAGCTTCATGACGTTGGTCTTGTAGAATTTGCCCAGCGCCACGCGCGTGGTGGCCAGCACGTAGGGATTGCGCGACCCGTACCACGCGACCTTGTCCCAGACGTTCTCGCCGTAACGCTCCCAGGCGTAGGAACAGATCTGATAGCCCAGCTCGTAGTGGTCGGGAATGTAGTCGCGGTAGGAGCCGCAGAACCATTTGTCGATGTTGCGGCGGTCACGCGTGTCCTTCCGGTCGCGGCCTACGCGCCCCATGGCGCGGTAACCCAGCGAGAACGAGGGCTGAAGTCCCCGGCCGAACGACGACATGGCCGTTTCGGACATCACGGCGTCGCCCTCCATGGCCCAGATCGGCATGCAGAGCAGGCCGATGGTCGAACCCTGCTGCCCCAGAATATAGCTCAGGGCGCGGATAACACCCCGGTCGAGGTTGTTGTACTGTACGGCATGACGGTACTCGTGGGCCACGAGCTGCTTGTACCACGGCATCGAATAGCTGTCGACGGCGGGCGAGGTGAGGAATTCCACGCGCTTGGGAAGGTACATCACCAGTCCGTTCGACTGGAAATTCTCGGGGTGCATGACGAAGGGAATGCGCATCGGGCCGTGGCGGAACCCGTAGCCGATGTCGGGCCGGACCGTGCGGATGTAGAACAGCGTACGGCGGGCGATGCCGGCGACCGTATCGGGATAGATCATCCGCACGTCGGGCGTGCGGATCGCCGACCACTTCTGCGGAGGGTCCGAACCCCAGGTGTAATACTGGGCCGCGGCGCGCTCGGCGCCGCACAACACGCACAGGAGCGCGAAGAGGAGCAACAGCCGGCGCACGTTACGAACCGGCTTTTTTGCAGCGGTAGCCGCTGCGGATGAGCAGATCGGCCACGCGGTCGCGGTGGTCGCCCTGGATGATGATTTCGCCCGCCTTCGCCGAACCGCCGACGCCGCACCTGGATTTCAGCATGCGCGCCAGTTCCTGAAGGTCGGCATCGCGGCCCACGAAGCCTTTGACGAGGGTCACGACCTTGCCCGCCCGCTGCTTGCGGTCGAGCCACACCCGCAGATCCTGCTGCCCCGCAGGCAGCGTCTCGGCTTCGGGTTCGTCGTCCGTTTCGTAGTTGAAACCCGGGTCGGTCGAGTAGACCATCCCGAGCCGCGATTTCCAGTCGTTGTCGGCCATAATTGTTCGAATGGTTGAAATTAAACGCCGAAAGCGGCGTCATTTATTGCGCAAAATTAGCAAAATATTTATCTTTGTTAACGCATGGCAAAGAAGTTCCGCGAAAAACTGCGCAAGCTCAACCCCTTCACGCGTCCGATGACGCTCGACGAGCTGCCCAAACCGCTGCCGGCCAACCCCGACCAGCGGCTGGTGAAGGTCTATGTCGAAGGCTACGAAGACGTGGCCTTCTGGCGCGGCATCTTCGACCATTTCCAGAATCCCTACCTGCGTTTCGAAATCTCGGTCCCCGACCGCGGCGACCTGCCCAAGGGCAAGAAGGTGCTCCTGGGCATGATCCCCCGGTCGTCGGAGGAGCTGCTCCTCTGCGTCGACTCCGATTTCGACTACCTCTTCGCCGGGCGCACGTCCCAGTCGAAGGAGGTCACCGGGGCGAAATTCATGTTCCACACCTACGCCTACGCCACCGAGAACTACCTCTGCTACGCACCCTCGCTGCACAACGTCTGCGTCAAGGCCACCAAGAACGACACGCGCATCTTCGACTTCGTGAAGTTCATGCACGAATATTCGTGCACGATCTACCCGCTGTTCCTCTGGTACGCCTACTCGGCGCAGCTGGCCACGGAGAACGTCTTTCCGCTGATCGACTTCAAGCAGTCGGTGCGCATCGGCTACCTCGACATCGAGGACAACGGCGCGAAGACGATCGAGTGGCTGCGGCGCAACGTCTCGAAGCGCGAGAACCTGCTCCGCCAGCGCAACCCGCGGATGACGGAGCCGATGAAGGAGTTCGAGGCGCAGCTCCGCGAGCGCGGCCTGACGCCCGAAAACGCCTATCTGTTCATGCACGGCCACACGCTGATGGACAACGTGGTGCTGATCGTGCTCAACACCGTGTGCGAGAAACTGCGGGCCATGTCGATCGCCAAGATCACCGCCTCGAAGAAGCAGGGCGTGGCGCTCAAGAACGAGATGTCGAACTACACCAACTCGCTGCGCTCGATCCGCGACGTGCTGCTCGACAACGAGAACTACACCAAAAGCCCGCTTTACAAACGGCTGGAACGCGACATCGAGCGGTACATCGCCCGCACGATCTGGAACATGAAGCGCAGCGGCGAAATCCGGGACACGTCGATGATCGGCATCATCCACAAACTCCGCTCCGGACAGCAGGGGTAAATGCGCAATTCTGAATTCTGAATTGCTCTACTGTTCCCGTTTGCGGACCACGCGCACGGTGGACTGCGTGGCCTGCCGCACGAAAACCTGCGGACCGCGGGCGTAACGCCGCCACAGTTCGTCGGTATAGCCGCGCACGGTCAGCAGTTCCATGTTCTCGGCCTTCATCACGTCGAATCCCGCCTCGCGCAACGCCTCGATGGCCTCGTCGATATGCCACGAGTTGTCGACGCACAGGCTCAGGTTCACGGCCGAGTTGTGAATCAGGTTGGCCTTGATGCGGAAACGCTCCAGCAGCGAGAAGATCGTGGCGAACTTCTCTTCCAGCACGAAGGAGAAGTCCCGCGACCGGATGGTCAGCAGCACCTGGTCCTTCTTGAGGATCAGGATGGGCACGTCGACCGGGGCCGACATGCCGCGGATCACCGTGCCGGGCTTGCGCTTGTCGCCGAAGGGACGCACGTAAAGCGGAATATTCTTGTTCTGGAGCGGCTTGATCGTCTTCGGGTGGATGATCTGCGCGCCGCTGTAAGCCAGTTCGATGGTGTCGAGGTAGTTCAGCTCGGCGATCTGCACGGCGTCGGGGAACGCTTTCGGGTCGGCGTTCATCACGCCGTCCACGTCCTTCCACACCGACATCGACTCGGCGTCGAGAATGTTGGCCACCACGGCCGCCGAGTAGTCCGAGCCTTCGCGCCCCAGGGTCGTGGTCGTGCCGTCGGGCGCGCCGCCGATGAAGCCCTGCCCGATGAAAATGTTCTCGACGCATTTGCCCAGCGCATTTTTCAGCAGCGGAGTCGAAGCCTCGATGTCCACCCCGGCGTCCTTGTGGCGCTGCTCGGTGAGAAAACAGCGGCGCATGTCGATCCAGCGGTTCGACACCCCGGCGTAGTTCAGGTACTCGGAGATAATCGTCGTCGATACCAGCTCGCCGAAAGCCACGATCGTGTCGTACCACAACTCGGCATCGTCCGGTTTATAGACGGTTTCCACGGCGACCTTTTCCAGTTCGTCGAACAGCGCGTCGACCGCCGGCAGCCGTTTCGGCTCGTGCCACAGTTCGTCGATGATCTCCGCATGGTACTTCCGCAGCGACTCGACATGCTCCAGGGAGAGCTGTTTATCGCCTTTCTGAAGCCCTTCGAACACCTTTTCCAGGGCATTGGTCGTTTTACCCATCGCCGAAACGATGATGAACAGGTTCTGCTCGTCGTCGATGATCTTGCGCAGATTCCTCACGCCGTCGGCATTCCGCACCGACGCGCCTCCGAATTTGTAGACTTTCATGGTATCTCTCTTTTTAACCTAACTAACCTTCCTTGCCGTCCGGAGGCAACCAACCGCCGGACGACGTTCAGAATGCAGAATTCAGAATGCACAATGACAAAAAACGTTCAACTCTCCACTTCCAACTTTTCAGCTTTCCAGCTTTGAATGCCCGTTTTCTAATTCTCAATTTCCCGATACGGCACGCCGATGTTCTGGAACAGGAACGCATACATGTCGGCCGCCTCGTCGATGCGCTTCGAGGTGGGTTTGCCGGCTCCGTGGCCCGCCTTCGAATCGATGCGGATCAGGATCGGAGCGTCGCCCGCCTGGGCGTGCTGCATCGTGGCCGCGAACTTGAACGAGTGGGCCGGAACGACACGGTCGTCGTGGTCCGCGGTAGTCACCAGCGTCGCGGGGTATTTCACACCCTCCTTTATGTTATGGAGCGGAGAGTACTTGTAAATATACGAAAACTGCTCCTCATTCTCCGACGAACCGTACTCCACGGCCCAGCCCCAGCCGATGGTGAATTTATGGTAGCGGAGCATGTCCATCACGCCCACGGCCGGGAGGCACACGGCGTAGAGGTCCGGGCGCTGCACCTCGCAGGCGCCGACCAGCAGGCCGCCGTTCGAGCCGCCGTGGATGGCCAGCTTGTCCGTCGACGTGTATTTCTCGGCGATCAGGTACTCGGCGGCGGCGATGAAGTCGTCGAAGACGTTCTGCTTGTTTTCGAGCATGCCGGCCTTGTGCCATTCCTCGCCATACTCCGAGCCGCCGCGCAGGTTGGCCACGCAGTAGACGCCGCCCTGCTCGACGAACATCAGCGCCGAGGGGTTGAAACCGGGCGTGAGGTTGATCTGGAAACCGCCGTAGGCATAGAGCAGGCAGGGATTCTTGCCGTCGCGTTTCATGTCCTTGCGCCGGGTGATGAACATCGGAACCTTCGTACCGTCCTTCGAGGTGTAGAACACCTGCTCGGTGACAAACAGCGAAGGATCGAAATTCACCTCCGGAGCTTTATAGAGCTTCGATTCGCCCGAAGCGATGTCGTATTTGTAGATCGTGGCGGGCGCCGTGTAGTTGGCCAGCGTATAGTAGAATTCCGTATCCTCGTCCTTGCCGCCGAAACCGCCGACCGTACCGATGGCGGGCAGGTCGACCGTCCGCACCGGTTTGCCGTCGTAGGTGTACTGGCGGACCCGGTTCTGCGCATTCTCCAGATAAGAGGCGAACAGATAACCGCCTCCCGTGCCGACGTCTTCGAGCAGGTTCTTTTCACTCTCGGGAATCACCGTTTCGATCATCCCGGGACGGTTCAGATCGACCTTCATCAGCGCGTAGTTCGACGCGTCCTTGTTGGTCACGTAGTAGAGCCGGTCGTCCTTGCAGTCGACGGGCGAATAATCCGCCTCGAAGCCCGGCAGCAGAACGCGGAATTTCGGGTCCGATACCCTCTTATAAAGAACCTCCGTTCCCGACGTACCCTCCGACGCCACGACGAAGAGCCATTTGCCGTCTTCCGAAGGCCATGCCGAGAAGTAGCGCAGCGGGTGCTCCCGGTCCTCGTAGACGAGCTTGTCGGCCGACTGGGGCGTACCCAGCGCGTGGTAATAAACCTTCTGAAACTCGTTCTTGGAAGAGTAGGCGTTTTGTTTCGGAGCGTCGTAAGCGCTGTAATAGAACCCCTTGGAATCGGGCGCCCACCGTGCACCCGAGAATTTCACCCACTCGATCTTGTCGGCAGCGAGCGACTTGTCGGCGGTGTCCATCACGCGGATCACGACCCAGTCCGAACCCGACGCGGCGGCCGAATAGGCGAACCAGCGGCCGTCTTTCGAAAACGACATGGCGGCCAGGGCCACCGTACCGTCGTCGGAAAGCTTATTGGGATCGAGGAACACCTCGCCGGCCTCACCCGGATTCTTCGTGCGGTAGATCACCGACTGATTCTGCAGACCGTCGTTATAGGTATAGTACCACCAGTCGCCGTGCCTGCGCGGGGCGCTCTCCTTGGCGTAGTTCCACAACTCGGTCAGCCGCTCGCGAATGGCTCCGCGGAACGGAATTTGCGAAAGGTAGTCCTGCGTCACGGCGTTCTCGGCGGCGACCCATGCGGCCGTGGCCTCGGAATTGTCATCCTCGAGCCAGCGGTAGGGGTCGGGAACCTCCGTGCCGAAATAGTTGTCAACCACGTCGCCGCGCCCGGTCTCGGGGTAAGGCTGATGCTTTATCTGTTTCATGTTGCCGCAACTTGCCGCCACCGCCGCTGCTCCGAGCAGGACGGCGACTTTATAGGAAAAATGCTTCATAATTGAACCGTTTGGGTAATGATCGGGACAAAGTTATGAAAAATTCGATATTTTCAGTAATTTTGCCTATCGAAAACAACAGACTATGTACAACGAACTCAAAACGATAATCGAGCAGGCGTGGGACGACCGCGCGCTGCTCCAGGACCCCGCCACGCAGCAGGCCGTACGGCAGGTCGTCGGACTGGTGGACAAGGGCGAACTCCGCACGGCGAAACCCGTCGACCCGGCCAAAAGCGAGTGGAAAGTCAACGAGTGGGTCAAGAAAGCCGTGATTCTCTACTTCCCGATCCAGCCCATGCGCAAGATGGAGGCCGGGGAGCTGGAATGGTACGACAAGATGGAACTCAAGCACGGCTACGAGGAGCTGGGCGTGCGCGTCGTGCCCCAGGCCGTGGCGCGCTACGGCGCCTACATCGCCCCGGGAGCCATCCTGATGCCCTCGTACGTGAACATCGGCGCCTACGTCGACACCGGCACGATGGTCGACACGTGGGCCACGGTGGGCTCCTGCGCCCAGATCGGCAAGCACGTCCACCTCTCGGGCGGCGTGGGCATCGGCGGCGTGCTCGAACCCGTGCAGGCCGCGCCCGTGATCATCGAGGACTGCTGCTTCATCGGCTCGCGCTGCATCGTAGTCGAGGGGGCGCACGTCTGCCGCGAGGCGGTGCTCGGCTCGAACACCGTGATCACCGGCTCGACGCACATCATCGACGTCACGGGACCCGAGCCCGTCACCTACAAGGGTTACGTGCCGCCCCGCTCGGTGGTGGTCCCGGGGAGCTACCGCAAGCAGTTCCCGGCGGGCGAATACAGCGTCACGTGCGCGCTGATCATCGGCCGGCGCAAAGAGTCCACCGACAAGAAAACCTCGCTGAACGACGCCCTGCGCGACTTCGGCGTATCGGTATAGGGATGATCTACCGCATCGAAGAAACCACCTCGACCAACGACGACGCCCGCGACGCGAAATACCGCCACGGCGACATCGTCTGGGCCGAGCGACAGACCGCCGGCCGCGGCCAGCGGGGCCACAGATGGTCGAGCGCCGAGGGGCTGAACCTCACCTTCTCGCTGGTGCTCGAACCCCGGTTCCTGCCCGCCGGCGAACAGTTCCTGCTCAACGAAGCCGTGGCCCTCGCCCTCACCGACACCTTCGCGCAGTTCGGCATCGCGGCGCGCATCAAGTGGACCAACGACATCTATGCCGGGGACAAAAAGCTGGTCGGCATCCTGATCGAGCACAGCTACTCCGGCCGGACGCTCGCCCGCACGATCGTCGGAGTCGGCATCAACGTCAACCAGACGGAGTTCGACCCCGCGCTTCCGAACCCCGTGTCGATGGCCATGGTCGCGGGACGCACGTTCGACCGCGGCGAGGTGCTCGAAGCCTTCCGCCGCCACATCGGCATCCGCTACGCCCAGCTCGAGCTGGGCGAACGGGAAACCCTCCAGCGCGACTACCGCGAACGGATGTACCGGCTGGGCGAACGGCATACGTTCCGCTACCCCGACGGCACGCCGACCGAGGCCGCGATCGAGGGCGTGCGCCCCACGGGCGAACTGCTGCTGCGGCACGCCGACGGCACGCTCCGGGAATATCTGTTCAAGGAGATCGAATTCGTGATTGAAAAACACAGTAATTTACGGCAGGAACTTACTTAATTACTATAAGCACCTGATTTATCGACTTCAAAACAGTTCATTCGATCCAGCCAAACTAATTTCCCTCAATTTCAAGCTCCAAATCAGAATCAAACGAAATATCCGGATTTCTTTGGGGAACCTCGCTATTGAGCGGAACTTTTTGGAAGTGCACAGGACTTATAGCTTGCATAAATTCAAGCTGTTGCCCATACACGTTGACCTCCCATTTCACGTATTTTTTCAGATTCTGCTCCAACAGCGCAAAGGTTTCCGGAGGCAGAGACAGAAGTTCCGGAACAGCATCCATGATAAATGTAACTTCCAGCGTATCGCCATCGGGACCGACCACATAGAAAATCGTCATGGGGCTGTGCTTATAAGAACGCAAGGACTCGATATCCGCGTCCAAAAAAGACTTGCGGAATGCCAGGTTTTCGCCCCCCGGCTTCATAGTGCCGTCTATAACAGCATATTCGTCTTCCGTCTCCAGTTTTCGACCATCTTTATAGCGCCAGTTAGATTCGTGACTATAAATATTGGCTGTATTTGACAAAGCAAAGCCAAATTTATCATTTTCAACTTTAAAGGTTATTCCATTCGCAGTAACAGTAGAGCCGTCTTGATATGGGTTTTCGCAATAAGCTCCGGTCGCAAAGGTCAATGCCAACAGCAAGATATAATTTTTCATCATCCTATTTATTTATACAATCCTTCAATAATTCCAATAAGTTTTCTACATTTATTTTACCCGGATCGAACGGATAACGATCTTCGTCCCGATAGGATGTCTTGGTATTTCGCAGTGCGCCGACGGCACCTTCATAGGCATCGGTAAATGCAGGACTTTCCAGGTCGTTTGCGAGAACACGCTCCCCCATATTTTTGAAAAACCTTATACCCTCATGTCCGCCGAGAGCATTTCCAATACTTATTTTGCACCCGGTTCTCTCCCGATACATATACCATGCGAGTTTAGCTTCGACCTCATTATTTATCTTTGCGTTCCGGAAGTCAACCAAGCCCTGCTTCTGGTATTGGTAAACATGCATCAGTTCTTCCATAACCGACAGCGGGTCGCACCGGTAACCCATCTCTACATTATAACCGGAAATCAATGGTCCCGTAGGCAGATCATAGACAACAGGAGTTATTTTAGACGGCGCCAAATATCCGGATGAGATAGCAACAGGCGCTCCGATGGCATTAATCAGCAACTGTCCCATACAATCGTTATATAATGACTGCCTCTTATACACATCTCCGAGCCCACGAGACCTCTCTAC
>ENA-OYXE01000438-OYXE01000438.1-human-gut-metagenome-genome-assembly--contig:-NODE-438-length-12944-cov-5.915897_pt1 | contig 12944 bp, 12 predicted proteins | sample MGYA00244175_ERZ653407 | MGnify/ENA primary metagenome ERZ653407 (study PRJEB26926, sample SAMN06165181) | human gut metagenome | biome: ENVO:00009003; feature: ENVO:2100002; material: ENVO:00002003... | reverse complement strand
GAGATGTAGAGAGGTCTCGTGGGCTCGGAGATGTGTATAAGAGACAGTATCAGTGGTTTTATAGATGACCAGTCTACCCGCGATGATGAAGCAACCCCCGTTGTCATCTGGACCGAAAATGGTACAAACGTTCATTGTACTACCAGATTAGACATCAATACTTGGGAAACCGCCAAATCCTGATTTTTCCACTAAATAATAATTTTTCAAACCACAGCAAAAGGATCGAACCCACTCGTTTCGATCCTTTACTATACCTATTAATAATTGGTTCATCAAACCACTTTTTTCGGAGGAACCTTTATGAACTACATGGACGACGCTTCCACCTTCGAGCGTTCTTTTCTCCAGAAAGCGCGCCAGCAGCACATTCCTATTACCGGCGCGCTTGAACTTCTGCCACTCTGCAATATGAACTGCGACATGTGTTATGTCCGTCTGTCCCGTTCAGAAATGGAATGTCAGGGACAACTCCGCACAGTTGATGAATGGATTCTGCTTGCACAGCAGATGCAAAAAGCCGGTACACTTTTTCTTCTTCTGACCGGCGGTGAACCACTTCTCTTTCCTGATTTCAAAACACTATATCTTGAGCTTCGAAACATGGGCATGATTCTTACCATCAACACCAATGGAACCCTGCTGGGCGAATCCTGGGCTGATTTTTTTGCTGAGTACAGGCCGCGCCGCATTAACATCACGCTCTACGGTGCCGATGCCGCTTCCTATAACCGTCTCTGCCATTACCCCCAGGGCTTTGATCAGACCGTCCGCGCCATCCGTCTGCTCCGCGAACGAAACGTTGATGTCAAAATCAGCTGTAGTGTCACTAAAAAGAACGCGCATGATTTTCCAAAAATCTTTGTTCTCGGAGAAAAGCTTGGAGTCCCCGTTCATGCCGATCACTATATGATGCCCGCTGTCCGGGAACGCTCCCTTCCTTTTGATGCTCAGGTCCGCCTGAACCCGGAAGACGCCGCTGCGCTTGCCCTGCAGACACTGAAACTGCAGCTGACCAGCGATATTTTCCGGCAGTACGTTCATGAATCCATCCACCGCGTCAACAATCCGTCTTTTCCACGGGGCAATGGTCATATCTCCTGTCTTGCCGGAAACTGCTCCTTCTTCATCAACTGGCAGGGCTTTCTTTTCCCCTGTGTGATGTTATCCGAAATCTCCGCCCCTGTTTTTGATCTTGGATTTATTTCCGCCTGGGAAAAAGTTTCCGCCGCTGCACAGAAGATTTCCCTAAGTTCCCAATGCTGTCAATGCCGTTTGCAACCGATATGCCGCACCTGCGTCGCAGCCGCGTTTTTAGAAACCAGTTCTTATCGGGGAATGCCTGGTTATCTCTGCCGCTATTCCGAGCATTACTATCACCTGCTGCTGGCAGAAGAAGCTTCTTTTTCCTCCATCGCCTTATAGTCTTTACATATGCTGAAAACGCCGGACAGATTTTTCTCTGCCCGGCATTTTCTATCTTCATGTTTATGATTCAAGCAGCTGCAATACCGCATCCAGCATAACTGTCTCACCTTTTTCCAGTTTTACCGCTTGACGCATCTCTCCATACACAACTTCCCCTTCATACGCCTGATCCGCCGTAACTGCGCAGCGTGTCAGTTTTCCATTCTCCCACGCAAGCGCAATCGACGCATTTCCAACCAGACGCAACCCTTTCACTTCTCCATGATCCCACGCCTTCGGCAGCGCCGGAAGGAGAATGATTTTGTGTTCTCTGCTCTGCGCCATCGCGCGCTCCAGCTTTTCGGTAATCTTCTCTGCCTCTTCGATCACCAGAGTATGACCCATGGTATACACACGGCCGCCCGTTGCTTTTGCCGACAGGCACATGGCAAATTCCAGGGCATTTTTTCCTATAGCAATCCCCGAAAATAATGCAAAAAATTCAGCACCGCAGAGCGTGAATTACTGCGTCACAGATTTTCGTCGTACCCCGGTACGCCTTCAAATCTGTTCCTTGCAATTCGCGCTCTGCAGCACTGCCTTTTTTGCATTATTTTCGGGTCTTGCTATAGGTTTCCGCTCAGATAAATCGTGTGATCGTTGACCTTTCCTGTACGGTCAAAATATTTTGCACGGTTCAGTATCACCTCAACCGACACTTTTCCCTTCGGTGCCCGAAGATGCAGCACCATACAGTCCGCCGGTCTGGAAATGAAGCAGGTTCGGCAGATTTCCAGCGATCATCGCACCAAGCCGTCCATTCTGTCACCAAAAGAGGGAGGCAGACGATTCCACCTCCCTCTTCGTTTTTCAATTTCTATCTAATACTTAATACTCGACGTTCTCTTCATTTCCTTCTTTTCTGACCGTCAGAATCTCTGTCTCACGTCCTGTCAGCGCGCGGCTTCTTTCGCCCGGCTGCTGTCCGCCGATGGAGATTTCATACTCGCCCGGCCGTACGACACATCCGCCGTCCTCTGTGATAACAGCAAAATCTCTTGCATGCAGTGTCACGGAAACCTCTTTTTCTTCTCCTGCCTGCAATTCCACGCACGCGATGCCTTTTAACTGGAAGCCTGGCTCATCCGGCTGTGCGTTTTTGTATTTCACATAAACCTCTACGCTCTCATGCAGCGGATATGCACTCTCATTCTTCACCTTCGTGCACACGGTCACATCGTCGAGCACCGCGCTCGTCTCCTGCTCCGTTTTTGCGCCGCTGTAGGAAATTGTTCCATACGTCAGTCCATATCCAAATGGATACAGAATATTTTTATCAGTATAGCGGTAGGTTCGTCCTGCCATGCTGTAATCGGTGAACTCCGGCAGATTTTCTGTTCCCTGATAGAAAGTCACCGGCAGTTTTCCGTTCGGTGCATAATCGCCGAACAGCGCCTCTGCCACGGCTTTTCCGCCGCGCGCACCCGGATACCAGCTGTCAAGAATAGCCGGTACATGCTCCTCGGCCCAGGACAGGTCGATGGCACTTCCTGCCGAGAGAACGAGGACTACCGGTTTTCCAACCGCTGTGATTGTCTCAAGCAGTTCCTCCTGTAAGCCCGGCAGATTGAGACCCAGCTTATCGCCGCTCGCGTATTCGTTTCCGGCATCGCCTTCCTCGCCCTCAACAGTTGCATCAAGTCCAAGGCACAGAACGACAACGTCTGCGTGCTCAGCGGCAATGACAGCCTCTTTGAAACGGTCTTTGTCCTCGCCGAGTCCTTCGACTTTATTTTTATACAGATGGCAGCCCTCTGCGTATGTCACTCTCACATCATCACCGACATACTGTTGAATTCCTTCCAGCGGTGTGATGTATCTGGACGATGTTCCCTGATAGTTTCCAACCAGCGCTGCTCTCGAGTTCGCGTTCGGTCCGATCACGGCGATACTGCGGATCTTCTTCACATCGAGCGGCAGCATGTTGTTTTCATTTTTCAGCAGAACCATACTTCTTCTCGCTGCCTCGACGGACAGATCAACATGCTCCTTGCACTCGACTAGATCGTAGGACAGATCTTCGTACGGTGACGGATAGTCTTTCATCATACCGAGGCGGATGCGGATTTCCATCAGGCGCTCAACTGCCGCGGTGATTGCCTCTTCGGATACCAGGCCATCCTCGTATGCTTTCGGCAGATGCAGGAAAGCAACGCCGCAGTTCAGGTCACAGCCGTTGTTGACGGCACGCGCTGCGGACTCCTCTACATTTTTGGTCACTCTGTGGTGCTCATGGAAATCTATGATTGCCCAGCAGTCGGAGACAACATGGCCTTCAAAGCCGAACTCATCGCGCAGGATGTCCTTTAACAATGTCTTGCTTCCGCATGCCGGTTCACCGTTGACACGGTTATACGCGCCCATGACTGCCTCGACTTTTGCATCCTTGACACAGCGTTTGAAGGCATACAGATAGGTGTCATACAGATCATGTTTGCTGACTCTTGCGTCAAACTCATGGCGGATCGCCTCTGGGCCGCTGTGGACGGCGAAATGTTTGGCACACGCCGCTGCCTTCGGGTGATCCGGGTCCGGTCCCTGTAATCCGCGGATGTAGGCGCATCCGAGCTCACCAGTCAGATACGGGTCCTCACCATATGTCTCATGGCCGCGGCCCCATCTCGGATCACGGAAAATGTTGACGTTCGGTGCCCAAAAGGTCAGGCCTTTGTAGATGCCGCGGTCGCCTTTTCTTGAAAACTCGTTGAATTTTGCACGTCCCTCGGTAGAAACAACATCACCGATCTCCTGCAGCAGCTCTTTATCAAACGTTGCTGCAAGGCCAATAGCCTGCGGAAATACCGTTGCCACACCAGCTCTTGCCACGCCGTGCAGCGCTTCATTCCACCAGTTGTATGCCGGAATGCCAAGACGCTCGATCGCCGGTGACTGATAAACCATCTGGCTCATTTTTTCTTCCAGCGTCATCTGGGAAACCAGCTGTTTTGCATACTCTCTCGTCTCTTTACTCATAGGTAAAATCCTCCCGAAATTTGTTGCCTCTATTGTATCGCCGCGTTTCCCGTTCGGCTAGTCAAGTATTGCTCTTTGCTTCTCATTTTATGCGATTTTTGCGAATGACACAGGGGAACATACGAGGAAATCGTGTATGCGTAACCATCCGATATACACGCAGAAACTCCCGGCAGAATTTCTCGTATAAGATCTTCCGTCGGGAGTTTCCCTTATCTATTCCTGTGAAATTTTATTTCTGATACTCTTCCTCGATATTTTTTACCGCACGGAGCTTGTTCGCGTATTCCAGAATCTCTTCTTTGGAATATTTCTGTTTCCGGCACCAGGTGAGGATTTCTTCTTTTACTTCCTCCGGCATCTTGTTGTTCATGCGCAGACAGTCACAGAAGGTTCTCTTCGGAGAATAATATTTGTAGGAACCAAACTCTGTCTTTTTCTCACAGATTTCACCCGGGACATCGGCATTCTGGAAATAAAAACGTCTGATTTCAAAATTTTCCAGATCCATTTTTTTTCGGTCTGTCCGTGCTGTTGCAACTGCAATCGTAGCCGGCTCTTCTTTCAGCATTCCGGCAAGCCATGCAGCACTGTCCATGCAGATGACTGCGCGTGGGTTTACTTTCGCAATTTCAATATATTGATAGTCTTCCGGTTTTTCATAACCACAATCCTTGCACCAGTACCAGCCGCGTGCAAATCGTTCCAGACTTCCTTCCTCTTCCATTTCTGCCAGCTGCAGTACGGTCACCTGATGATCTCTGAGGTCTGCGAAGCTCATATATCCATGATGTTCTTTAAATAACGTCGTGATCTTCTGGTATGTTTTAAAAAGCATATTTTCTTTCCCCTTTCAGGATGTGATACATCTTTTTTCATCTATAGGCGTTTGCACATATAATATTCCAATTTTCATGGAATGGCAAGCACTAATTTGCAAAAACCATGTTTTTTCTCTGTTTTTTTCTTATTAGCTGCTGCTAACATATTTCTCTTTTCATCACTTATAAGTATACCTTTTTTACCTGAAATATGCAACCTGCTGATCCGCTTTTTCTGTTCTCATACCAGCAGAAAAAGACCGGATTTTTTACTTCTCATCCGGTCTTTTTCTCTTTCATTCTATCTTTTAACGTTTACCGTAAAACCTTTTTCACTCTGCCGCTTTCTGTGCACAGACATTCAGGTTCCAGGAAGCGGAACATTTCCGCATGATTCCAATCAGCTCTTCGGAGCCCAGCGCATAGCCGACACGAAGGCCTGCCATCGCATAATATTTGGAAAAGGTGCGGAGAACCAGAATCGGTTTTTCCGGATGCGCTTTCATATAATCGACCATACTGCAGCAGTCCGGCTCGGTGGCAAATTCCATGTATGCCTCATCCATCACCAGCAGCACGTCCTCCGGAAGGGTATCTGCGAATGCCTCCAGCTCCCCGATCGGCACATACGTTCCGGTCGGGTTATTCGGATTGCAGATCACCACGATTTTTGTTTTTTCACCGATTTTTTCTTTCATGGCAGGGAGATTAAATTTCTGCTCTTCGGTTACCGGTACGGAGACCGGCACACCGCCATTTAAATACGCCATGTCGGCAAATGCTCCGTAGGTCGGCGCGGAAAATAGCACCTCATCTCCATCGTCCAGAAAGGTCAGTCCGATCATATCGATCATCGCACTCGATCCGGCGCCTGTCAGTACATTTTCTGCTTTTAATCCGTACTGCTCCGCTACCTTCTGTTTCAGCAGTACTGCTGCAAAATCAGGATAAAAATGACTTCCCGCCATAGAGTCCTCCAGCGCCGCCTCCTCCCCGGAAACTGTGATTTTTGTTTCATCCATACATTCCAGCCAGCATCTGCAGCAGTGCGTCTCGCTGTAGGTTGTCACCGGAGAGGCCTGTACCTCACATATCTTCATAGTGTAAGGACAGCGGCTCATAAATGCACAGCCCTTCGGAAGCTTTAAGAGGTCCGGCGGTGTTCCCGGAATCGGAGCGAGCGGCTCGTCGTTATCCTTTGCCGAATTGTTGATACTGTTCAGAAGACCTTTCGTGTACGGATGATGCGGTTCGTAGAAAATCTCATCGACGGTTCCCTCTTCTACGATCTGGCCGGCGTACATAATGGCAATCCGGTCGCACATAGAAGCGACAACGCCGAGGTCGTGGGTAATCATGATAACAGAGGTTCCTTTTTCCTTCGTCAGCTTTTTCAAAAGCTCCAGAATCTGTGCCTGTACGGTCACATCCAGTGCGGTTGTCGGCTCATCTGCGATAATCAGCTCCGGGTCACACGCCAGAGCCGTCGCAATGATGATTCTCTGCCTCATACCGCCGGAAAATTCGAACGGATACTGATCGAGCCGTTTTTCCGGACTTGGAATTCCGACCTGCCGCATCAGCTCAATGGCTTTCGCTTCCGCTTCTTTTTTGGAGCAATTCTGATGCTTTCGGATTCCCTCTGTCATCTGAATTCCGATTTTCAGGATCGGATTCAGAAATGTCATCGGATCCTGGAAAATCATGCCGATGCGGTTTCCGCGGATCTGCTGCATTTTCTTTTCATAAGCCCGTTTTTCTTTCCGGTCCTTCATGTGCGGCGGAGAAATGTTTTCTCCGTCGAAAAGGATCTCTCCTTCTTCCACTCTGCCGTTCGATGCCAGAAGCCCCATCAGGGTCAGCATGCCGACACTTTTTCCGGAACCGGACTCGCCGACAATACCAAGTACCTCGCCCTCTTCCAGATGGTAGGAAACATCGCGGACTGCGCTGACGGTTCCCTGCTGCGTTTCAAATTTTGTTGTGAGATGGCTGATTTCGAGTAAACTCATACGCTTCACCCCCTGGTTTTCTTTGGATTAAAGGCATCGCCGATTCCCTCGCCGAGGAAGTTCAGGGAGAAAATGGTGATACAGATGCAGATGGTCGGCAAAAGCAGCTGTCCCGGGTGCATGGTAAGCACCTGACGGGCATCCTGTGCCATGGAACCCCAGCTTGCCATCGGAGCAGAAATGCCGATTCCGATGAAGCTTAAGAAGGCTTCCGTAAAAATGGCATTCGGAACAAGGAAGGTAATCTGTACAATGATCGGTCCGATGGCATTGATCAAAAGGTGACGGAAGAGAATTCTCGCATCACTTGCTCCGATGACGAGTGCTGCCATGGAAAATTCCTGCTCCTTTAAGGCGATCAGCTGGCCTCTTACCTGACGCGCCATGCCGATCCAGCCCGGAATGCAGATACCGATCAGAATGCTTCGTACATTCGATCCGAGAACCATCATGATCAGAATAACGTAGATCATAGATGGCATTGCGTAGATGATATCCACAATACGCATCACAAAGTTATCAAATTTTCCACCAATGTAGCCGCACAATCCACCGATCACCACACCGAGAACGGTGTTGATGACAGCTGCTCCGAAACCGATCGCCAGGCTGATGCGGCCTCCGTAGCAGAGTCTTGTAAATACATCACGGCCGAATTTGTCGGTTCCGAAAATGTGCTGTGCCGAAAAGCCCGCGTACTGATTGGCTGCGTCCTGTGCATCGTATGCATAGGGGCTGATCATCGGTCCGAAAATGGAAACCACCGCCAGAAGGAGGATGACGACCAGTCCGAGAACTGCCATTGGATTTTTCTTAAATCTTCCCCATGCCGCTTTCCAGAAGCTTTTGCTCTCCACGGCAATAAACTCGCTGTTCTTTTTGGATGGATCAATCGGTGAAAACCAGTCCATAACAGTCACCTCCTAGTTTGTCAGTTTGATTCTCGGGTCAATGAGGGAACAAATGATATCCACCGCCAGGTTGGCAACGGTGATAATCACACCGATGAAAACACTGAAGCCAAGGACTACGGTGTAATCACGGTTTGTGATGGCATTCGTAAATTCACGTCCGATTCCGGGAATGGAAAAAATAGATTCTACGACGAAGCTTCCTGTGATCAGAAATGCGATAGCCGGTCCGAAATAGGTGACAACCGGGATCAGTGCATTTTTAAGGACGTGACGCGCGGTGATGTACAGATTGCTAAGTCCCTTCGCTCTTGCCATCGTTACGTAATCCATCTGAATCGCCTCGGAATACGTACTCTTGGTCAGTCTGGCAATCGAAGCGATCTGTCCGAATGACTGTGCTGCCACCGGAAGAATGTAGTTGGCCGGAGAACCAAGACCGACGATCGGGAGTACCGGCCACCAGACACCGAAAATCATCATCAGCAGAATCGCTGTGACGAATCCCGGGATACTGACCCCCAGAGTCGCAATTCCAAGCAGGGTGTTTTTCACTGCCAGCCGCTTGCTCGTCGCCATCCAGATACCCATCAGAATACCGATGAAAGCGGATACCGCGATAGAGAGAAGTCCGATGCTTAACGTATACGGAAATCCTCTTGCGATCAGTGTATTAACAGAAACGTTCTTTTTATAGGAAATGCCGAGATCTCCGTGCATCAGATTTTCCATGTAAAGAATATACTGTTTCCACATGGGTTCATCCAGTCCGTAGGTCAATTCGAGCTGTTCAATCGCGCTCTGGGAAAGATTATCCGCCTCGAACGGGCTGCCCGGCATAATCCGAATCAGGAAAAAGGTAATGGTGATCAGTGCCCAGATCGTCACCACTCCAATGAATAAACGTTTTATGATGTATCTTACCATGCAGCATTCCTCCCGTTCCGGCTTTTTTAGCTCAGAAGAGGCAGCTGAACGATCTGTTCTGGCTGCCTCTTTGCACCTTTTTACTGTCTTTTGTTTTTATAATGCTTCCTCGCCGCGCTGGCCGGTACGAACCCGGATGACGTCTGCCACTTTCTCGACAAAAATCTTTCCGTCTCCGATGTTTCCGGTACACAGCTTCTTTTCCAGAAAGCCTTTTAATACTTCAATTGTCTTATCGTCACCGACGGTCTCGAATTTGCATTTCATCAGTACATTCGGCCCGCTCATGGTTCCACGGTACATCACCCGGTAACCCTTCTGGTTTCCATATCCGGTGATATCCGTTTCCATCACGCCGTACACGGCACACGATTCCATGATGTCGATGACATCCTCCCGGTTCGCGGGTTTGACAATAACTGTCAGCTTTTTCATATCCGCACCACCTTTTTATTGATCCTTTTTCATCGATTCTTTTTATTTGTCATTGTGGAAGTGGAAGTTTGCATAAGCGCTGCATCCGTGCTCGTGCATATCCAATCCGTCGATCTCTTCCTTCTCGGTTACGCGAAGTCCGATGGTCTTTTTCAGGACGAAGAACAGAATGAACGCCAGGATCAGGGTATATGCTGCAACTGCTACAAAACCGATCATCTGGGTGATAAAGCTGCATCCCTCGCCGAAAATACCGGTGAATAAGGTTCCGAGTGCTCCACAGACACCGTGTACACTGATTGCACCAACCGGGTCATCGATTTTTACGACTTTATCAAAGAATTCAACTGCAAATACAACGACAACACCTGCAACTGCTCCAATGAACAGTGCCTCGTAATCATTGACTACATCACAGCTTGCTGTAATAGCTACCAGTCCGGCCAGTGCGCCGTTCATTGTCATACTGATATCCGGTTTTCCATAACGTACCCAGGTAACAATCAGGGTAACAAGTGTTGCTGCTGCTGCCGCAAGGTTTGTGGTCATGGCAATGTCGCCAAGATTGTAGGTTGCTGCTGTGGTCGATCCACAGTTAAATCCGAACCAGCAGAACCAGAGGATAAAGACACCAAGTGCTCCAAGCGGAAGGTTATGACCAGGAATAGCAACCGGTTTTCCCTCTTTTGTGTATTTTCCGATACGAGGTCCGACCATTTTTGCACCGGCAAGGGCACACAGACCGCCGACCATATGAACTGCAGTAGATCCTGCAAAATCATGGAACCCGATCTGGCTTAACCAGCCGCCGCCCCAGATCCAGTGTCCGGTGATCGGATAAATGAAAACGCTGATGGCTGCGGAGTAAATCAAATAAGAGATGAATTTGGTTCTCTCTGCCATAGCACCTGATACAATCGTGGCCGATGTTGCACAGAACACGGTCTGGAAAATCATGAATACGCCGATCGGCAGTCCGTTGAACATGCCGTCTGCATCTGCCAGCGATTTCGGATGAAAGAAACCTGCTGTTCCGATAAAGGCATTGCTTCCTCCGAACATCAGCGCAAATCCGATGATAAAGAAGAAAATAGAGCCGAGCACGAAATCCATCATATTCTTCATCAGAATGTTTCCGGAGTTTTTCGCTCTTGTAAATCCTGTCTCCACCATGGCAAATCCGGCCTGCATAAAATACACCAGAAAGGCTCCGACCATGGTCCATACGATATTGAGTAATACCTGTGTGTTTTCCATAATAAGTTCCTCCTCATTCCCATCTTACCTGTTCCCGTCTGCAGATCTTCTGAAACGGTCATCTCTGAAACGGTAGCTTTCAGATTTTTTAAAGTGCCTGTTCGCCGTGCTCGCCCGTTCGGATCCGCACTGCATCTTCAACATCGTAAACGAAAATTTTTCCATCGCCGTAGTTTCCGGTTGACAGGTTTTTCACAACAAAATCAACGATTTTCGGAACCTTGTCGTCCTCCACAACGGTCTCCACTTTAACCTTCGGAAGCATTTTAGCCACGATTTCCGCTCCACGGTACATCTGACGATATCCCTTCTGGTTTCCATATCCAAGGATATTCGTGATCATCATACCGTTTGCCTTCTGCTCCTCGAGGAGTAGCTCCAGGTTTTCGAGGCTCTCCGGACGAATTACAATTTCCAGCTTTTTCATGATTTTCCCTCCCTTTCCGAACCGGCTCCTGTACAGCTTCTGATTTTTCCGGCTGCGGATTTCTTTTTTATCCGCCTTCCCGGTTTTCTCTTCCATTCATTTACCGGCTCTGCTGCTTCTATATAGAAATCTGTTTTCTGACAGATTTTCTAACCTCTTCTTTCATGCCTGGACTGTTCCGCAGCTCTGCTGTTTTTACAGTTGTTTTTACAGTCGTTTTTTTGCAGCTGTTTTCACAATCCGCTGTTTTTAATTAATCACACTCGTCGGCATTCCCTCCAGGTAAGACCGGAAGTTTTTCACCGCCAGATCGACTGCGCGGAGTCTTGCTGCCTTCGGCTGCCAGGCGATATGGGAAGTAATAAAGGTGTACGGCGACTGCATCAGCGGAATCTGATACTGCGGCGGCTCATTTGCGACAACATCGAGTCCTGCCATATAAACCTTTCTCGATTCCAGCGCCTCAAGAAGCGCCTCCTCATCGATGATGATTCCCATCGTTTTCTGGTAGAGCTCAATCTGCGGCACGAACAGTTGATTGTAGCTTGCCTGCGGATTCGTTTCTTTTTCTTTCCAGTACCCTGTTTTGGTGTAATCGCTCTGTACCGTCACGTTATGACAGATGTTCATGAGCAGTGCCATCGCATACTGGGCAATGGTGACATCGCCGTAAATCGTATTCGTTATGGTCACGCCCCTGCGTCTTGTCATTTCCACATCGAAGTCTTCAAATCCATGTCCCAGCGTTGCGATATATTTCAGATTCGGATGCGCTTCAAAGAGCTTTTCGTTGATCACTCCTTTGTGGACCCAGATACCAAGTGCTGCGTCGGCGTTCCCGATCTGACTGCTGTAATCTTCGAAGGTGTACCTCTTTTTCTCCTGATGGATGATACGGAACTTTCCGATCTGTGGTACGGTCTGCAGCATTTTGTTCCACTCTGCTTCTATTTCTTCGTACGTCAGATCGATGGTTCCCGGGTCTCCCTGAAAAACGACTACCTCATAGTTTTCTTCTTTCATACGCCTCGCCTCCTGTTGTACTTCTGTCTTTTTATGTTCCGATTTCAAGATGGATTTCCAGTATGCCGACAAGTTGATTCTTCTGTTTTTATTCTGTAAGAATTTCCTTTTCCTGTTGCCTTACAACGGATTTATTTTCCCATTTATGACCGAGATACCGGACAATGTAAAATCCTGCACGGACTACCCAGTCGAGGGTCTGTGCAATCCAGACACCAAGGAGTCCCACATGGAGGGAAACACCGATCAGATACGCCAGTGCAATTCGAACGAACCACATGGACAGGATGCTGACCGTCATCGTAAACTTGGCATCGCCGGCAGAACGCATCGTGTTCGGAAGGGTAAAGGCCAGCGGCCAGATCATCATACAGCAGATGCTGTGGTATCGGATCACAATCACTGCCATCTGGTAAGCGCCATCGGAAAGGTTATATGCTCCGGCGAACAGTGGTGCTGCTGCCAGAAGCAGGATATTCAGAATCCAAAGGAATGCGTAGGCTCCTGTGATCAGCTTCTTTGTATAGCTTCTCGCCTGCTTATAATCTCCCGCTCCGACACACTGGCCAACCACGGTTGTCATGGCAAGTCCCATCGCCGATCCCGGCATAAAAGCAAGCTGTTCCACGGTCATTGCACAGGCATTTGCTGCAATCGATGCGGTTCCGAATCCGGCAATCATGCTCTGGGT
>ENA-OYXE01000417-OYXE01000417.1-human-gut-metagenome-genome-assembly--contig:-NODE-417-length-13289-cov-9.277089_pt1 | contig 13289 bp, 7 predicted proteins | sample MGYA00244175_ERZ653407 | MGnify/ENA primary metagenome ERZ653407 (study PRJEB26926, sample SAMN06165181) | human gut metagenome | biome: ENVO:00009003; feature: ENVO:2100002; material: ENVO:00002003... | reverse complement strand
CAGAACGAAAAATTCGCGGCGCATCTTGGCGCATTCTCATTTGGAAATAGTATAAGCAACACCGCACAACTCGGCGGTGCGTCGGGCGATGCCTTTTCCGCACTGGGAATAGTATGAAAATCATGTTTTTAAGCAATCGCATCCGATTGAACAAAAACCCACGACTTTTCCTGCAAAAGCAAGAGGATTTTTCGCGGTTGATGGCGAATTAAAACGATTCGGACTGCACCTCGCTGCGGGAGAAACGGCAGAGCGCGCAGAACGAAAAACCAATCATTTTCCGGGCGCTTTCGCTGGTGGTGGCGGCGAAAAGCCCGACGGACGAGGTACTGGAATGGAAACAAACACCTATTATTATGCGGGCATTGACATCGGTTCTACCACCGTCAAGCTGGTGCTGCTGAACGAAGCGGGAGAAATGGTCTGGGGCGAATATCGCCGCCACTGCGCACATACGCAGGAGACGCTGGCGGAGATGATGCGGGAAGCGCGGAAGAAACTCGGCGCGTGCCGCGTGAAGGTGCGCATGACCGGATCGGGCGCAATTTCGCTGGCGGAGGCGCTGCGCGTCGGGTTCGTACAGGAGGTCGTCGCGGTGGCGGAAGCGCTGCAGAAGGCCGCGCCGCAGACCGACGTCGCCATCGAATTGGGCGGCGAGGACGCGAAAATTATCTATTTCACCGGCGGATTGGAAGAGCGCATGAACGGCGTGTGCGCGGGCGGCACGGGGTCTTTTATCGACCAGATGGCGGCGCTGCTGAAAACCGATGCGCCCGGCTTGAACGAACTGGCAAAGCGCTATCATGAGCTGTATCCCATTGCGGCGCGCTGCGGCGTGTTTGCCAAGAGCGACATTCAGCCGCTGATTAACGAGGGCGCGGCGCGTGAGGATCTGGCGGCGTCGATTTTTCAGGCGGTTGTGAACCAGACGATTTCCGGGCTGGCGTGCGGCAAGCCGATTCGCGGGCATGTGGCGTTCTTGGGCGGGCCGCTGCACTTCCTGTCCGAACTGCGGCAGGCGTTTGTCCGCACCCTGCACCTGACGGAGGAAACCGCGATTGTGCCGGACAATTCGCACCTTTTTGCGGCGACGGGCGCGGCGATGGCGGCGCTTTCGGACGGCGAGGACGAAGCCGTGCCGATGGATAGCCTGCTCGAACGCCTTGAGCACGGCGTGATGCTGACCTTCGGCTTGAAGCACCTGCCGCCGCTGTTCCGCAATCAGGAGGAATATGCGGCGTTCAACCGCCGCCACGCACAGGCGAAGGTGCAGCGCGGCGATTTGGCAACGTATTCCGGCAAGTGCTATCTGGGCATTGACGCGGGTTCGACGACGACGAAAGTCGCGCTGATTGGCGAAAAGGGTGAATTGCTGTACAGCTACTACGCGGGCAATTCCGGCAGCCCGATTGAGACGGCGCGCACGGCGATGCGCGAACTGATGGAGAAGATGCCCGACACGGCGGTGATTGCGCGCTCCTGCTCTACCGGCTATGGCGAAAGCCTGCTGAAATCAGCGTTCCGGCTTGATGACGGCGAGGTGGAGACGATTGCGCACTGCACCGCGGCGGCGTTCTTTGACCCGAAAGTGGACTGTGTGCTGGATATCGGCGGGCAGGACATGAAGTGCATCAAGCTGAAAAACGGCTCGGTGGACACGATTCTGCTGAATGAAGCGTGTTCGTCCGGCTGCGGCAGCTTCTTGGAAAATTTCGCAAACTCGATGGGCTACACAGCGGAAGGATTCGCAGCGGAAGCCCTCTTTGCGCCCGCCCCGGTTGATTTGGGAACGCGCTGCACCGTGTTCATGAACTCCAACGTCAAGCAGGCGCAGAAGCAGGGCGCGACGATACAGGACATCAGCGCGGGTCTGGCGTGCTCGGTCATCAAGAACGCGCTGTTCAAGGTCATCAAACTCGCTGACCCGAAGGAACTGGGGCAGCATATCGTCGTGCAGGGCGGCACGTTCCACAACAAGGCGGTGCTGCGCGCGTTCGAGCAGCTTGCGGGCGTGGAAGCCGTCTGTCCGGATATTTCCGGCATGATGGGCGCGTTCGGTGCGGCGCTGATTGCGCGCGACCGGGCGTCGGGCAGCGATACACCCTCCTCTACCCTGCCGATTCAGGACATTCTGGGCTTGCAGTGGCAGACGCGGACGGCGCGCTGTCAGGGCTGCACGAACCACTGTATGCTGACGGTCAGCCTCTTCCCCGGCGGACGGCGGCACATCACGGGCAACCGCTGCGAAAAGGGGCTGGGCAAAACCGCAACGGGCGAAAAAGGCCCGAACGTGATGGCGTACAAGCTCAAGCGCATGTTCGACTATCAGCCGCTGACCGCCGAACAAGCCACGCGCGGCGAACTGGGCATTCCCCGCGTGCTGAACATGTATGAGAACTTCCCGTTCTGGATGACGCTGCTGACGAAGCTGGGTTTCCGGGTGGTGCTGTCCCCTGCGTCCAGCCGCGCAATCTACGAGAAGGGCATGGAGTCCATCCCGTCGGAAAGCGAGTGCTATCCGGCGAAAATGGCGCACGGACATGTGCAGTGGCTGATTGACCAAGGCGTCGGAACCATCTTCTATCCGAGCGTGTTCTACGAGCGGCAGGAGGATATGAAGACCCAAAACCACTTTAACTGTCCGATGGTTGTGGCAAATCCGGAGAACATCGCCAACAACGTCGAGGATGTGACCGAAGGGCGCGTGCGGATGCTCAAGCCGTTCCTCGCGCTGACCAGCGAAAAAACGGCGGCGGACACGCTCGTGCGCTTTTTCCGCAAGACCTTCAATATCCCGGAGCAGGAAGTTCGCGACGCGGTTCACGCGGGCTGGGACGAGCAGCAGTGCGCCAAAACCGATGTGCGCGCCGAAGGCTTGAAGGCACTGCAATGGATGGAGGAGACCCACAAGAAGGGCATCGTGCTGGCGGGTCGCCCGTATCACGTTGACCCGGAAATCAACCACGGTATGCCGGAGCTGATTGCGTCCTATGGTCTGGCGGTGCTGACCGAGGACAGCATCCCCGCGTCCTTCCATGGCGAGCATCCCCTGCGCGTGAGCGACCAGTGGGTGTACCATTCCCGCCTGTATGTGGCGGCGCAGTTTGTCAGCCAGCGGGATGATTTGGAGCTGATTCAGCTCAACTCCTTCGGCTGCGGGCTGGACGCCGTGACGACCGATCAGGTGGCGGAAATTCTGGAACGCTGCGGCAAGCTGTATACGCTCATCAAAATTGACGAGGTGAATTCGCTGGGCGCGGCGCGCATCCGCGTGCGTTCCCTGCTGGCGGCGATGGCGCAGCGCGAAAAGCGCGGCATCGTGGCGCATCCCGTTCCGGCAACGTATCATCGCGTGGAATATACCCGCGACATGCAGAAGAAGGGCTACACCATTCTTGCGCCGAACATGTCACCGATTCATTTCCGTCTGCTTCAGCCGGTGCTGGAGAAGCACGGGTATCACATCGTCATGCTGGAAAACGATACACGCTCCGCCATTGACACGGGCCTCAAATTCGTCAACAACGACGCCTGCTATCCGTCCATCATCACCGTCGGGCAGATGATGGAAGCCGTGCTGTCCGGCAAGTACGACACCGACCGCCTTGCCCTCGCCATGACGCAGACGGGCGGCTGCTGCCGCGCAAGCAACTACGTCGGTTTCATCCGCCGCGCGCTGGCGAAAGCCGGTTTGGGGCATATCCCGGTTATCTCCATTAACGCCAACGGCATGGAAACGAACGAGGGCTTCCACTTCACCCTGCCGATGCTCATCGGCGCGGCACAGGCGATTGTTTTCGGCGATTTGCTGATGCGCTGCCTGTACCGGGTGCGCCCCTACGAAATTGAGGCGGGAAGCGCCAACCGGCTGGCGGAGACATGGTCGCAGAAGATCATCGACCATCTGGTGAACGGCACGGGCCGCTACGGCGACCTCTGCCAGCAACTTGTGGACGACTTTGACCATCTGCCGATTCACGAGGACATGAAGAAGCCGCGCGTGGGCATCGTCGGCGAAATTCTGGTGAAGTATATGCCCGTGGCGAATAACCATCTGGTCGATTTGCTGGAAGAAGAGGGCGCGGAAGCCGTTGTGCCCGACCTGATGGACTTCATGAACTACTCCGTCTACAACGGCAAGTTCAAGCACGAGTATCTGGGCAAGGGCTGGACAAGCGAAGCGAGCGCGGTACTGGGCGTGAAGGGCATTCGCGCGCTGCGGCGTCCCGCACTCAAGGCGCTGGAAAAGTCCAAGCGCTTTGAACCGCCGATGCATATTGAGCAGATTGCGGAGCTGTCCGACCCGTTCCTTTCGCAGGGCAACCAGTACGGCGAAGGGTGGTTCCTGACGGGCGAAATGGCGGAACTGCTGTTGACGGGCGTGCCGAATATCGTGTGCATTCAGCCGTTTGCGTGCCTGCCGAACCATGTGGTGGGCAAGGGGGTTATCAAGCAGCTGAGAAAGAAGTATCCGCAGGCGAATATCTGTGCGGTGGACTTTGACCCCGGCGCGAGTGAGGTAAATCAGCTCAATCGCGTGAAGCTGATGCTTTCCGCTGCGCGGAAAAACATGGAGCAGGCGGCAAAAGAAGAATAAACACGCGGAAGGAGTATGGGAAAAGCGACCAACTCAACATTGTCGCGCCAAATGGGCGCGACCGACCAGCATGGGAGAAGGTTTTCTCTCGATGCTGGTCTTTTTCATTGCAGGGGAAAAACGGAGAGCGTATCCTACCGCAATAGAAAAGCCCCGGCAGCCATCGGACAAATTGTCCGCATTTGCTGCCGGGGTTGTGTTATGCTGTTTGCACTTACGCCTGCTCGAACTGCGAGTTGTACAGCTCGGCGTAGAAGCCGCCTTTTTGCAGCAGTTCTTCGTGCGTGCCGGATTCGATGATGTCGCCGTGGCGCATGACCAGAATCTTGTCCGCGTTCTTGATGGTGGAAAGGCGGTGCGCAATGACGAACGAGGTACGTCCCTTCGTCAGCGTGTCCATTGCCTGTTGAATCAGCATTTCTGTGCGTGTATCGACGGAGGACGTCGCTTCGTCGAGAAGCAGCATCGGCGCGTTTTCAATCATCGCGCGGGCGATTGTCATCAGCTGCTTCTGTCCGGCGGAGAGGTTCAATTTGTCGGACAGCAGGGTGTCGTAACCCTCCGGCAAGGTGTGGATAAGGTGGTACAGCCCCGTTGCGCGGGTCACTTGGTCAAGCTGCTCGTCCGTAATGCCCTCCTTGCCGTAGCAGAGGTTGTCGCGGATGCTGCCCTCGAAGAGCCAAGTGTCCTGCAAGACCATGCCGAAGAGGTCGTGCACATGCTCGCGCGTCATCTGCGACAGCGGCACGCCGTCAATGCGAATTTCGCCGCCGTCCAGCGGATAGAACTTCATCAGCAGATTGACCATCGTGGTTTTGCCCGCGCCAGTCGGGCCGACAATGGCGACCTTCTGACCCGGCTGCACATGCTCGGAGAAGTCGTGAATGATGATTTTATCCGGCGTGTAGCCGAAGCAGACGTGGTCGAACGCCACTTCGCCGCGGACGGTTTTCGTCTGCGCGGGCAGGTGGGATTCGTCGGGCATTTCCTTCGCTTCGAGGAACTCAAAGACACGCTCGGCGGCCGCGGCGGCGGATTGCAGATTCGTCGCTGCCTGCGCCAGTTGGCTTAGGGGCGAGGTGAACAGGCGCACATACATCATGAAGGCGACAATCACGCCGAAGGAAATCGTGCTGTTCATCGCCAGCACCGCGCCGACGACGCATACCGCTACATACGCGAAATTGCCGATGAAGCCCATCAGCGGCATCATCAGGCCGGACATGAACTGGCTCTTCCAGTCTGTCTCCTGCATTTTGCTGTTGATGCGGTCGAACGCCTGCTGTTCGCGCTGCTCTGCGCCGAAGAGGCGGACGACGTTGTGCCCTGTGTAGATTTCTTCAATATGGCCGTTCAGGTCGCCCAGCCACCGCTGGCGCGCGACGAAGTACTTCTGCGAGCGGCTCATGATGCCAAGCATCAGCCCGAAGCCCAGCATCGACGACACAATCGCCGTCAGCGCCATGACCCAGTTCGTTGAGAGCATCATGACGACGCTGCCGATGAACATCGTCACGGCGGAGACAAGGCTCGTCAGGCTGTTCTGCAGCGTCTGCCCGATGGTGTCCACGTCGTTGGTGACGCGGGAGAGCACGTCGCCGGTGGAGGTGGACTGGAAGTAGCTGACCGGCAGGCGGTTGATTTTGTGGGATATGCCGTCGCGCAAGCCCCGGTTGACCTTCTGCGTGACGACGGTCATCACCAGCCCGGTCATAAAACTCAGCAGCGCGCCGACGACGTAGAGAATTATCAGCGTGATGCAGATTTTCTGGATGGCGGGCATGTCAATCTCGCCGCGCAGCCCGGCGGTAATCAGGTTGGTGATTTCGCTGATTTTGTTCGGGCCGATCAGGCGGATAATGACGCCCGCCAAGTCGCCCAGAATCGCGATGCAAATGACCGGATAGAAGGGCTTGCAGTGGCGGATGAGCTTCCCCAGTGAACCGCGGAGGTCCTTCGCCTTTTCGCCCGGTACGCCCGGCCCGCGCATTCCGGGATGACCGCCCGGACGGCGTTTTGTTTCACTCATGACGCAAGTTCCTCCTTTGACAGCTGAGAATACGCGATTTCCTGATAGACCTTGCAGCTTTCCATCAGCTCGCGGTGCGTGCCCTTGCCGACAATCGCGCCGTCCTCAATGACGAGGATGCAGTCCGCGTCGCGAATCGTGCCGATGCGCTGGGCGACGATGATGTTCGTCGTGCCGCTGGTCTGCTCGCGGAGCGCCTGACGCAATGCATGGTCGGTCTTGTAGTCCAGCGCGGAGAAGGAGTCGTCAAAGACGAGGATTTCCGGGTCGCGCGCCACTGCGCGGGCAATGGACAACCGCTGCTTCTGCCCGCCGGAGAAGTTCGAGCCGCCCTGCGCGACCGTGCCGGAATACCCGACTTCCGGGGATTCGACAAATTCCGCCGCCTGCGCGATAGCAACCGCTTTGCGGATGGCAGCGCCCGACGCGTTGTCCTCGCCGTAGCCGACGTTGCTGCTGACCGTGCCGGCGAACAGGAACGCCTTCTGCGGCACAAAGCCGATCTTGCTGCGCAGGGCGTCCTGCGTGTAGTCACGCACGTCCACGCCGTCTACCAGCACCTGCCCGCTTGTTGCGTCATACAGGCGCGGAATCAGGTTGATGATGCTGCTCTTGCCGCAGCCCGTCGCGCCGATGAGGGCAACCGTCTGTCCGTGATGTGCGGTGAAGGAGATGTGGTGGATGGCGTCGCCGTCGGCATCGGGATAGCGGAAGGACACGTCGCGGAACTCAATTTCGCCCTTCATTCCGGGCTTGCCCTGCGTTTCCTTGCCGTCCACAATGCGTGCCTTCGTGTCCAGCACCTCATTGACGCGGCCCGCGGAAACGGTCACGCGCGGCAGCATGACGAAAATCATCACCAGCATCAGGAACGCCATGATGACCTGCATCGCGTACTGCATAAAGACCACCATGTCCGAGAACAGCCCGATGCGCTCTATCATCGCGGCGGGCGACGTGACCGCAATCGCGCTGATGAGCGCCGCACCGATCCAGTAGATGCCCAGCGTCAAGCCGTTCATCGCCAGATTCATGCCCGGATTCATGACGGACATGGCGATGTTCGCCTGCTGGCTGTTGCGGGTCATTTCCTCGTTTGCCTTGGCGAATTTGCCCTCCTGATAGTTTTCCGCGTTGTAGGCGCGGACGACCTGCAAGCCCGTCAGGTTCTCACGCGTGATGCGGTTCAGGTTGTCCGTCAGCGCCTGCATTTTCTTCATGCGCGGCACGGCGTAGAGCATGATGAACACCAGCAGTACGCACACGAACGCAATCACGCCGCCTGTCAGCAGCGACCATTCCCAGCTCTTCGTGCTAATTTTGCCCACGGCAATGAATGCCATAATCGGCGCTTTAATCAGCGACTGCATCCCGAAGGAAAAGAACATCTGCAATTGCGAAATGTCGTTGGTCGTGCGGGTAATCAGGCTGGCAGTGGAGAAGCGGTTGATTTCCTCGTTTGAGAAGCCGACCACCTTGCGGTACATTTCGCCGCGCAGCCGAGCGGAGAAGCGTGATGCAATCTGTGCGGTAAAGAATGTCGTGCAGACCGTCAGCAGCATTGACCCCAGCGCGCACAGCAGCATCTTGCCCCCTGCAAGCAGGATATCGCTCATCTGGCTGCCTTCCGTCTGCACCAGACGGGTGATTTCCGACATATAATCAGGCAAGGCTAAGTCAAGCTGCACCTGCCCCACAATCAGCACTACACAGGCGGCGACGAGCAGCCACTCTTTCCACCTGAGGTGTTTCAAAATCCGTAGCATGAGTTTCAATCCCTCCTTTTCCGTTTGCGTCCGCCATCATACCATAGAAAGATGGATTCAGAATGAACTGGCAGAACATTTTTCAAGATTTTTGGTACTTCGCAGGGAAACTGCGCCTTGATGCGTTTATATAGGTAGGGAAATACCTCCAAAGGAGTTGAGAGCGATGAAGAAACGGTGGACTTTATTGATTTTTCCCCTGCTGGTTGCGCTGATGCTGCCCGCCGCGTCCGCGAGCGAATTGCTCGGCAACGTGCTGTCCCTCGTGCTGAATTCGCCGGATGACGCCGTTCTGGCTGATGACTGCCGCGCGGATGCCGAAGATGCCCGTATCATCATAGCCAGCGGAGCACATTATCAGCTGATTGCGGCGGAAAAGGGCGCAGACGGTTGGAAGAGTGTTATTGCCTCGACGACCGCCGTCTATCAGCCGTCGGACGGGTGCGGATTGCCGACGCTTGCGCGGACGGAAGACGGCTTTGAGCTGGCGTATCCGGAAGCGGGGGAAGTCTACCGCTTTGCGTTGCGCCATGACAGCACGAATCATCCAATCTACACGCTTGTCTTTGCGAAAATGGGCGACATGGAGGTCGCCAAGCGGGAGAATTTCGGCTATCTGGTGACGCAGGGCGAAGACGGCGCGGTCTGGTCGAAAATGGTCACGCTGGCGGACTTCAATATCCACCAAATGCCCCGCGGCACAGCAGATGTTCAGCGGATGAACGAAATGGCTTGCGGCTTGCAGCACTTTGCAAATGTGCGGAAGGACGGCGTCAAGGAAATCCGCCAAGAATGGCGGCATGTGCCGATTCAGACGGTGTGCGGCACCTATCTCACGGATGACCCGCATGTCAGCGAAGCGCATCAGGAGGAACTGCCCGCCGGAACGAAACTGACGGCGCTGGGTTACTGCGGCTGGGCGTATGTGTACGTCGAAGCGGAAGTGGACGGCGAAACGCTGTACGGGTTTGTGCCGCAGCGGGATGTGATATTCGACGACGTGGAGCAGCCGGAATTGATGGCGGAGTTTGTCGGGCATTGGCGCGCCAAAGGCGGCGGCGGCTGGTACGATGATTTCCAGCTGGATGCAGATGGGAATTTTTCCGCCGCGGATGATGATGGCGAGAGGACGTGCAGCGGCACTTGGTCTATCGTGCAGACCCCAGTGGGGAGCAATCTCTACTGGCGGGGCGACATTCCCACCATCGTCCTGCGCGGAACGGACGGCACGGTGTCCCGCTATGGGATTCAGGTGGAGAAAGAGAAAATCATGCCGGGCGCTTGGAGCATTTATTTGAGCCTTTCGACCAACGAAACAGGCAGGAGTTATGTGCCGGATGGAGCAGACGGCGATTGGGTGTATACCGATGATATTATCGGCTGGTTTGCTCGGCTGTTCTTTAGTATTTTGGGATATTGAGCAAAAGGAGATGTGGAGAATATGAAGAAACTGCGGATACTGCTGATTTTGTGCTTGACGCTGGCTGTGACACTGCCCGCCGCATCTGCAAACAGCTGGAATCTGAACGGGCAATTGCGGGCGATGGTGGAGCAGACACATGACTACGACGAGTATACCGGCTTGGTGAGCGATTACAACAGAAAAGCCGCCACGACCCACACGATTCTGACCAGCCGCTATCACAATCAGCTGGTCGCGGTGGATGAGGTGAAAGACGGCTGGAAGGACGCCATCTTCTCGACGACCGCGGTTTATCAGCCGTCGGAACTGGATGAGACGGGTTATCCCAAAATCACGCGCACAAAGAGCGGCTTTGAATTGGCGTACCCGGATATTGACGAAAGGTACTATTTTGAGCGCGAAATCGACTATCTGGGACAAACCACCTACATCCTGACCTACGCGCAGATGAATGGCGTGGAGGTGGAGCGGAAAGCATCTTACGGCTATCGGGTGACGCTGGGCGAGGACAGCGCCATGTGGATGACCAAAATCACGCTGGAAGACTTCAATATTCACAATATGCCGAAACGCGGGCCGGACGACGTGCGCCGAATCAACGAAGCGAGCGAAGGACTGCAATACTTCGCCTGTTTGTATCCGGAGGTGGTTTCGGGGCAGAAGAGCGGCAAGAAGTCCTATGCCGTGTATTCCGCGCCGGACACGTCCTCTTACCGCGCGGCGAAGGGGAAAGCATCCGTCAGCACGGGCGACGATTATAAGCTGTACCTCACCGTGGGCGACTGGTCGCTGATTGAGTACCGCGTCAGCCTGCGGACGAGCCGATTCGGCTGGGCGCAGTTGGGCAAGCACGGCGATGAGACGACGAACGAAATCGTGCATGTGCCGATGCTGACAGCGTTTGACACCTATCTGACCGACGACCCGAACGTCAGCGAATATCATCAGGCGGAGCTGCCTGCCGGGACGAAGCTGACGGCACTGTCCCATCCGGACAGGTGGGCGTATATCTATGTTGAAGCGACGGTGGACGGCAAAATCACCCGCGGCTTCGTGCCGCAGCGCGACGTGGTGTTTGATGACGTGGAGCTGCCGGACGAGGAGGCAAAGTTGGTCGGCAGCTGGCAGATGGAGGCGGGCGGTGAGTTCTGGGACAATTATCTCCGACTGGACGCGGACGGGAAATTCTACGGCTCGGACTGCGACGGCGCGCAGCCGTATCACGGCACATGGAGCGTTGTGCAGACACCCGCGGACAGCAACCTCTACTGGAGGGGCGACATTCCGACAATCGTCTTCCGCTGTGTCAACGGCACAGTCTACCGCTACGGCGTTGAAGTGTTCGATGATTACGAGGTAACGGAGGGTGACTATTGCCGCAGCATGAGCTTCATCACCTGCGAGGGCGGCACGGGGTATGTCCCCTATGGGGTGTATGATGAAGGCGGCAGTGTCATCACGGACGAGAACGGCAAGCTGATTTTGAAGGAACTCAATGTGACGGACGAGCTGAATTGGGGCGCATATTGGGAAGAAGAGGGGAACGGATGAGGAATTCTCAAAAAAAAGCGTCAAAAAAGTGTCAAAAGTGATGGAAATCCTGCGCAACCTCTTGCAAAATGGCGGCAAATTGGGTAGAATATGAGGTGGGAAATGATACTCTTTCCAGATTCGCCTGTGCCAGCTGCTTGCGTCTTTTCCCCTCTGGCGTCCGGTCGTTCCACTTAGCGTAGCGCTGCTACGCTGCGTTGCACTCCCGTTAGCCAGAGTGAAAAATTCGCGGCGCATCTTGGCACATTCTTATCTGGAAATAGTATAACCCCGTTTGAACGACTAAAGGAGGTATATTCCAATGGCAGTGAAAGTTGCTATCAATGGCTTTGGCCGTATTGGCCGTCTGGCGTTCCGTCAGATGTTCGGCGCTGAGGGCTACGAGGTGGTCGCGATTAACGACCTGACCTCCCCCGCGATGCTGGCTCACCTGCTCAAGTATGACACCGCTCAGGGTTCCTACTGCGGCAAGATCGGTGAAAACCTGCACACCGTGGAAGCGACCGAAGATTCCATCATCGTGGACGGCAAGGAAATCAAGATCTATGCCGAAAAGAACGCGGCGGATGCTCCGTGGGGCAAGCTGGGCGTGGACGTCGTGCTGGAGTGCACCGGCTTCTACTGCTCCAAGGAAAAGTCCATGGCGCACATCGCGGCTGGCGCGAAGAAGGTCGTCATCTCTGCCCCCGCTGGCAATGACCTGAAGACCATCGTCTACAACGTCAACAACGACACCCTGACCGCGGAAGACCAGATCATCTCTGCTGCTTCCTGCACCACCAACTGCCTCGCGCCCATGGCGAAGGCTCTGAACGACAAGTATCCGATCGTGTCCGGCATCATGACCACCGTTCATGCGTACACCGGCGACCAGATGATTCTGGACGGCCCGCATCGCAAGGGCGACCTGCGTCGTGCCCGCGCTGGCGCGCAGAACATCGTTCCGAACTCCACCGGCGCTGCGAAGGCGATCGGTCTGGTTATCCCGGAACTGAACAAGAAGCTGATCGGCTCCGCGCAGCGCGTCCCGGTCTGCACCGGCTCCACCACCATTCTGGTTGCTGTTGTCAAGGGCAGCGACGTGACCGTTGACTCCGTGAACGCCGCCATGAAGGCGCAGTCCTCCGAGTCCTTCGGCTACAACACCGAGCCGATCGTGTCTTCCGACGTCATCGGCATGCGCTATGGCTCCCTGTTCGACGCTACCCAGACCATGGTCGCGAAGATCGACGACGACACCTATCAGGTGCAGGTCGTGTCTTGGTACGACAACGAGAACTCCTACACCTCTCAGATGGTCCGCACCATCAAGTACTTCGCGGAACTGAAGTAATTGATGGCGTAAGCGTTCCCAAAAACGAAAGTTTCCTGCTCTCTGCTGGCAACGGCGGGGGGCAGGTTTTTTGTGGGGAAAACGGGATATGTTATGGAAATTATGGATAATTATGGGCGTTACGGAAATAAATTTGCCATTTAGCTAAAAATATGCTTGACATTTTTTCGGGGGGAGGGTATAATGGAAGTAGTTCCTTGGGGGCAAGGAATGAAAGCACGAGAGTCAATCTCGAATAGTAGGAGGATACGGAAACATGGAAGGGAAAACTAACGGGCTTCAAATCGCAGGGTTCGTCGTATCTTTGGTTACATGCTTCATTTTTGGGTTTTACGGAATCTCCGGCGTGGTGGGTATTGTACTTTCTGCTATCGGGCGCAGCAAGGCGAAAGAAGTCGGCGGTGCAACGGGTCTTGGCACTGCGGGCATTGTTCTGGGCATCATTAGCGCCGTTGGTGGATTGATTGGTGGCATCTACGCTGTTAGTCTGTTTAGCTAATACAAAAACAATAAAGTATGCGCCGCTCCCGACACATTCCCCCCGTCGGCAGCGGCGCATTTTCTATTCACTTCTCCCATTCCCCCCCGTT
>ENA-OYXE01000416-OYXE01000416.1-human-gut-metagenome-genome-assembly--contig:-NODE-416-length-13316-cov-4.182415_pt1 | contig 13316 bp, 9 predicted proteins | sample MGYA00244175_ERZ653407 | MGnify/ENA primary metagenome ERZ653407 (study PRJEB26926, sample SAMN06165181) | human gut metagenome | biome: ENVO:00009003; feature: ENVO:2100002; material: ENVO:00002003... | reverse complement strand
GAGATGTAGAGAGGTCTCGTGGGCTCGGAGATGTGTATAAGAGACAGGGGTAGAGCAGCACGGAGCTGTATCCGGAGAAGAAATGTTCGAGATAGGCCGGGATGCGGCTCATCACGGGGTTGTACGAGACGCGGTCGCGGCGGCTCATCACGAACCACAGGCAGTCGTCGGCGCGGATGTCGTGTTCGAGCGACGGCAGGTCGTCCCATTGCGCGAAAGGCACGAAGTCGATGTTCGCCGGACGCTTGCGGCCTTTGGGGCGGAGGTATTCCAGCGTCGCCTCCGGGGCGAACACGACGATTCTGGCCCCCGAGTTTTCGGCCAGGCGGCGGATGCGGCGCTGCCACATCTGGAATCCCGCCTCCTGCTCGGCCTTCTCGGGCACGACGATCAGATGGCGCTTGATGGTGTTCAGCGGCTGCACGGGGTTGTAGATGAAGGTTGTGACGTTGCTCTGCGCCAGCACGTCGGCGGCCATTTTCCCGATGCCGGGACCCGATGCCCCGGGGATGCCCGTCAGCCCCGGCACGGCCGGGGAGGCGTGATGCATGCCCATCACGATGTCGGTGATGTTGCGTTCGCGGACCACGCTGACGATGGCGTTCGAGATGTTCACGTCGTAACGCATCAGCTCCTGGAGGTAGATGTCGCCCGCCGCGGCCGCCGTCGCCGCGGCGTCGAGGATTTTCTGGGCGCGTTTCTCGACGTTCGGGTCCTCCACCTTGTTGTCGATGGCGTGCAGGGCGTATAGCCCGTTCGGCTCCTTGGCGCGCTTGAGCATCGAACTCAACCAGACCAGTTCGTCGGCCGTGCGTTCGTCGGACACGGGGATCAGGATGTGGTCCTCCTGGCGCGGCTGCTTGTCTTCGGGGGCCTGGGCGCTGCGCATGGCGATGTTGTGGGCGCCGCGCTGCGTGGCGAAGGTCGACACGGTGCAGGTGGCCAGAATCATAAGGATCGTGCCGTTGAGCACGCTCTCGTTCAAGAGGCGGATCGGTTCGCCGTCGGGCGTGTGGCCCAGGATGATGTTGTAGCCGACCATCACGGCGGCCAGCGTCGCGGCCACGTGGGCCGAACTCAAGCCGAAGATGACGGTCCGCTGGTCGGGCGAGAGTCGGAAGGTCTTCTGCGTGAACCATGCGGCGACGAATTTCGCCGCCGTGATCAGCACGATCATGATGGCCGCTACTTCGAGGCTCTCCCAGTCGCGGAAGAAGGCGCGGTAGTCGATCAGCATGCCCACGCCGATCAGGAAGAAGGGGATGAAGATGGCGTTGCCGACGAACTCGATGCGGTTCATCAGCGGCGAGGTGCGGGGTATGAGCCGGTTGAGGGCCAGACCGGAGAGGAAGGCGCCGATGATCGGCTCCAGTCCGGCCAGATGCGCCAGGTAGGCGCCCAGAAAGACCATGACCAGCACGAAAATGTATTGGGAGATGTTGTCGCTGCAATGCTTGAAGAACCAGTGCCCGATCAGCGGGAAGAGCAGCATGATGAATGCGATGCAGAGCACGACCGAGATGCCGAGCCGGTACCAGAACATGTCGTCCGTGTTTCCGGTGACCATGCCTACTATGACCGTCAGCAGCAGCAGGGCCAGCGTATCGGTAATGACCGTGCCTCCGACGGCGATCGTGACAGCCTTGTCGCGGGCGATGCCCAGTTTGCTGACGATGGGGTAGGCGATCAGGGTCTGCGAGGCGAAGAGCCCGGCCAGCAGGATCGAGGAGTAGATCGAAAATCCCAGGATGTAATATCCCGCCAGAATACCGAGCAGGAGCGGAACACAGAACGTATAGAGTCCGAATACGAGGCTTCGGGTGCCGTTCTTGCGGAAATCCGACATGTCCATATCCAGGCCGGAGAGGAACATGATGTAGAGCAGTCCGGCCGTACCGGAGAGGATGATGCTGCTGTCGCGCAACACCAGGTTGAGGCCGTGCGGTCCGATCACCGCACCGGCGATGATAAGCCCCAGCAGGTAGGGAATTTTCAGCTTGTTGAGCAGCAGGGGAGCGGCGAGGATGATGACCAGAATCAGCAGGAATTTGAGAATCGGATCCTCGAGCGGGAGGGTTATGCCGGCGAATAGAAGCATCATGCGGAGTCGGAATTAGGGTTAAGTGATCGGGACCGTCTGCGAACCGGGACGTGTTCGTGTTCGCCGGAGCGGGGGCCGATCGGGTAATATTTCTCAAAGTGCCCGCCTGTCGGAAAAATCCGTAAGGCCCGGCGGGCTATTGGCTTGAAGTTGTTTTCGTGCGGGCTGATCGTATTCCGACCGGGACGGCATTCGTTTTGTCGGGAGCGACCTGGCTGCATGAAAATTTAACGGAAACAAAGATAGTGAAAGCCGAGAGAAAACGGGACCTTGTTCCCGGTTTCCCGAGGCGCATCCTATCTAAGACTATGTCAAAGATAGCAAAAAATGGGGAATAGCAATGCTTTTTTTGCCGAAAAACAGGGATTCCGGATAAAAAAATGCACGGTTTTCTCTGTGTATTCCGAGAAAAAAACTTAACTTTGACCAAATAATGAATGTTGAAGGACGTGCTATGACGGAAAGGAGAGTGGACAAACGATTGCTGGCACCTGTGCTGATGGGGTTCTTTATCATGGGCTTCTGCGATATCGTGGCTCCGGTGACCAACATCATCAGCGGTGAATTTGCCGAGAGCCAGCAGAGTGCCGTGAGTTTTCTGCCGTCGATGGTTTTCCTTTGGTTCCTGCTTCTTTCCACGCCTGTCGCGGCGCTGATGAACCGCATCGGCCGCAAGAGAACGGCAATGATCGGCTATGCCTTTACCATCGCCGGGTTGCTCGTGCCCTATGCTGCGGGCGTCGGCAGTGCCTTGAGTTGGTATTTCATCGGCTTCGGTCTGCTGGGCATCGGCAATACCGCTATCCAGGTGGCGGTCAATCCGCTGCTGGCGACCATCGTGCCCGAGGAGCGGATGACCAGCTACCTGACCGTCGGACAGATCTTCCGCAATACTGCTCTGTTGCTGCTCGCCCCGATCATCACGGGGCTGGTTTCGCTTTTCGGCGACTGGCGTCTGTTGTTGCCGATTTATGCGGGGCTTACGCTCGTCGGGGCCGTCTGGTTACAGGTGACTGCGGTCGCAGAACCGGCGCAATCGTCCCGTGCGGTCGGTATGGCCGAGTGTTTCCGTCTGTTGCGTAACCGCGCCGTGCTGCTCTGTACGCTGGGCGTGGCCTGCTTCATCGCTGCGGATGTCGGTATCGGCTTCGTTTCGGTGCGGTTGATCGACAATCCCGATTCGATTCTTACGACCACCGGATTTTACGCTTTGCGCATCGTGGGTACGCTCGTCGGTGCCTGGGTGTTGATCCGTGTCGTCGATGTCAAATACCTGCGCTGGAATATGCTGCTGGCATTGGCGCTTTGCATCGCCCTTTTCGCGGTGCGCTCCGAAGCGGTCGTTTATGCGTTGGTTGGCATCCTCGGCTTCACGATGGCCTGCGTTTTCGCCACGTTTTATGCCGTGGCGACCAAGAGTGCTCCGGGCCGTTCGAACGAAGTCGCCGGACTGATGATCCTGGCCATTTCCGCCGGCGCCCTTTCGGGCCCGATCTGCGGCGCGCTGATCCGCGGCTTCGGTCATCCCCAGGCGGGCTTGATCTGGGTGACGGCTTGTGTCTGCTACCTGCTCTGGGCCGCTGCCGTATTGAAATCCGATACCAAGAAATAGAGTTATGAAAAACTGTAAATTCCTGATTATAGCGTTGTTGTTGAGTATTTTGACTCTCCCTTCTTCGGGTCAGTCCCGCAGATACGACGATTATGGACGCAGCAGCCGCAGCGGATCGGCGATCAAGGGAGTGGAGTGGGGCGTACTGGCCGGACTCAACTTTCCCCATTTTTCGACTTCCGGTCCGGATTTCGGTATAGATAACCGGCTCGGTTGGCAGGCCGGACTCCAGATCGGCTTGAAATTCCGCTATTTCACCATCGGTCCCGAGGTGCTTTACGTGCGGCAGTCGATCAAGTTGAGCCATGCCGACTACGGAACTCTGAAAATCAAAACCAATTCGATCGATATTCCCCTCATCTTCTCGCTTCGGGCGCTTCCGATGCTGCGGATCAACGTCGGTCCCGTCTTTACGGTGATGAACGATTGCAAGTATGCCGAGGGCAACAACGAGATGTTCTTCGGCAGTATGCGCCCGACGGTTTCCTATATGTTGGGCCTGGGGTTGAATTTCGGACATACACTGATCGACTTCCGTTACAACGGGCAGTTCGATTCGAAAAAGTGTTATTATCCCACCGAAGAGGCGGTCGGGTTCAACATGCGCTCTTACTCCCTGGCATTGAGCGTAGGATTTGTTTTTTAGCTTATGATGGATTCCGAAGATAAGAAGATCGACATCGAGGGGGTGGATCCCCGGGAGCTGTACGGCCCCCAGAATATTTACCTCGAACAGATGCAGGAGCTGCATCCCAACCTCAAAATCATCGCTCGCGGATCTGCGCTCACGGTGCTCGGCCCCCGAAGCGATTCCGAACGGTTTCGGAAACGACTGGACGGGTTGATCGCTTACTACCTCAAATACGGCTATATCTCCAAAGAGTCGGTACAACAGGCTTTTTCGACCGGGGTGATCGAACACGACGCTCCCGTCGATAAGGACGTGATCGTCTATGGCAACAACGGCACGATCGTCCGGGCCCGCACGGTCAATCAGCTCAAGCTGGTGCAGTCCTACGACCGCAACGACCTGCTGCTGGCCATCGGCCCCGCAGGTTCGGGCAAGACCTATACGGCCATCGCCCTGGCGGTGCGGGCTTTGAAAGAAAAACACGTCAAGCGGATCATCCTGACGCGTCCGGCCGTCGAAGCGGGCGAGAAGCTGGGTTTCCTGCCGGGCGACATGAAGGAGAAGCTCGATCCCTATCTGCAACCTCTGTACGATGCGCTCAACGATATGATTCCGCCCGCCAAGCTGCAAAAATACATCGAGGAGGGGACCGTGCAGATCGCGCCGCTGGCTTATATGCGCGGCCGTACGCTCGACAACGCTTTCGTCATTCTGGATGAGGCGCAGAATACGACCCTGCCGCAGATCAAGATGTTCCTCACGCGCATGGGACGCAATGCCAAATTCATCGTCACGGGCGACGTGACGCAGATCGACCTGCCGCGCAAGTCGGACAGCGGCCTGGTGCGCTCGATGGGGATTCTGCGGGGCGTCGACGGCATCGGCATCGTGGAGTTCGACCGCCGCGACATCGTGCGGCATCCGCTCGTCAAGCAGATCGTCGAAGCTTTCGACCGCAGCGCTGCCGTCGAAGCGACACCTGCTCCGGAAAATGGAAAATAGAAACGATAACCAATTAAAATAGAACTACTATGGATAAGAATTTGACCGCTTTGAAACCCGCGTTGGTTTGGAAGCATTTTGCAGAAATCGCTAAAATACCCCGTCCTTCCTCTCACGAGGAGAAGATCCGTGCGTACGTGATCGGCGTGGCCAAGAGTCTCGGCCTGGAGTGCAAGGAGGATGCGGCCCACAATGTCTATGTCCGCAAGCCTGCCTCCAAAGGGATGGAGAACCGCAAAGGTATCGTTCTGCAGGCGCATCTGGATATGGTTCCTCAGAAGAACAACGATAAGAAGTTCGACTTTACCAAGGACCCGATCGAGGCGTATATCGACGGCGAATGGGTGACGGCCAACGGTACGACGCTCGGTGCGGACAACGGTATCGGTGCGGCGGCTATTCTTGCCGTCCTGGAGGACGATACGCTCGAACACGGTCCTCTCGAAGCGCTTTTCACAGCGACCGAGGAGACGGGTATGGACGGTGCGTTCGGCCTGAAGAAAGGGGTGCTGCACGGTGACATCCTGCTTAACCTCGATTCCGAGGAGGAGGGCGAGTTGTATGTAGGCTGCGCCGGCGGCGTGGATGCCAACATCACGTTCAAGTATAAGGCGGAGCCGACTCCGGCACGGAATTACCGGGCCGTGAAGCTGGTTGTCAAAGGTCTTAAGGGTGGGCACTCCGGTATCCAGATTGTCGAACAGCGTGCCAATGCCAACAAATTGCTGTTCCGTTTCATCCGTGAGCAGAAGAAGTCGATGGACATCCTGCTTTGCTCGGTGGACGGCGGCGGTCTGCGCAATGCGATTCCGCGCGAGGCGACCGCTACGCTGATGGTCCGCACCAAGGATCTCGAGCAGCTGACCAAAGAGCTGAAAGCGTATGAAAAGGTCGTGAAGGCCGAGTTCGCCGGGATCGAGGACGCTGTTTCCATCAAACTGACCGAAACCGAAGCCCCTGAAACGATGATCGCCAAGGAGGTGGCGGAGAATCTGATCCGTGCGGTCGTAGGCTGCCCGAACGGGGTGCAGAAGATGTCGGTGTCGATGCCCGGACTGGTGCAGACGTCGAGCAACCTGGCCCGCGTGGTGTCCGACGGCAAGACGGTGAAGTTGCAGTGTCTGCTCCGCAGTTCGGTGAACTCCGAGAAGGAGGAGCTGGGCGAGGCGATCTCCGCCGTGTTCGAGCTGGCCGGCGCCAAGGTGGAACTCACGGGTGCCTACAACGGTTGGAAACCCAATCTGGATTCGCCGATTCTGGCCGCGATGAAAGCTTCCTACAAAGCCCTTTTCGGCAAGGAACCTGCGGTTACGGCCATTCACGCCGGTCTGGAGTGCGGCATCATCGGTACGAATTACCCCAAGCTCGATATGATTTCTTTCGGCCCGACCATTTGCTATCCCCACTCTCCGGACGAAAAGGTGAACATCGCCTCCGTCGGCAAGTTCTATGAATTCCTGGTCGATACGCTGAAGAACGCTCCCCTAAAATAAGTCGTTTTGGAGGAGATGTCCTTGCCCGGCGGTGGTCGGCGTTGGTTCGTCATTGTCAATCCCGTGGCCGGAGGTGGCCGCGGGCTTGACCATTTTCCCCTGATCTCCAAGCTCCTGCGGGATGCCGGAATCCAGACCGAACCGGTCTTCACCGAACATAAGTTCCATGCGACGGAACTGACCGTGTCGGCCGTGAAGCAGGGATTCCGCCGCATTATCGCCGTAGGGGGCGACGGTACGCTGCACGAGGTCGTGAACGGTCTTTTTATTCAGCAGACGGTCGATCCCCGTGAGGTGCTGCTGGCTGTTGTCGCCGTGGGAGCGGGGAACGACTGGATCCGCACGTTCGGCGTGCCGAATCGCTATCAGGATGCGATCCGCGCTATCAAGGAGGGACATTCGTTTTTACAGGATGTCGGAGTCGTTTCTTACGAAGAGGCTCACTACCGTCAGCACCGTTATATGGCTAATGTGGCCGGTATGGGGTTCGATGCGATGGTAGTCAAGAAATACGCCCATCTCAAGAAGAAAGGACACCGCAACAAGTGGCTCTATACGTGGTGCATGATCCGTTCGTTCTTCAGCTACAAATCGACGGGCGTGAAGGTTTGGATCGACGACCGGCTGGTTTACAACAACCTGTTGATGAGCATCGCCATCGGTGTCTGCAAATACAACGGCGGCGGTATGCAGCAGTTGCCCGAGGCGGTGGCCGACGACGGACTGCTGGACGTGTCGCTGATCCGTCCCGTCCATTTCTGGCATATCCTGTTCCGCTTCCGTTATCTGTTCAACGGCGGGATTTACCGGATTCGGCATATCCTGCAGGAGAGGGGCAGCCGTATCCGCATCGAATCTTCGCCGGAGATCAGCGTCGAGGTCGATGGCGAATTGTTGGGGGAGTCTCCGTTGGAGTTTTCCGTATTGCACCGAGCTGTTCGGATCGTGGTTTCGGAGGAGTTCCTCAAGCGGGAGAGCTATCCGTTGTGTTCGTGCAATATCGTCTGATTTGATCGTATTATGCGACGAAGGCCGGAATCCGTCGGATTCCGGCCTTCGTCGGTCTTGCCGCTTCCATCGTCGTTGTGCGGTTTGCTTTTGGCGGGCGGTTGTTGCGCCTGCTGTAGGTGCTGCTGCGCACTCTTGCTGAAATTATCGGCTCCTGTGGCGCTGCGGAACTCTTTCTCGGAATGCGAAAGGGTGAGTATGATTTTTTATCGGCGCATCGGTTGCGTACCTGACAAGATTGTAATCGGTTACCCTCTTGCTCCGCGCTTGTCGTCTTGTCGAAACTCGGCTGTTTTTGCCGTTTTATTCTTTAATTTATACCGGAGCTGTTGTTCGGTCTTTAGTCCCGGGGCCTGTGTCGGGCTTGTCTGTTCGGAATCAATGAATAAAGTCTTCGTCAAACGCAAGTTATCGGGGAGATTTTCGTATCTTTGACTTCGTCTAAAATACTTCGTCTGGGCAAAATGCAAATAAATTTGCTTTTGCACGCGGCTTATTCGTATCTTTGCATTTCCGAACGACGGTATATCGACCGTCTTCGCGGGGGCACCTGCATTTTGCCGATGCCTGTCGAACGGATAATATTAAAAACGAAAGATATTCAATGGCTTTACAATGTGGTATCGTGGGGTTGCCCAACGTGGGTAAATCGACCCTTTTCAACTGCCTGTCCAACGCTAAGGCGCAGGCGGCGAATTTTCCTTTCTGTACGATCGAACCCAACGTGGGCGTCATCACCGTTCCCGATGAGCGGCTTATTCGGCTCGCGGAGATCGACAATCCCAAGCGGGTGGTGCCCACCACCATCGAGATCGTCGATATCGCCGGACTGGTGAAAGGTGCCTCGAAAGGCGAGGGGTTGGGCAACAAGTTTCTGGCCAACATCCGCAACACGAACGCCATTATTCATGTGCTCCGTTGTTTCGAGAACGATAACATTACCCATGTCGATGGTTCGATCGACCCTGTGCGCGACAAGGGTATCATCGATACCGAGTTGCAGCTCAAGGACCTCGAAACCATCGAGAACCGCCTTGCCAAGACCCAGAAGCAGGCTGTCGTGGGCGGGGACAAGCAGGCCAAACGTGCGGTGGAGATCCTGTTGCAGTACAAGACCGTCCTGGAGCAGGGGTTGAGCGCCCGGACCGTGGAGCTCGAGAAAGAGGACCGCAAGCTGGTCGCCGACCTGAACCTGCTGACCGACAAACCGGTGCTCTACGTCTGCAACGTCGATGAGAAGAGCGCCGTGACGGGCAACGAACATACCCGGGCCGTCGAGGCCGCCATTGCCGACGAGCGGGCCGAGATGCTGATCGTCGCCGCAGCTACCGAGGCCGACATCGCCGAGCTGGACGAGTACGAGGAGCGCCAGATGTTCCTCGAAGAGATCGGCCTGAAGGAGTCGGGCGTGGCGCGTCTGATTAAAGCGGCCTATAAATTGCTGGATTTGCAGACGTTCTTCACGACCGGTGCCGACGAGAGCCGTGCCTGGACTTTCCGCCGGGGAATGAAGGCGCCCCAGACCGCCGGCATCATCCACACCGATTTCGAGCGGGGCTTCATCCGTGCCGAAGTCATCAAGTACGACGACTATGTGGCGCTGGGTTCCGAAAAGGCTTGCCGCGACCAGGGCAAGATCGGGGTCGAGGGTAAGGAGTACGTGGTGCAGGACGGCGATATCATGCACTTCCTGTTCAACGTGTAGTGCTGCGCTGCCGTTTACGGTAGCGGGCGGGGCGCTGCCGGATGCGGTGATTGCGTCCTGTTGAAAACGCCGGGCCGGAAGCGGTCGATGAATTGCGGCGGGTTAGCAAGTATAATTCTTAAAATATTACGGTTATGAAAGCGTATTGGAAGTACCTCATCATCGGTGTGGCGATCGTCGTCAGCGCCTGGTTGCTCGCAAGGGCGTATACATATAAATACCACGCGCAGGAGACGATCGTGGTGACGGGCCTCGGCGAAACCGAGTTCTCGTCCGACCTGATCGTCTGGAACGGTTTCATCACCGCCGAGGCGCAGAACGTCGAAGCGGGATACGCGCAGATCGAATCCAGCAAGAAGAAGGTGTACGACTACCTCCTCTCGAAAGGAATCGCTGCCGACGCCGTGGTCTTCCAGTTCGTGAATGTCAATAAACAGTACGAGCCGGTCTATTCGGCCAATGGCAGTTGGGCCGGACAGCGGTTTACCGGTTACCGGCTTTCGCAGGGTTTCACCGTCGAGTCGAAGAGTGTCGATGCCGTCGAGAATGTTTCGCGTGAAATCTCTTCGCTGATCGCCCAGGGCGTTTCGATCGAGGCTATGCAGCCCGATTATTACTATACGAAGCTCGACGACGTGAAGTTGTCGCTCATCGAGAAAGCCTCGGCCGATGCCCGTGTCCGTGCCGAGAAAATTGCGGTCAATGCCGGAGCGAAGCTCGGCGGAGTGGCTTCGGCCCGTATGGGCGTGTTCCAGATCACGGGCGCCAATACCAACGAGGAGTTCTCGGCCGGAGGATCGTTCAACACCTCGAGCCGGCAGAAAAAAGCCCGTATCACCATGCGGGTCGAATACCGCATTAAGTAAACGGTATGGGAAATCGTGCAAAAATCGCCCGGGCGCTTACCTCCCGATGGACGGAACGGGTATTTTTCGTCCTGCTTCTCGCAGCGGTCGCTTTGAGGGACGATGCGGTCTGGCGTGTGGTATCGGGTGCCTTCGTAGTGTGGGTGATGTGTGCGCTGTGGGCCGTAGCGCCGACTTTGCGCAAACCTGCCCGAGGGGGTGCAGCGACGCAGGATGCGGCCGGTCGCAAGACGGCCGAATCCGAACATGACGATAAAAAGGAAATCAACAAAGAGTAACGAAATATGGAAAGACCTGTCCGGGTGCGCTTCGCACCCAGCCCTACGGGGCCTCTGCATATCGGCGGCGTACGTACGGCGCTTTATAACTACCTGTTCGCGCGTCGGCACGGCGGTACGATGATTCTTCGTATCGAAGATACCGACTCGCAGCGTTTCGTGCCGGGTGCCGAGGAGTATATCCTCGAGTCGCTCAAGTGGTGCGGCATCGAGATCGACGAGGGTGTCGGCGTCGGCGGCCCTCATGCGCCGTACCGCCAGAGCGAGCGGCGCGACATCTACCTGAAATACGCGAAACAGCTCGTGGAGTCCGGATGGGCCTACTACGCTTTTGATACTGCCGAGGAGTTGGACGCCCTGCGCAAGGAGTACGAGGCGCGCGGCGAAACTTTCGCATACAACTATTCGATCCGCGAGAAACTGCCTACGTCGCTCTCTCTCTCGAAAGAGGAGGTCGCAGCCCGCATCGCGCGGGGCGACCAGTGGGTCATTCGCTTCAAGATGCCCGAAAACGAGATCGTCGAAATGGACGACCTGATCCGGGGGCATGTCGAGGTGAACACTTCGACGCTCGACGACAAGGTGCTCTATAAGTCGGCCGATGCGCTGCCTACGTACCATCTGGCGAATATCGTGGACGACCGTCTGATGGAGGTGTCGCACGTGATCCGTGGCGAGGAGTGGCTGCCGTCGTTGCCGCTGCATTATCTGCTGTACCGGGCCTTTGGTTGGACGGACCTGCAGCCCCGCTTCGCGCATCTGCCTCTGCTGCTGAAACCTACGGGCGGTGGCAAACTCTCGAAGCGCGACGGCGACAAGATGGGATTTCCCGTTTTCCCGCTCTTCTGGAAATCGCCCGCGACGGGTGAGACCGCCCACGGCTACCGCGAGGACGGTTATTTCCCCGAGGCGTTCATCAACATGCTGGCGCTGCTGGGCTGGAACCCCGGCACGGAGCAGGAGATCTTCTCGATGCAGGAGCTGATCGACAGCTTCTCGCTGGAGCGCGTTTCGAAATCGGGCGCCCGCTTCCAGCCCGACAAGGCCAAGTGGTTCAACGCCCAGTATATGCACCATAAGAGCGACGCGGAGCTGGCCGCACTGTATCAGCCGATCCTGCGCGAGCACGGCATCGAGGTTTCGGACGAGTTGGCCGGGCGTGCCGCAGGCATTATGAAAGAGCGGGCCACGTTCATCACCGATCTGTGGGATCTGACCTCGTTCTTCTTCGTCGCTCCGACTCAGTACGATGAGAAGCAGGCTAAGAAGTATTGGAAGGGCGATAATCCGGCTATGCTGCGCGAACTGCGCGAGGTGCTGGCCGGCATCGACGATTTTTCGCTCGAAAATACCGAGCGGATCGTGCACGGCTGGATCGAGCAGAAGGGCTATTCGCTGGGACAGGTGATGAACACGCTGCGCCTGGCGCTGGTCGGAGCCGGCAAGGGTCCCGGTATGTACGACGTTACCTCTTTCATCGGGAAGGAGGAGACCCTGCGTCGTATCGACAACCTGCTGCGTAATCTGAAGCCGGGCGAATAGGGATGGAGATCGAACAGCAGATCTGGGGCGCCACTTCGGAGGGCGAGGCCGTTGTGCTCTATACGCTGCGCAATGCCGCAGGTGCCGAAGTGCGGCTTTGCAATGTCGGCGCGGCTGTCGTGTCGATTCTGGTTCCCGATCGTGACGGACATTTGGCGGATGTGGCGCTGGGTTACAAGGATTTCCGCAGTTATTTCGGCGATCCGGCCCTGTGCGGCAAAAGCATCGGCCGCGTGGCCGGTTGCATCGCTTACGGGACGATGCGGATTGACGGCGAAGAATACCGCTTGGATATAAACGGCATGGCCGGGCATCTCAACGGCGGTGTGAAGGGCTTCGCCGGGCGCTTGTGGGAGAGCCGTGTCGAAACCAACCGGGTCGTGATGTCGCTCTCTTCCGACGACGGCGATCAGGGGTATCCCGGTAATTTGCAGGTCGAGGCCGCTTTCGATTTCGACGAAGATAATGCGCTGGAAATAACTTATATCGCTCGAACCGACCGGACGACGCCCGTGAACATGGCCTGCAACCTGCTGCTCAATCTGGGCGGCGAGGGCAGCGGGTCGGTACTCGACCACGAGCTGCGGCTCGATGCTTCGACTGTTTTGGAAGCGGACGATCGTCTGATTCCTACCGGGAAACTGCTCGGTGTTGCCGGTACGCCCGCCGATTTCCGTTCACTGCGCCGCTTGGGTGAGGGCGTCGATTCCGATTTCGACCGGATCCGGATGCTGCGGGGGTACGACCACTTCTTCCCCGTGGACGGTTGGCGGCAGAATATCCTGACCGAAGTCGGCGAATTGCGCGATGCACGTTCGGGACGCCGGGTGGAGATTCTCTCTTCGCAGCCCGGCGTGACGCTCTACACCGGCAATCGCTTGGGCGGCGGATGCCCCGAAACGAAGTCGGGCGGCCGCTACCGGGATTACGAAGGGGTCGCCGTCGTCTGTCAGGGGTATCCCGATGCGGTCAATCGGCCGGAATTTCCTTCTCCGCTGCTTGCGCCTGACGGATTTTATTGCCAGAAGACCGTCTATCGGTTCGGTACTTTCCGGTAGGTGATGACTCTCCCCAGGCT
>ENA-OYXE01000407-OYXE01000407.1-human-gut-metagenome-genome-assembly--contig:-NODE-407-length-13457-cov-3.672437_pt1 | contig 13457 bp, 10 predicted proteins | sample MGYA00244175_ERZ653407 | MGnify/ENA primary metagenome ERZ653407 (study PRJEB26926, sample SAMN06165181) | human gut metagenome | biome: ENVO:00009003; feature: ENVO:2100002; material: ENVO:00002003... | reverse complement strand
AGATGTAGAGAGGTCTCGTGGGCTCGGAGATGTGTATAAGAGACAGTCTCTGGGGCGTGCCTTTTGTCCTTTTGTAGATATTTTGTGGATAAGTTTGGTTCTTCATGCTGGCTTTTTATCCGGAAAAGCCGCAATTTTGTAGAACCGGGTTTTGCCCGCCGTGACGCCTGAAATCTGAAAATACAGAAATAATAGCCTGAAAATAGTTATGTCAAAAGCCACCAAAGCCGACACGCCGCAGAAAGTCAATTACAACGATGCGGTTGCCGAGTCGAAGAAGTATTTCGACGGGGACGACCTCGCCGCCACGGTGTGGGTCAGCAAGTACGCCCTCAAGGATTCTTTCGGAAACATCTACGAACGATCGCCGCGCGAGATGCACGAGCGCATCGCTTCCGAAATCGAACGCATCGAGCAAAAATACCCGAACCCGCTCCCGAAGGAGGAGGTTTTCGCGTTGCTCGACCATTTCCGTTACGTCATTCCGCAGGGCGGCCCGATGACCGGCATCGGCAATAATTTCCAGGTGGCGTCGCTGTCGAACTGCTTCGTCATCGGCCATAAGAACCCCGCCGACTCCTACGGCGGCATCTTCCGCATGGACGAGGAGCAGGTTCAGCTGATGAAACGCCGCGGCGGCGTGGGTCACGACCTTTCGCACATCCGGCCCACGGGCAGCCCGGTGCTGAACTCGGCTCTCACGTCGACGGGTATCGTGCCCTTCATGGAGCGTTACTCGAACTCGACGCGCGAGGTGGCGCAGGACGGGCGGCGCGGCGCGCTGATGCTGTCGCTGTCGATCAGGCACCCCGACGCCGAGCGGTTCATCGACGCCAAGGTCGACACGGGCAAGGTGACGGGTGCCAACGTCTCGATCAAGATCGACGACGATTTCATGCGTGCGGCCCTCGCCGGGAAGAAATACCACCAGCAGTTCCCGATCAAGTCGGACAATCCCAAATACGAGCAGGACATCGACGCCCGGAAACTTTGGGAGAAAATCATCCACAACGCCTGGAAGTCTGCCGAACCGGGCGTGCTGTTCTGGGATACGATCATCCGCGAGAGCGTGCCCGACTGCTATGCCGACGAGGGCTTCGTGACGGTTTCGACCAACCCCTGCGGCGAGATTCCGCTCTGCCCCTACGATTCGTGCCGCCTGCTGGCGATGAATCTGTTGAGCTATGTGGACAACCCGTTCAAGGCCGATGCGAAGTTCAATTTCGACAAGTTCAGGGACCATGTCTACAAGGCGATGCACATGATGGACGACATCATCGACCTCGAACTGGAGAAGGTCGAGCTGATCATCGAGAAGATCGCCGCCGACCCCGAAGACATGGACGTGCGCCGCGTGGAGCTGGAACTGTGGAAGAAGATCCGCGAAATGGCGCGTAAGGGCCGCCGTACGGGTCTGGGCATCACGGCCGAGGGCGACATGCTCGCCGCACTGGGCCTGCGTTACGGTACGCAGGAGGCGATCGACTTCGCCGTCGAGGTGCAGAAGTGCCTTGCCCTGGCGGCTTACGGCGCTTCGGTGAAGATGGCCGCCGAGCGCGGTGCCTTCCCGGTTTACGACGCTGCGAAGGAGGCGAACAACCCGATGATCGCCCGCATCCGTGAGGCCGATCCGGCGCTCTACGAGGAGATGACGAAGGTGGGCCGCCGCAACATCGCCATGCTGACCATCGCGCCCACGGGCACCACGTCGCTCATGTCGCAGACCACCTCGGGCATCGAGCCGGTGTTCCGCACCGTCTACAAGCGCCGCCGCAAGATCAATCCTTCGGACGTGGACACCCACGTCGATTACGAGGACGAAACGGGCGAAAAGTTCCAGGAGTATAACGTCTACCACCACAATTTCGTCAAGTGGCTGGAGGCCAACGGATACGACACTTCGAAGCTGGCGACGATCTCCGATGCCGAATTGGACGAGTGGGTCGCCGCGTCGCCCTATCACGGCGCCACGGCCAACGACATCGATTGGGTAGCCAAGGTCAAGATGCAGGGAGCCATCCAGAAGTGGGTCGATCACTCGATCTCGGTGACGGTGAACCTGCCGAACAACGTCTCGGAGGCGCTGGTGGCCGATGTGTACCGCACGGCCTGGGAGTGCGGCTGCAAGGGTGTCACGGTCTACCGCGACGGCTGTCGCGACGGCGTGCTGCTGGAGAAGAACGCCAGGAGCAGGAAGAAGTGCGAGGAGCATCCCGGCGAGGCGCCGAAGCGTCCCAAGTCGATTCCGGCGGACATCGTGCGGTTCAAGAACGGCACGGAGGACTGGATCGCTTTCGTGGGTCTGCAGGACGGGCGTCCCTACGAGGTCTTCACAGGTAAGATCGAGGAGGATGCCATGTTCATTCCCCCGAAGATCAAGAAGGGCTTCATCATCAAGGTCCGCGAGGCGGACGGTACGAAACGCTACGATTTCCAGTACACCGACCGTTACGGCTACACCAACACCATCGGCGGCATTTCGCGCCTGTTCAACGAGGAGTTCTGGAACTACGCCAAACTCATTTCGGGCGTGCTGCGCCACGGCATGCCGATCGAGAAGACCGTGTCGCTGATCGAGTCCCTGCACCTGGACAGCGAGTCGATCAACACGTGGAAGACCGGCGTGTGCCGTGCGCTGAAACAGTATATCGTCGACGGCACGAAATCCAAGGGCAAATGTCCGAGCTGCGGACAGGAGAATATGGCCTATCAGAACGGCTGCCTGACCTGCATGTCGTGCGGCTATTCCAAATGCGGATGATGTCCGTTTTTACCTGATTTGTGTTCTAAAAAGCCCCGATGTTCAGACATTTGGGGCTTTTTTGGCTCCAAAGGTTTCTTTTTTCTGTTTTTTCGACCGGATTTGAATGGTTTTTGTGAAAAAATGCTTACTTTTACGACAAGTATGTGAGACGTATTAAAGATGAACATTATGAGAAAAATTTTCTTGACTTTTGTGCTCGTGGCTTTCGCCTCCGCCGCATTTGCCGATGGAACGCCGAAGAAACCGAGCGTTGCCGGATTCGTGTCGAACGGATTCTGGGATAATTGGGAGATTTCGGCCGGTTTCGGAACCGGCACAGCCTTCTCTAACGGCGGTAATATCGGCTCTTGGGGTGACCGCTTCGGCTTCGAGGGCAACCTGTCGGTAACGAAATGGATGCATCCGATCGTTGGTATCCGTGCCCAGTTGCAGGGCGGATGGTTCAATAACTTCGACTCCGAACTGGGTAAGATGACGTGGCCGTACATGTTCGGGCATGTGGATTTCATGCTTAACGCATCGAACTGGATCGGCGGTTACCGCGCCGACCGTGCGTGGTATGCCGTGCCGTTCGCCGGTTTCGGTTACATGGCTTCGAACTTCACGGACCGCAGCCAGCGTGAGAACGCATCCGGTTCGCGCCAGGAGTTCGCCTTCACGGCGGGTCTGCTCAGCAAGTTCCGCCTGTCGCCGGCCTTCGATTTCAATATCGAACTCAAGGGGTTGCTCACCAAGTCGAGCATTTGTCCCGCGAAGATGAACGGCTCTTACCTGGCCGGGCTCACCGCTACGGCGGGTATCACCTACCGCTTCAACCAGCGTGGCTGGGAGCGCGGCGTTCCGGGCTATACGGCCGACGACATCCGCGCTTTCCAGAATGCAGTGGCTGCGGGCAATTCCGCCCTCGAAGCCGCCCGGTCGGAGAATGCGGACCTGGCCAACAAGCTGAAGGCTGCGCAGGCCGAAGCCGAAGCCGCTAAAGCTGCCGCCGCCGCTGCCGCTGCCAAGGCTGCCGCAGAAGCCGCTGCCGCACAGAAGGTGAACACCCTCAGCCCGACTTCGATCATCTTCTACGATTACAGCATGTCGAAGCTGACGCCGAAGGAGAAGACCCGCCTCGAACTGATGGCCGACCTGATCAAGAGCGGTCCGAAAGACCGGGTCTACAAGATCGAGGGCCATGCCGACCAGCAGACGGGTACGGCCGCAGGCAACAAGCGCGTTGCCGAGAACCGTGCCAAGAGCGTTTACGACTTCCTCGTAAAATGCGGTGTGAACCCCAAACAGCTGACCTACGAAGGCAAGGGCAACGCAGCCAACGTTTATGAGAACAACCAGAAGGCCAACCGCGCCGTGATCATCAAATAAGGCCGGGCCGTATTGGGGAGGGCCGTGAATGAGGCCTTTCCGTCACAACGAAAAAAGATGCTCCGTTACGGGCATCTTTTTTCATGTATATATTTATAAGGTATGCTTTTTGGCCGAACCCGGACTTACCGGATGATGACGGCGTTGACGAGGCGTACGCCCGAACGGCGGTTTATCTCCTCCTTGAGCGCCTCGCGCTGGTAGAAAAGTTCCGAGCGCAGGACGCTCGACTGAATGCGTACGTAAAGGATGTGCTTTTCGAGCCGCAATTCGGTGGTGACCTCCGCGGCGCAGTCGCCGACGATCTCGCGCCATGTATCCGGCAGCTTGCCTTCGGCGACTTTCGCGGCGATATAGGGGCGTTTGAAAAACTCCTCCAGCAAGTCGCCCATCAGCATGGTTTTGGTCCGTCTCATGGCTGTTCGTCGGTTGATTCGGGGCGTAGGGATTGTTCTTTTTCTGCATTTGCCGCTGCGTCTTTCGCTGCGTTTTCCGTTGCCTTCTCCGAGCCTTCCGCCGCGTTCCGCTCCTGCGTTACGGCACCTTCGGCGACTGAAAAGAGCGTGTAGTCGCCGCCCGCCTTGTCGAGAATCCGTTTCAGACGTGTCGGGTTGCAGTCGGTGATCAGAATTTGCCCGAAGGTGTCGTCCGAAACCAGACGGATCAGTTGTTCGACCCGCCCGGCGTCGAGTTTGTCGAACAGGTCGTCCAGCAGCAGGATCGGGCGTTCGCCCTTCGCTTGGGCGACGACGGCGTACTGTGCCAGTTTGAGGGCGATCAGGAAGGATTTCTGCTGCCCCTGCGACCCGTATTTGCGCAGAGGATATCCCCCGATTTTCAGCACCAGGTCGTCGCGGTGAATGCCTGCCGTCGTGAATTCGTTGACGATGTCCTTCTGCCGCGCGTCGAGCAGAATTTCCTCGAACGGACGGTCGTTCAGCTCCGATTTGTAGTGCAGCTCGACCTGCTCCCTATCGCCCGAAAGGATGCGGTAATAGGCCGCGGTCACCGGTTGCAGCCGCTCGGCGAACTCCTGCCGCCGGGCGTGGATGGCCTTGCCGTGTTCGCACAGCTGCATGTCGTAGATTTGGAGCATGGTTTCGTCGGGCCGTGTTTTCAGCAGGCGGTTGCGCTCGGCCAGCACGGCGTTGTAGCGCATCACCGAGCCGAGGTAGGCGCGGTCCAGCTGCGAAATGAAGGCGTTGAGATAGCGTCGGCGCTCGTCGGCGGCGTCCGAGATCAGCGCGCTGTCGGCCGGCGACACGATCACCGCGGGAATCAGCCCCACGTGGTCCGAAAGCCGTTCGTACTCCTTGCCGTTGCGCTTGAGCACCTTGCCGCCCTTGCGCGAGAAACTGCACACGATGGTTTCCCGCTTGCCCGCATCGCTCGCGTAGGTTCCTTCGACGAGGAAGAAGTCGGCGCCGTGGCGGATGCTCTGCCCGTCGGTCATCTGCAGCGACGACTTGCACATCGACAGGTAGTAAACGGCGTCCACGACGTTGGTTTTGCCCGCGCCGTTGTCGCCCACCAGGCAGTTGATGCCGGGGCACAGCACGAGTTCTTCCTGGGGGATGTTTTTGAAATTCAGCAGCGCTATTTTCTTCAGATGCATAGGACAAAAATACAAAAAATCCGGACACGACATTGCACATTGTGAATAGTTTTGTATCTTTGCAGACTATCGTACGAATTATAAACTAATAACACAACAAGCAATATGGCAAAGCAGAACGTCGCCGAGCAGGAAACCCTCGGCGAAGCAATGAACAAAACGGAGTTGTTTTTCGAGAGGAACGGCCGGATGATGTCCTACGTTTTCCTCGGCCTGCTCGTCCTCGCAGCCCTCGTTTTCGGTTACCGCTCGCTGATCCTCCAGCCCCGTGCCACGAAGGCCGCCGAGATGATCGCCGAGGCGCAGAACCGTTTCGAAGGCGAGAATCCCGATTTCGAGACGGCGCTGCTGGGCGACGACAACGGGGCCGGTTTCCTCGACGTGATCGAGAAGTACGGCTCGACGCCTTCGGGCAACCTCGCCAAGCACTATGCGGGCATCTGCTACCTGCGTACGGGCGATCTGGAGAACGCCGCCAAATACCTGGCGAAGTTCTCGCAGCTGAAAGGCATCCCCGGAGAGCTGATCAACGCCCAGAACTACGGTCTGCAGGGTGACATCGCCGTCGAGCGGCAGGACTACGCCAAAGCGGTGAAGTTCTACGAGAAGGCCGTGAAGGCCGCCGACAACAACCTGACGGCTCCGATGTACCTGCGCAAGGCAGGTCTTGCGGAGCAGGCCCAGGGCAATGAGCAGAAAGCCGCGGCTTTCTATGAAGAGATCATGACCTCGTATCCCGCCTCGATGGAGGCCCGCGATGCGGAGAAGCTGCTCGGCAGCGTAAAATAACGGAGGACGATGGCGACCAAGAATCACAACCTTTCCAAATTCGACTCACCCCTGCCTTCGGCCGCGGATATGCGGTTCGGTATCGTCGTGGCCGAGTGGAACCGCGAGGTCACCGAGGCCCTGCTGGAGGGAGCCGTGCGTACGTTGCGTGCCGCCGGGTGCCCCGATATGAATATCCAGGTCAAATATGTCCCGGGCACGTTCGAACTTTCGCTCGGCGCGCAGTTCTTCGCGGAGTATACCGACGTGGACGCCGTCATCGCTCTCGGATGCGTTATCCAGGGCGACACGCGCCACTTCGATTTCATCTGCCAGGGCGTGACGCAGGGCATCACGCAGCTGCAAATCCAGTGGAACATGCCTATCGCCTTCGGCGTGCTGACGGTCAACGACATGCAGCAGGCCCTCGACCGCTGCGGCGGCCGTCACGGCAACAAGGGCGACGAGGCTGCGGCCACGGCCATCAACATGGTGAAGTTGCAGATCGACATGGAGGCGGCTTCGCCCGACCACGAACCCGACCGGCGCAATATCAACTGATTGCCTAAAGCGGCGATCTTCCGCACATCCTTATAAACGGGGCGGATGGAATGTACTTCGGTACTGTCCATCCGCCCCGTTCTTTTACGATGCCCGGCGTCCGTTCGCCAGACCTGTTTCCGCCGTTCGGCCGGACTTATTCAGCGGCCGCCGCTCCGACGGGCCATTTGGCTTTTCCGAGCGTGATGCGCTCCGAATAACGGCGTCCGAAGCGGTCCGTGGCGACTACTTCGATCGTCTGTGCCGACGCCGAAGGACACGCTTTGAAATAGAAATCCGAGACGCGGGAATGCTGCGATTTGGCGAGTTTCCGCCCGGCTGTTTTCAGCGAATCGAGATGTGCCGCATAGTCGGGATCGGCGATCTGGATGCGCTGCATCGCGCCGCGGTAACGGCCGTCCTCGTACCAGACGACGGTCCAGTAGGGATCCCAGTTCCAGACTTTGGCCACGACGCTCCGTGGAAACGCTTCCACCCGTCCGGGCTGCCATATCCGCAGCTGCCGTACGGACGGGGAGCCGAGGCTTCGGTACTCCCACGAGAATTCTCCGCCGCATTCGCGGAAGAGCTGGTAGCCTTTGGGCGTGCCGTCCTTGTTGACCGGGTCGTACCACAGGTTCCCGCAGATCTGGGCTACGTTGTGCTCCATGACCCCTTCGCGGATGTCGTAGTTCGAGTTGACGTGCGTGTGCCCCGAGATGAAATGCAGTTCGTGGCCGGCGAAGGCGTCCATCAGCCTGGCGGCCGACTCCATGACCTGATTCCCCTTCCAGGCCTTCATGGCCGGGGCGTGCATGGCTACGCAGACGCGCGACCCGGCGGGCAGCCGCCGGGCGTATTCCGCGGCCCAGGCCAGTTGCAGCGAGTCGATCTGCTCGTCGTATTTCTTCGCTCCGTGGTAGACGATGTCGTCGAGGACGACATAGTGGGTGCGGCCCATGTCGAAGGCGTAGTAGGTGGGGCCGAAGTGGTTCCGGTAGTTCTCCGTGGCCTCCCGGTCGGTGTATTTTTTCAGGTCGTGGTCGTGGTTGCCGATCACGCCGTAGACCGGGATTCCGAGCGATGCGAACTGCGTTTTCACGCGGGTGAACAGTTCCGGGGAGTCCCAGACGATGTCACCGAGCAGGATGGCGGCCTGTTGTACGCCCTGCGCTTTTCCCGCGGCGGCCGTACGTTGCAGTTCGGGGATGATCTCGGTTCGGAGCCGTTCGAAATGCGTTTCGGTTTTGGGTTGCGGGTCGGCTATCGCCAGCAGTTCGTACACTTCGCCGGTTGCGGGCCACGGCTGCAGACAGAAGTCGTAACGCTTCGTGGCGGGGACGTAGGGACGGTAGAATTGCGGTACGCCTCCTTCCGTGGGTGCGATGTATCCGGATGGGGTCACCACGCTGATGAACAGCGCGTCGTCGTTGGTGTCGAGGGTGAATTCCCCCGCTGCGTCGCTTCGGGCGAAGGAATAACCGTCCGTGACGGTGATGCCTTCCAGCGGTTTTCCGCCGCATTTTACAGTGCCCCGGATCGGGCGTGCCGCGGCTGAAGCGCAGAGGCCCCAGCAGAGGGACAGCAAAAGAACAAATCGTTTCATGGTTCGGTAGGTTTTGGGTTTCGTTCCGATCGGTGCCGGCCGCTAAAAGAGGCCCAGGTTATCCAGGAAGATCAGCAGCAGCACCGCCGGGCAGACGTAGCGCACGAGGAAGATGAACACCCCGTAGATACGGAATTTCAGCGTGCCGTTGTTGCTGATCTCGGCCTTGAGTATTTTCCGGTCGAGGCGCCAGCCGACGAAAATGCAGGTGAAAAATCCGCCGGCGGGGAGCAGGATGTTGGCCGTGAGGTAGTCGAGCGAGTCGAAGATCGTGAGTCCGAAGATGTTCCATCCCTTCAGGAGGCCCAGCGACAGCGACGCCACGGCGGCCAGCGCCATGCAGGCTCCGGTCGTCGACCATGCGGCGGCCCGGCGGCTCATGTGCCACTCCTCGTGCATGTAGGCCGTGATGACTTCGTGTAAGGAGATGGTCGAGGTGAGCGCCGCAACGACCAGCAGCAGAAAGAATACCGACGACCAGACCATGCTCAGCGGCATCGAGTTGAAGATGCCCGGCAGGGTGATGAACACGAGCGACGGTCCCGACGAGGGTTCGATGCCCACGCTGAACACCGCCGGGAAGATCACCACGCCGGCCAGCACGGCTACCAGCGTGTCGAGGATCGTGACGTTGAGCGCCGTGTGGCGCAGGTTGGTGTCGGGGTTGAAATAGGAGGCGTAGGTGACCATCGTGCCGATGCCGATGGAGAGCGAGAAGAAGGCCTGTCCCAGCGCCACGAGGACCGTCGAGGGCGTCACCTTCGAGAAATCGGGCCGGAACAGGAACCGAAGCCCTTCTTCGCCGCCGGGCATCAGCAGCGAGTGGATCGACAGCGCGATCAGGATGACGAACAGCAGGGGCATCAGCACCTTTGCCGAGCGTTCGATGCCTTTCTGCACGCCCATCGCGATGACGAAGTGCGTGGCCAGCACGAACAGCGCGGTGTAGAGCACGGGCCGCCACGGGTTCTGGATGAAATTCTCGAAAACACTCTTGTATTCGTCGGGGGCGGAGAGTTCGGCGAGGCTTCCCGTCACGGAGTGGACCATGTATTCGGCTGTCCATCCCGACACCACGAAGTAGAAGCCCAGGATCAGGAAGGCCGCCACGACGCCGTTGTAGCCCAGGAAACTCCACCTGGGGTCGAGCGCCCGGTAGGCTCCCACGGCGTTGCGGTGCGAGGCGCGTCCGACCGAGAATTCGGCCACCATGATCGGCAGTCCCAGCAACAGGACGCAGAGGATGTAGATTACCAGGAAGGCGCCGCCGCCGTTGTCTCCGGCGACATAGGGGAACCGCCAGATATTTCCCAGTCCCACGGAACTTCCCGCCGCGACGAGCACGGCGCTCAATTTGCCGCCCAGCGTTGCGCGGCCGTGTGAATGATGCATATATCGGTCCTATTTGAAAAACCTGCGCGCACGCAGCTGCGTGCGCGCAGGTTTCTATTTCTCCAGTACGACGCTCACCTTCTCCAGTTTGCCGCCGAGCGGGGGCGCCAGTTTCGAGACGGTGCATTTTACGTGCCGGACCTGCCGAAAGGAGGCGTAGACCGCCTCGATGATGTTCATCGCCACGCGTTCTATCGTGCGCTGGGTTATGCGCATCTGAAGCGAGACGACCTCGTAGACCGTGAGGTAGTTGACTGCCTGTTCGACGCTGTCCTCGGCGGCCGCGTCGCCCAGGCAGGCCGTGATCTCCAGGTCGACCGTGAAGCGGTTGCCGACCTTTCGTTCGAGTTCGTAGCAGCCGTGCAGCGCCCGGAACTCCATGCGCTGGAGAACGATCCGGTATTCCATCCTATTCGGCGATCACGAGGTAGTAGTTCTTCTTGCCGCGCTGCACGAGCAGGTATTTGCCCGCGATCAGGTCCGCGTCGGTCACCGGGCGCATCGCGTCGGCCACCTTCTCCTTGTTGAGCGACACGCCGCCGCCTTGCACCAGCTTGCGGCACTCGCCTTTCGAGGCGAAGATGCCGCTTTTCTCGGCGCAGAGGTCCACGAACGGGACGCCGGCCGCGAGTTCCGCGCGGGCCACGCGGTACTGGGGTACACCTTCGAACACCTGCAGCAGGGTCTGCTCGTCGAGGCGGTGCAAAGCCTCCGACGTGGCGCCGCCGAAGAGGATGGCCGAGGCCTCGACGGCCTTTTCGTACTCTTCGCGCGAGTGGATCATGCAGGTGATCTCCTCGGCCAGCCGCTTCTGCAATACGCGCAGGTGGGGAGCCGCGTCGTGCTCGGCGATGAGCGCGTCGATGGTCTGGCGGTCGAGCAGCGTGAAGATCTTGATATAACGTTTGGCGTCGTCGTCGCTGACGTTGAGCCAGAACTGGTAGAACTTGTAAGGCGAGGTGTAACGCGGGTCGAGCCATACGTTGCCGCTCTCGGTCTTGCCGAATTTCGTGCCGTCGGCCTTGGTGATCAGCGGGCAGGTGATGCCGAAGGCCTCGGCCTCCGCGCCCAGCTTGCGGCGGATCAGCTCCGTGCCGGTGGTGATGTTGCCCCACTGGTCGGCGCCGCCGAGCTGCAGTTTACAACCTACGGTTTCGTACAGGTGCAGGAAGTCGTAGGCCTGCACGAGCTGGTAGGTGAATTCGGTGAACGACATGCCGTCGCCCTCGCCGCTGAAACGTTTCTTCACGGAATCTTTGGCCATCATGTAGTTGACGGTGATGCACTTGCCGATGTCGCGGATGAAATCGAGGAACGTGAACTCCTTCATCCAGTCGTAGTTGTTGACCAGCGTGGCGGCGTTCGGGGCGTCGGAGTCGAAGTCGAGCAGTTTGGCCAGCTGGCGCTTGATCGCCTCCTGATTGTGGCGCAGGGTCTTTTCGTCGAGCAGGTTGCGTTCCTGCGATTTGCCCGAGGGATCGCCGATCATGCCCGTTGCACCGCCCACGAGGGCCAGCGGACGGTGGCCGCACATCTGGAAGTGCTTGAGGATCATCACGCCCACCAGGTGGCCGATATGCAGCGAATCGGCCGTGGGGTCGATACCCAGGTAAGCCGTCGTCAGTTCTTTTTCGAGTTGTTCCTTCGCGCCGGGCATGATCGTGTGGATCATGCCGCGCCATTCGAGTTCTTCGATGAAATTTGTCATATTACTGTTTAGTATTTGTTCTAATTGTTTACCGGTTTGCAAATCCGGCGGTCGTTGTCGCGGCGTTTCGCCGCGTTTGCAAGTTTGACCCCACCCCAAACCCCTCCCTTGGGAGGGGCTTGTCGCATCGCGCAACAGATGTCGCCCGATTTGCGGAGTTTTTACAATGCGCTCTATTCCACTTCCAGATCCAATGCCTGGCGAAGTTCCGCGATCAGCGGATTTTTCTCCGTCATGTGTTTCACCCGGTCTTCGAGTTTGATCGGCCGTGCGGCCCGGATCTCCTCGTTGACGACCACTTCCAGTTCGATCGCTCCCGTGATGCCCGCCAGTTCGGCGATGCGCATCAGCATCCCCGTCTTGCTGCGGAGTATCTCTTCGCGCAGTTCGCTCGTCGGCACGCTCAACGAGATCATGTTGCCCTGCACCCTCATCAGCTCGAAGGCCGGGACGAACCGCGGACGCCGTTCCCGGATGAGGTTCAGGATCTTTTCCCGGGCGCATTCCAGTTTCCGTTCGCACTCGGGGTCGATCGCCGCGACTTCCGGTTGGGCTGTTTCCTCCTCGGAAGGCTCCTCGTCCGGATCGCTGCCCGCCGAGGCGAGCAGTTCCGAGAGGGAGGTTCCCGAGATCAGCGGTCTCCGCACAGGCTGGGGCGCGGGTTTCGGCGCTTCGGGCCGTGCGGCCGGAGCGGGAGCGGGTCCCGGGGCGGCTGCGGGCTGCACCGGCGTTTCCGGCCGGGGTGCGGCCGGCTGCGGAGCCGGGGCGGGAACCGGTTGTGCGGCCGGTCCGGGCTGAACCGCTGCGGGTTGCTGCGGAGCCGCCGGAACGGGACTCGGAACGGGTCGGGTCGCCGGGTCGGACTGCGGTTGTGCCGCAGGCGGCGCCGTGACGGCCGCGGCCGCCGTACGGGGCGTCAGTTCGGGAAGCGGATACTCCCCGGAAGCTGTCAGGGTGTCATTTTTTTTTTGACCGAGTCCGGCGATTTTCATCAGACCCAACTCGACGAGCAACCGCTGGTTCGACGATTGCCGGATCTTCCCGTCAAGTTCCGTCAGGCAGGAGATGGCTCCGAACAGGAACTCGACACTGCAGGCGCCCGCCTGCGTCCGGTATCGTTCGAGCAGCGTTCCGGTCATTTCGATCAGCCGCAGCGTGTCGGGCTGCTTGGCCATCAGCAGGTCCCTCATGTGCCGGTTCATGCCGGCCATGAAGGTCTGGCCCGAGAATCCTTTCGACAGCACCGTGTCGAAGGTCACCAGCACGTCGACGTAGTTGCCCGCGAGCAGCATCTCCGTAACGCCGAAATAGGTGTCGTAGTCCAGCACGTTGAGCGTCTGGGCCACGTTGCGGTAGTCGAGCGTCGTGCCGCAGAACGACACGGCCTTGTCGAACATCGACAGTGCGTCGCGCATGCCGCCGTCGGCCTTCTGCGCGATGAGGTTCAGCGACTCTTCGTCGGCCGAGATGTTCTCCTGCCCGGCGATGTATTTGAGGTATTCGACGCTGTCCTCGACGCGGATGCGGTTGAAGTCGTAAATCTGGCACCGCGAGAGGATGGTCGGAATGATCTTGTGTTTCTCGGTCGTCGCGAGGATGAAGATCGCGTGTGCGGGCGGCTCTTCGAGCGTCTTTAGGAAAGCGTTGAAGGCCGCGGCCGAGAGCATGTGGACCTCGTCGATGATGAACACCGAGT
>ENA-OYXE01000399-OYXE01000399.1-human-gut-metagenome-genome-assembly--contig:-NODE-399-length-13613-cov-5.712863_pt1 | contig 13613 bp, 8 predicted proteins | sample MGYA00244175_ERZ653407 | MGnify/ENA primary metagenome ERZ653407 (study PRJEB26926, sample SAMN06165181) | human gut metagenome | biome: ENVO:00009003; feature: ENVO:2100002; material: ENVO:00002003... | reverse complement strand
ATATAGTAGACAACGACACCGCAGGCTGCTGAAAATGCAGAGAGCGGCGTGCCGGCAAGACCATAGGCAACCGGAACGGCAGATGGCACGTGAAGCCAGAATGCGAGCGGTGTCAAAAGGAGTGCCGGCGCATCCTTCGGCACAAAGCGAAGATATAGAAACCAGAGCACCAGCAGAACCAGCGCCGCAAGACCCGCGATTACCATGTGAAGTGCAAAGCAGTGGCCGATGATCACCAGCATTGCAAGGAAAACCATTCCATTCAATGGCAGGATAGCGCAGATCAGTGACAGAATCAATACCACATACATGCTGTCCAGCATCTTCAGATAGCCGAGATTGGAATTAATACCACGAAATACAGCAAGAGCGAGCAGAAATTTCACAATCGGAAGTACGATTCCGCTGCAGGAGCCGTAAAACTCTTTTAATTTTTCTTTCAGTTCAATCAATACTGTCATGTTTCCTTCCTCCTGCGCCCGGATTTCTTCCCGCTTTTTTCCTGTTCCTCATATATGTTCTGCAGGTCATCCAGCTCTTTTCCATACCATTTCAGCTTTTTCTGTGCTCCCTGGTAACGGATCGTGCTGATCACATACACGGCAATGGAATAGACTGCCAGAAAACACAGATAGGACGCGATCAGACACCCTGCTGCAAACTGCAGGTCGATTGTGTCTATCTCGTCCACCAACCATTCAATATGATATAAGACTGCAACCGCAAGTACCAGAATGTATCCGATGGAAGCCAGAAAAAAATTTTTCAGAAGCTCTTTTCCGATGTAATCACTCCGAAAATAGCGGCCGATTCGTAAGGCATTTTTTTCTTCTTTTTTTTCGAAAAAAGCCAGTTTTGTCATCTGACGAATCCTTTTTTCGTCCAACATGCCTCTTGGTCTCCTCTTCCCGTTCTAAATTATGTTTATTTTACCATATGTTTCCGATATTGGAAAGCTATTCTCAAAATATTCACACACTATTTTACAATTGCCGCACAAACAAAATCCACCTGTTCTGCTCCATTCACTTTCAACAGTGACGCAATGGCATCAACCGTGCTTCCCGTTGTGAAAATGTCATCTACCAGAAGAATCCGGCAGTATTTCATCTGTCCCGGCTTTGCCAATGCAAAAGCTCCCTCCAGGTTTTTCCGCCGCTCGGCGGGACTAAGCTCTTTCTGGCGTTTTGTTTTTTTCACACGGCGGATCAGGCGGGCATTCATGGGAAGTTCCATTTCTTCTGCCAGCTTTTCTGCAAATACCTCCGCCTGATTGTAGCCGCGCTGCCGCTGTCTCGCCGGATGAAGCGGCACCGGAACGAGCACCTCCGGATTTCTTCTCTGGATCTGCTTTCCCACATAGAAAAACGCCGCGTGAGCATAAAATCCGGCGTATTCCTGCCGTTCATGATATTTGAACCGCATCAGGGAAGCCTCAAGTTCCCCGTGGTAACCGTACGGCGCAAAACCGCGGTCGAAGCTGTGCCTCGTTCTGCTGCAGTCCCGGCAGAACTCTTCCTCACTTCCCACGGGTTTCCCGCATTTTTTGCACCGCGCGCCCAGAATCGGATGGATCTTTTCCACACAATTCCGGCATAGATACAGCTCCTCACGTGACAGCAGTCCGTCACAGATGGGACATCGTCTCGGATAAACTGCGTTTAAAAGCCAGTTTCCTGTTTTATTTTTTTCTTTCATGTAACCTGCGCTTTCCCTTATCCACTCTGCCGGATGCAGCCGCATCCATGCCCCGGAAAAACGTGTTTATGCGTTTTCTTCCTGCATTTCCCGGATTCTTCTGGCGAGCGTTGTATACCGGTTCGCCTCGATATGATTTCCGATCATTGCCTGGAATGTCACATCACTTCCAACGATGGTGACGCACTTTCTGGCTCTCGTCACGGCCGTATACAGAAGATTCCGCGTCATCAGCATGCGCGGGCCGCCGAGCAGCGGAATCACAACCGCCGGGTACTCGCTTCCCTGCGCTTTATGTATCGTTGTGGCGTAGGCGAGCTCCAGCTCGTCCGCCTGTTTGAACGTATAGTCTGCGAATTTTCCTTCCTCAAACTCCACGGTGATCACCTCGGTATACGGGTTGATGCTCCGGATCATGCCGAGGTCTCCGTTGAATACACCCATACCGCGCTCCGCCACGATTCCGTTGATGCCGCGGATTTCCCACTCCATCTGGTAATTGTTGCGGATCTGCATGACCTTGTCGCCCTCGCGGAGGATATTACCTCCATTTTCCCGCTCGGCTTTGTCCGGTGCGGGCGGGTTCAGGTATTTCTGCAGAATCTGATTCAGATTTTCCACGCCGAGTGCACCTTTCCGCATCGGAGTCAGAATCTGGATATCCTGCGGGCGGGCATCCACATAACGCGGCAGTTTCTGGGACACCAGCGTCACCAGCACTTTCCAGATCACGTTGACATCGTACCGTTTCAAAAAGAAGAAATCTTTGCTCTTATTGTCCAGTATAACCTCTTCCCCATTATGGATCTTATGTGCATTGACAACAATATCGCTCTGGGATGCCTGCCGGAAAATGTGTGTCAGGCAGACAATCGGAAAGCATTCCGAACGGATCAGATCCCGGAGGACACTGCCCGGGCCGACACTTGGAAGCTGGTTCTGGTCTCCCACCAGGATCAGCCTTGTTCCCGGCACAATCGCGGAAAGAAGGGCATGCATCAGGTGGATATCAACCATCGACATCTCATCAATGATGATGACATCCGCGTCGAGCGGATTATCTGCGTTCCGCTCAAAATGCACATTTGCCGAGGAGTCATCCACATTTCCCGTCAGTTCCAGAAGACGATGGATCGTGCAAGCCTCACAGCCAGTTGCCTCTGTCATTCGTTTCGCCGCTCTTCCGGTCGGCGCTGCCAGGAAAATGTCGAGGCCTTCTGCCTCAAAATAATGGATCATCGCATTGATGGTCGTCGTTTTTCCGGTTCCGGGACCTCCGGTCAGGATCATAAGACCGCTGTATGCCGCCTCAACGACTGCCGTCTTCTGCATCTCATCCAGCTCGATCTGATATTTTTTCTCGATCTTTCCGATCCGCTTTTCGATTGCCTCACGGTCTTCCTCGCATGTAATATTCAGCTCATGCAGCATGCGCGCCGTACTCAGTTCCAGATAATAATACTGGCTGGCGTACACAATCCGTAGCGGCTCATCCCCTTCCCGTTCGGCCGGGAGCTCGCGGATGACCGCTTTTTTGTCGATTGCCATATCCTGCAGAGATTTCTGCATCCGCTCCGGTTCTACGCCGAGAAGTTCCTGCCCTCTCCGAAGCAGCACCGGTTCCGGCAGATAGACATGGCCTTCTGCCGTCGCCTGATTCAGCACATACGAAAGACCGCTCTTGATGCGGAATTCGCTGTCCACGGCAATCCCGATTTTTCCGGCAATCTCATCCGCCGTCCGAAATCCCACGCCTGCGATATCTTCCGCCATTTTATACGGGTTTTCCTTTAAAATCCGGTACACATTGTCCCCGTACTGCTGATAAATCTTTGCACCGAGATTCAGCGCAATGCCATATCCCGAGAGGAAAATCATCGCATTCTGCATTTCGGCTTTTTCTGCCACCTGCTGTGCAATTTCACGCGCTTTCCGCTCGCTGATTCCCTTTACCTCCGCGAGGCGCTCCGGCTCTTCCTCGATGATCCGAAGCGTATCGTCACCAAAGCGGCGCACAATTCTTGCCGCCAGCGCCGCACCGACTCCTTTGATCGCACCGGAACCGAGATACCGCTCCAATGCAACAGAATCCTGTGGAACTTTCGTCTCATAGGATTCAATGCGGAACTGCTTTCCATAGGCAGCATGTTCAATATAATCTCCGGAAGCCTCGATCAGCTCGCCCTCTCCGATCATCGGAAGCGTGCCGACGCATGTCAGCTCGCGCCCCTTCATGCTCAGATTCAGGACGGTATAGCCGTTCTCCTCATTTCGGAAAATAATGTGTTCTACGTAGCCTTCTACTTTTTCTTTTTCACTCATCTTTTATCAAAATTGGCTTTCAAATTCATTCATCACTTCGCGGTACTGGCCGGTTCCAAGCGCAACGACGCTCGCCGGATTTTCTGCTGTCACGGTATTGATGCCGGTCCGCTCCTGGATCAGCTCGTCCATTCCGTCAAGGAGACTGCCGCCTCCGGTCAGGATAATGCCGCGGTCGGAAACATCGGATGCCAGTTCCGGCGGCGTTTTTTCCAGCACGGCACAGATCGCGTCCGCAATCTGGTTTGTCGTCTGGGCAAGGGCACCTCGGATTTCGTCGGAGGAAACCGTAATCGTCGCCGGAAGTCCGGTGATGACGTTTCTTCCCTTGATCTCCATCGTTTTCTCCTCGGCCCGCGGATAAGCGGAACCAATCCGGATTTTCACTGCCTCTGCGGTCTGTTCTCCGATAAATACGTTGTATGTTTTCCGTACATAGCGGATGATATCCTGGTCAAATGTCTCACTGGAAATCTTGACCGAATTGGAAACAACGGTTCCCGCAAGCGAGATCACAGCGATATCCGTCGTGCCTCCGCCGATGTCCACGATCATATTTCCGCATGGTTTCGTAATGTCAATTCCGGATCCGATTGCCGCTGCCACCGGCTCCGGCACGATCAGCACTTCCCGGGCTCCCGCCTGGTACGTTGCCTCCTCCACAGCCTTCCGCTCTACTTCCGTCACACCGGACGGCACACAGATGCTGATTCTCGGTTTCCGGAATGCTCTTCTTCCCATTGCCTTCTGGATAAAGTAGCGCAGCATGCGCTCGGTGATCAGAAAGTCCGTGATCACGCCCTGCCGCATGGGCCGGACCGCCATAATATTGCCCGGTGTCCGTCCAATCATCTGACGCGCTTCTTCTCCAATTGCCCGTACTTTATCTGCATCTTTATCATACGCAACTACGGACGGCTCCTTTAATACAATGCCTTTTCCCTTGGCATAGACCAGGATGCTGGACGTCCCCAGATCAATTCCGATATCGGTCGTTGCAGCCATAGTAATCCCCTTTCCTGTTCTCTTTTATTTTTCTTTATTTTAATCTGTTTGAAATTTGTATAGAATAAGTTCGGGTTCAAAACACCCGAAACACAAAAGGATCGAATGTGTTCTGAACCCAACCCGCTTCTTATTATATACAATCCCTTTTAAAATGGAAAGGATTTTTTAGAGATATTTTTCGACATATTTTCCGGTGTAGGATACCGGGCTCTTGGCCACTTCCTCCGGCGTTCCGCACGCAATCACGGTTCCGCCGCCGTCTCCGCCCTCCGGTCCGATATCAATAATATAGTCCGCCGTCTTGATGACATCCAGATTGTGTTCGATAACAACGACGGTATTTCCGCCCTCGGACAGGCGGTGCAGAATCTCCACCAGTTTGTGGACATCCGCAAAATGAAGTCCCGTCGTCGGCTCGTCGAGAATGTAGATCGTTTTTCCCGTGCCGCGGCGGCTCAGCTCTGCTGCGAGCTTGATACGCTGCGCTTCTCCGCCGGACAGCGTGGTGGACGGCTGGCCGAGGCGGATGTAGGAAAGGCCGACATCGTACAGGGTCTGTAATTTCCGGAAAATCGACGGTACCGGCCTGAAGAATTCCAGTGCCTCCTCGACCGTCATATTCAGCACATCGTAGATGCTCTTTCCTTTGTATTTGACTTCCAGTGTCTCACGGTTGTACCGTTTTCCATGGCAGACCTCACACGGCACATAGACATCCGGCAGGAAGTGCATTTCGATCTTCAGGATACCGTCGCCGCCGCAGGCCTCGCATCGGCCGCCCTTCACATTAAAGCTGAATCTTCCCTTCTTGTAGCCGCGCGCCTTGGCATCCTGCGTTGCCGCAAACAGGTCGCGGATCTGATCGAACAGACCTGTGTACGTTGCCGGATTGGAACGCGGTGTTCTTCCGATCGGGGACTGGTCGATGTCGATGACCTTATCGAGCTGTTCCATACCGATGATGTCTTTGTGTGCACCCGGAATCGTCCGCGCACGGTTCAGATCTCTTGCCAGCCGTTTGTACAGAATTTCATTGACAAGAGAACTCTTTCCCGATCCGGAGACTCCGGTCACGCAGGTCATGACACCGAGCGGGAAATTCACGTTGATATTTTTCAGATTGTGCTCTTTTGCTCCGACTACCTTCAGCCAGCCCGTCGGCTTTCTGCGCTCGGACGGAACCGGAATTTTCAGCTCTCCGCTTAAGTATTTTCCGGTGATGGAATTCGGATTTTTCATCAGATCTTCCGCTGTTCCGATCGCCACCAGCTCTCCGCCGTGCTCACCGGCTCCCAGGCCGATATCGACAACGCAGTCAGCGGCGCGCATCGTATCCTCGTCGTGCTCCACGACGATCAGGCTGTTTCCGAGGTCACGCAGATGTTTCAGCGTCGCGAGAAGTTTGTCGTTGTCTCTCTGGTGAAGACCGATGCTCGGCTCGTCGAGAATATAGGCGACACCGACAAGGCCGGAGCCGATCTGCGTTGCCAGACGGATTCTCTGCGCCTCACCGCCGGACAGCGATGCCGTTCCGCGCGCCAGGGTCAGATAGTTTAATCCGACATCCGCAAGGAAGCTCACACGCGCACGGATCTCTTTTAAAATCTGCTTTCCGATCAGCAGCTGCTGTTCGGAGAGTTCGAGGTTCTGCATAAACTTCTGCAGATTGTCGATGGAAAGGGATGTTACTTCAAAAATATTTTTATCTCCGACCGTCACACCAAGCGACGTCGGTTTCAGACGCTGGCCATGGCACGCCTGGCACGGGGTCACACGCATGAAGGTTTCGTATTCCTGTTTTGTAGAATCCGATCCGGTCTCACGGTAGCGGCGCTCTACATTTTTGATCAGCCCCTCAAAAGCCACATCGTACACACCGACGCCGCGCTGACCGCGGTAATGCACCTTGACGGATTTTCCGTTCGTTCCGTAAATCAGGATATCGTGGATTTTTTTCGGATATTCACAGAACGGAGTGGAAAGGGAAAAATCGTACTCCTCTGCCAGCGCATCGAGAACGGCTCTCGTATAGCTCGATTTGTCCGTGCAGGACTGCCAGCCGAGCACGGTGATGGCTCCGTCTGCGATGGATACGGTCTTGTCCGGAATCATCAGATCCTCGTCGAACTCCATCTTGTAGCCAAGGCCGGCACAGCTCGGGCAGGCGCCGAACGGGTTGTTGAAGGAAAAGCTTCTCGGCTCAATCTCCTCCATGCTGATGCCGCAGTCCGGGCAGGAAAAGCTCTGGCTGAAGTTGAGCTGATTTCCGTCCATCGTGTCGACCACCAGAAGGCCGTCCGCCAGATCCAGTACATTCTCGACGGAATCCGTCAGACGTTTCTCAATGTCCGGTTTGACTACAAGACGGTCCACAATAATGGAAATGTTGTGTTTCAGGTTCTTATCCAGCGTAATCTCCTCGGACAGCTCATACTGGCTGCCGTCGATCATCACGCGGACATAGCCGCTGCGTTTTGCCTGTTCGAGCACCTTTTCGTGTCTTCCCTTGCGGCCGCGCACAACCGGCGCGAGAAGCTGGATTTTCGTCCGCTCCGGGAGTGCCATGATCTGATCGACCATCTGGTCCACCGACTGGCGGCTGATGACTTTTCCGCACTTCGGGCAGTGCGGAATACCGATTCTCGCGTACAGAAGACGGAAGTAATCGTAAATCTCCGTCACGGTTCCGACGGTGGAACGCGGGTTCCGGTTCGTCGATTTCTGATCGATCGAAATAGCAGGCGGCAGGCCTTCGATGCTGTCCACATTCGGTTTTTCCATCTGTCCTAAGAACTGGCGCGCGTAGGAGGAAAGGCTCTCCATGTACCGCCGCTGGCCCTCCGCATAGATCGTGTCAAACGCAAGCGAACTCTTTCCTGAACCGCTGAGGCCCGTAAATACAACAAACTGGTTTCTGGGGATATCGACATTCAGTGCTTTCAGGTTGTTCTCCCTGGCTCCCCGTATTCTGATAAACTCTTTTTTCTCTGCCATAACTGTTCCTCTTATTAATTGGAATCCCTGTCCGGACAGGGACAGGAATCTTGTCTCGTTTTCTCCCATTATAGCACACCGCCGTGCGTTATGCAAACATTTGTTCTATTTCTTTATCATCTTTTTACAGCAGAAAATCTGCCAAAATCACATTGCTGACGGAAATCCCATCGCGTGTCAGAGCCAGGCGCCCGCTGTGTTCCTGTAAAAGATGCATCGCTTCGTATTTCTTCAGAACCCCGCCGTATACGGCATGGATCTCCTTTCCAAACTTCTCCTCAAACTCCGCCGTCGAGATCCCTTGTGTCATTCGAAGGCCGAGAAACATAAATTCTTCCATGGCATCCTGCCGGGAAAGAATTTCCTCATCCTCACGGATCTTTTCCAGTGCTCCGCACGCTTTCAGATACAAAGATCGATCTGCCGTGTTCGTCCACCGGCGGTTTCCGAATAACGATGCCGCGGAAGGCCCGAACCCCAGATAATCCGTCCTTTTCCAGTAGCCGATATTGTGGCGGCATGCGAAGCCCGGCTTTGCATAATTGGAAATCTCATACTGGAAAAAGCCGTATTCTGCGAGGATTTCCGCCGTTCTGGCATACATTTCGCGTTCTGTGTCCTCATCCGGCAGATCCAGTTTCTGCTCCGCAAACGGGGTTCCCGGCTCCACGATCAGGCTGTAGGCGGAAATGTGCTCCGGAGAAAGCTCCGCGATCGTCCGAAGACTCTCTTCCCATTTCTCTTCACTCTGCTCCGGCAGACCTGACATCAGATCCACGTTGATATTCGCAAACCCGGCATCCCGTGCCAGCACAAAACTCTCCTGAAATTCCGCAAACGTGTGGATTCTTCCCAGCCGTTTCAGCTCCTCATCGTGAACCGACTGACAGCCGATACTGATCCGGTTGAAGCCGCTCTTCCTGTAACATTTCAGTTTTTCCGCATCCAGCGTTCCCGGATTGGCCTCCAGCGTAATCTCAGCATCCTCTGAAAAAACGTACTTGCTCCGCAGTTTTTCCATCACACGGGCGAGCATTCCGGCATCCACTGCGGATGGTGTTCCGCCGCCGAAAAAGACGGAAATCACTTCCCTTTCTGCCGTCTCTTCCGCTGCATCGATTTCTGCCAGCAGAGCCTCTTCATACTCCTTCTGCATTGCTTTCGTGCCCGGTCCCGAGACAAAATCACAGTAGGCACATTTCCGGATGCAGAACGGGATATGCACATAGAGTTCCAGTGGTTTTCTTTTTTTATTCATTCTGCTTTTCCTCCGTACGATCGAAAGACCGGCCCCTGCGCTCCCGCAACAGCAGGCGGCGCCGACAGGCCGGTCTCATTTTTATCTCTTAATTTTCATCCAGTTTCAGCACGCTCATAAAGGCTTTCTGCGGAATCTCCACGTTTCCTACCTGGCGCATCCGCTTCTTACCTTCCTTCTGCTTCTCCAGCAGCTTCTTCTTTCGGGAAATATCGCCGCCGTAGCACTTGGCGAGGACGTCTTTGCGCATCGCGCGGACGGTTTCTCTGGCGATAATCTTCGATCCGACAGCCGCCTGGATCGGGATTTCGAAGAGCTGCCGCGGAATCTCTTCTTTGAGCTTCTCGCACATCTTTCTTCCGCGCTCGTAGGCAGATCCCTCGAATACGATGAAGGACAGCGCATCCACTTCTTCTTTATTGACGAGGATATCGAGTTTTACAAGCTCGCTTCTCTCATAGCCGAGCAGCTCGTAGTCGAATGACGCGTAACCTTTGGAGCGGGATTTTAAGGCATCAAAGAAATCGTAGATAATCTCATTCAGCGGGAGATGGTAATGAAGCATCGCACGCGTCGTCTCCATGTATTCCATTCCCTGATACTGGCCTCGTCTCTGCTGGCAGAGCTCCATGATCGGTCCGATGTAGTCGGTCGTCACCATAATCTCTGCTTTTACCAGCGGCTCTTCCATATAATCAATCTCGGACGGATCCGGCAGATTCGACGGGTTGGTCAGGTCAATGACGGTTCCGTCGGTTTTGTGAACCTTATAGATAACGCTCGGTGCGGTCGTCACGAGATCCAGATTGTACTCACGCTCCAGGCGCTCCTGAATAATTTCCAGGTGAAGCAGTCCAAGGAAACCGCAACGGAAGCCAAAGCCCAGTGCTGCCGATGTCTCCGGCTCGTAGAAGAGGGATGCATCGTTTAACTGCAGTTTTTCCAGCGCGTCGCGCAGATCGCCGTACTGTGCGCCGTCGGCCGGGTACATGCCGCAATATACCATCGGGTTGACTTTTTTGTAGCCCGGCAGTGCTTCTGCACATGGATGGTCAGCATCGGTCACGGTATCACCCACGCGGGTGTCGCGCACGTTTTTGATGCTGGCGGTGATATAGCCTACCATTCCGGCGGAGAGCTCGTCGCACGGGATCAGACGGCCTGCGCCGAAGTAGCCGACCTCGACAACTTCCTCGACAGCGCCTGTCGCCATCATGCGGATTCTCGTTCCTTTTTTCACGCTTCCTTCCATCACACGGCAGGAAATGATGACGCCGCGGTATGCATCGTAGACGGAGTCGAAAATCAGTGCTTTTAACGGTTCCGTCGGATCACCTTCCGGTGCCGGAATTTTCTGTACGATCTGCTCGAGCACCTCGTCCACGTTCAGGCCGGTTTTTGCGGAAATCCGCGGAGCATCCTGCGCTTCAAGTCCGATGACATCCTCGATCTCTGCAATTACACGGTCCGGCTCGGCGCTTGGAAGGTCTACTTTGTTGATGACAGGGAACACATCCAGGTCATGGTCAAGGGCGAGGTAGACATTGGCAAGGGTCTGCGCCTCGATACCCTGCGATGCATCGACAACGAGCAGCGCGCCGTCGCATGCGGCAAGGCTTCGGGAAACCTCATAGTTGAAGTCAACATGGCCCGGGGTGTCAATCATATTTAAAATGTACTCCTCGCCGTCGGCCGCTTTGTATACGGTACGGACTGCCTGTGCCTTAATCGTGATGCCGCGCTCACGCTCCAGATCCATATTGTCCAGCACCTGATCCTGCATCTCACGCTCGGTCAAAAGGCCTGTTTTCTGAATAATACGGTCCGCAAGGGTTGATTTTCCATGGTCGATATGGGCAATAATACAAAAATTACGAATTTTACTCTGATCTATTCCTGACAAGTTTTTTCCTCCTGCTTTTTCACGGGTTAAATATCAATTTTATCTCATGTCTATTTTGTATGATACGAAATTCCACTCAAAAAAGCAAGATAAATTTATCCGCCTGATGCCGGACTTTTGCCCGACAGAACCTTATGCAGGATATCCGCAAACGGCCCCATTGCATTTTTCACCTCCTCGACCGTATTCGTCTGCGCACCAACCTCGAGAAGAACAGATCTCGGGCGGAGATGGAGGTTGTAGCGGTAGCCTTTTAAATAGATACAGCGCGAAAAGCCGGGATAATACTGTTTTGCCTCATACTCCATCTGAAAGGAAAATGCAAGGTTTTCCGCCTGATACGGATTGGGCAGGCTTGTCAGTTCGCCGCTTTCTTTCGTGCGGGAAAGGCCGTTGAAAAACATGATCTGCGCGGTCGGCTTTCCGTTGATTTCTGTCACAAGACGTTTTGAACCATTGACCCCGTCCCGGTGCAGGTCGATCACGACCTGAATGGACGGGTGTTCTTCCAGCGCCGCTGCGATGACCGGCTCCGCGTAGTTGTAGGCGCGGCTCCGCTCGAGACAGCCTTCTTTCATGTCAAATGCCTCTGTAATATGAAGCACTTCGTATCCGTACTGCTTTTCCAGAAGCTCCTGCAGATCATCACCGAGGCCGATTACCGTGTCCGCTCTTTCTCCCGGACGGGAATCGGCGAAGGTTTCTTGCGAATGGGTATGATAGATCAGAATCTGCGGGCCTTCGGCATTTTCCGGCAGGGTCAGGTCTTTTCCGAGCAGGGTGCTGCCGTCGATCTCGCCCGGCAGGACCGAAGTGTTGGGATCGACAACGAAGAAGCGGTTCAGGAGCGCCTGCGGGTCAGCAAGAAGGTCAGGTGAAATTGTCTCCTGAATCGTGTCGGCCTCCGGGTAGAGAATCTCACGCGGTGCGCCGCCGGTTTCGATGGTCTCCTCCGGGACAGACTGCGGCGCTTCGGGTTCTGCCGTTGATGCCGACTCTCCGGCTGCCGGTTCTGTGATTCCTGTTTCCGTCTGCTCCGGCTCCGTGATTTCCATTCCATCTTTTTGAGTTTCATCTTTTTGAGTTCCATCCTTTTGATCTTCCTCAGTTCCCTGCTCCTTCGATTCTGTCTGCCCTCTTTCTGCTCCCGGTCCCGGAAACGAATCCTGCTTCGCCGTATCCGTTTCCGCTGCTTCTGTCCCGGCAGACAGCGTATTTTCTGCCGTGCTTCCCTCCCGAAGCGCCGGTATCTGATCCCGCACTGCCGCGAGGAGATTTTCCATCCATCCCCTTCCGTCCTCTTTTCCGTCATAAAAAAGAAGCGGCATCATCACATCCACGGATAACTGCTCCGCCTGTGCTGCCGCCCGCTGCAGCAGAACTTTCCCCTCTGAGAAATGATTTTTCCGGAGAACCGCTGCACTGCGGAACAGCAGTATACTGCAGGACAGGAAAAGACATCCCCATCCGAACCATCGTCCATTTCGCCTGGCATTCCACATATTATCACCATATTCATGATATGTTACAGTTCCCCGGAAAATGCCTGATTCATACCTGCCGCAAGAACCCCGGCCAGGCGGCGGACCATCTCGTCGATCTCTTTTGTCGTCACGTAAAGGCTTTCGAGCGCCGGTGAAATGACTTCTCCCAGAAATTCATCCATCTCGGACTCCTCCAGCGATTCCAGAACGCCTGCGACGGCATCGTGGACGATCGTTCCTGCCCCTACAACGGTCGGCACACCGATTCCGATGACCGGCACGCCGAGCGTCTCCTGATTTAAGGCATTGCGGTGGTTTCCGACGCCCGAGCCCGGCCAGATTCCGGTGTCGGCAAGCTGGATCGTACAGTTCAGCCGGTGAATACTGCATGCTGCAAGGGCATCCACGGCGAGAATCACATCTGGATGGGTCTGTTCTGCCGTTCCGCGCAGGATTTCCACTGCCTCCATGCCCGTCTGTGCCATAACGCCGGGAGCAAGGGCACTCACTTCCCGGCCCTTCTTTCCGTAGGTGCGCACCAGATGGCGCGTAACGTTAAGCTGCTCCACCGTCTCCGGCCCGAGCGCATCCGGCGTGATGCCGCGGTTGCCGAGGCCGGCCACAAGAACGGATCCGCACGCTTCCGGCACCATTTCCATCAGACAGTGGGAAAACTCCTCCGCCGCTTTCCGGCTCTCCTCCTCGTCTGCCGTCAAAAGCAGCGGCGCTTCGATCGTCACATACGTCCCTTTCGGCTTTCCCATCATTTTTGCACCCTGCTCCGATGTGATTTTCACAATGGTTGTCTGAATTTCCGCCTTTCTTTTCTTCTTCTCAATCTCGACCCCGGAGATCTCCACATGGTCCCTCTCAAATTTTTCCTGATTCTCCATCGCCAGGTCTGTCCGCATCCTATACTCTGTCTCTTATACACATCTCCGAGCCC
>ENA-OYXE01000384-OYXE01000384.1-human-gut-metagenome-genome-assembly--contig:-NODE-384-length-13918-cov-4.042487_pt1 | contig 13918 bp, 10 predicted proteins | sample MGYA00244175_ERZ653407 | MGnify/ENA primary metagenome ERZ653407 (study PRJEB26926, sample SAMN06165181) | human gut metagenome | biome: ENVO:00009003; feature: ENVO:2100002; material: ENVO:00002003... | reverse complement strand
CGCAAAGATGATGTTGTAGCCGTCCACCAGCAGATACTCCGGGGCAATTTCCCACTGCTCTGCGGCAAAATCCGGGCGTTCGGTCTTTTGCACCGGGCGGAACGCCGCCAGCGGGTCCCGCTTGATAGGGCCATAGGTGCGCTCAAAGATCTTGAGCAGTTCGGCGTCCTCCTCCAGCGTGGCGCGGTAGGCCATGGCGCGGCGCTGGGGCGCAGCCTGCACCTCCGGGCGGGCAGGCTTTGCCTTGCCCCAGCCGCTTTCAACGTGCATATGGCTGCGCACCTCGCTCCACGGCACCACAAAGCCCGCACCATGGGCGCAGAACACGGAATCTGCGGGGTTGTCCAGATCATGCTCCGGCTGGTAGCCGGTTTCTGCAATGACCTCCTGTGCATTGTGACAGGGGCGGTAACCGTCCAGTGTCAGGCTCAAATGTCCCCTGCCCCGGGTGTAGCTGACCACCTCCATGGGGTAGCTGCGCATGGTGGATACCGGCGCAAAGCCGGTCAGGGTGGCAGTCTCCGCGCCGCTTTCCGGCGGGTCAAAGCTGCCCTCCATGCGCTGGATATCGCTCATGGCGCGGCCGATGTTCTCCACCGGCACCTCCAGCCGGAAGGCATACCACGGCTCTAGCAGCTGGCTTTTGGCCAGCATCAGTCCCTGCCGCACGGCGCGGTAGGTAGCCTGCCGGAAATCGCCGCCCTCGGTGTGCTTAAGGTGCGCTTTGCCGGTGAGCAGGGTGATTTTCACATCGGTCAGCGGTGCGCCGGTCAAAACGCCAAGGTGCTGCTTTTCTTCCAGATGGGTCAGCACCAGCCGCTGCCAGTTTTTGTCCAGAACCTCTTCCCGGCAGTCGGCGGCAAACTGCATCCCGCTGCCCCGGGGCAGCGGTTCCAGCAGCAGATGCACCTCGGCATAGTGGCGCAGCGGCTCATAGTGTCCTACGCCCTCCATGGGCTCGGTGATGGTCTCCTTATACAAAATGCCGCCCGGGCCAAAGGATACTTCCAGCCCGAACCGCTCTGCCAGCAGGCTGCGCAGCACTTCCAGCTGCACCTCGCCCATCAGCTGCACATGGATCTCGCCCAAGCTTTCGTTCCACACCACATGGAGCTGGGGCTCTTCCTCTTCCAGCCGGTGCAGCTTGCCCAGCGCGGCGTGCACATCCGCGCCCTCCGGCAGCAGCACCTGATAGCTGAGCACCGGTTCCAGCACCGGCACATCGCTGTCCCGCTCTGCCCCAAGCCCGGTGCCGGGCTTTGCATGGGTCAGGCCGGTCACGGCACACACCTGTCCCGGGCCGATGACCTCAGTCAGGGTATACTTTGCGCCGGAGTACAGCCGCAGCTGGTTTGCTTTTTCTGCCCACGGCTCGCCGTCTGCTTCGCCGGTGAGCAGAGCCTTTACCTTCAGTTCCCCGCCGGTGACCCGCAGCCATGTCAGGCGGGTGCCCTGCTCATCCTGCGATACCTTGAACACCCTTGCACCAAAGGCGTGCAGCGCCGGGGCTGGGCGGGTGTAGCGGTCAAGCCCCTCCAGAAGTGCATCCACCCCGTCCAGCCGCAGCGCTGCCCCGAACCAGCACGGAAAAACGTGCCGCCGGGCAACTGCGGGGATGATGTCTGCATCGGTCAAGGTTCCCGCGTCCAGCATTTTTTCCATCAGCTGCTCATCGCACAGCGCCAGTGCTTCGTTGCGGGCGGCAGGCTCTGCACCAAAATCCACAAAGCCCTCGCCAAGGCGGTGGTTCAGCTGGCTGAGCAGCTGTTCCCGGGTCATGCCGGGCAAGTCCATTTTATTCACGAATACAAAGGTAGGCACATGGTAGCGCCGCAGCAGCCGCCACAGCGTTTCGGTATGGCTCTGCACGCCGTCCGTTCCGCTGACCACCAGCACGGCGTAATCCAGCACCTGCAAGGTGCGCTCAGTCTCGGTGGAAAAATCCACATGGCCGGGGGTATCCAGCAGAGTAATGGCAGTATTGCCCGCCGTAAGCAGCGCCTGCTTGGAAAAGATAGTGATGCCGCGTGCTTTTTCCAAGCTGTCGGTATCCAGAAAGGCGTCTCCGTGATCCACCCGCCCCAGCTTGCGGATGGCTCCGGCGCGGTAGAGCATGGCCTCGGAGAGGGTGGTCTTGCCGGAGTCCACATGGGCCAGAATGCCCAGTACGATCTGTTTTTGCGTTGTTTCCATGCACTGCTCCTACAGGAAGCTGCTTTCGTAAGCAGCTTCTAAAAATAATTTCCTGTTTATTGTAACACGCTTTGGAGGGAAAAGAAAGTTTTCCGGTATAAATCCCGCAGGCAAAAAGCAACACCGGACAGAAAACGGTCTGCCCGGTGCGATTTTCTTAAAAAAGATCCAGCATATTGTCCAGATAGATTGACTCCCGCACTTGCAGCTGGTATTCCGGCTTTGTCATGTAGTAAAGCAGAAATTCCAGCACCAGTGCGCTGCCAAGTCCCCTGCCCTCTATTTTAAAGTGGGAAAAACCTGCGGGCAGATACCGCTGCCGGATGTCCTCCACCCCGATGAACCCGGGGCTACGCATCGCCTTGGAAAAGCGATAGCCCTCGGCGGCATCCGGGGCGGCGCAGCGGTGGTCCGGGCAGTCCTCGCCCAGATTCTGACGGCTGACCGTCTCGTAGCAGCGCTTGCGCTCGGTGCAGCCGAACCAGCAGCACTCGTTGCACAAAAACTCTACCTTGGCTTTTTGCTCCGGCGGCAGGGTGCGCAGCTGTTCCAGTGCCGGGTTTAACCGGAAATCCGGCACTACATACCGGAACTGCGGCTTTTCCAGTTCCTGCCGCAGCTCCGCAAACTCGGTGAGCACCTTGGTGGTGGAGGACACCAGATACAGCTCCGGCCAACGCTGTTGCAGATAGTCCGCCAGCAAATCAGAATGGACGATCACACCGTTTGGCACACTGCCGCTTTTTGCAAACCGCTCACACAGGGCGTTGCACTGCGGGTCAGCAAGGTGCTCAGCCCGCAGCAGGGAGTTACTGAAGGTCAGCCGCCCGGAGATGCCGTATTCCCACAGCAGCGCCAGCACCTCGCGCGCCGTTGCTCCGCCGCAGGAGATGCGTCCCCCGCCCCAGATACAGCCCGCCGGTGCGCCGTAGATAGAGCCTATGGTGCACCAATCGTAAAAATATTCCCGGTGCTCCCGGTACAGCGGCAAAAAGCGGCGGTACAGCTCGTAAAACTCGAACAGGCCGGGCAGATGATAACAGGCAGCTGCGGGCTTTTCCATAGCGGTTCCTTTCCTGCAAAAAGGGAGCTGCTGCGTAAAAATGCCGTGCAGCGGCTCCCCTGTTTTATCGTATTTGCTTTTGTTACACGGTAGCGCCAACCTGAGGGGCGCCGCCTGCGAGCTGCTCTGCCGTAAGCGGCTGGGCTTCTGCGGGGGCGTTCAGCCGCTCCTTTGCCACCGCCAGCATCAGCTTGATGCGGTTTTCCTGATTGACCCGGGTGGCACTGGGGTCGTAGTCGATGGGGGTGATGTTGGCGCTGGGGTACAGCGCACGGATCTTGTTCACCATGCCCTTGCCCACGATATGGTTGGGCAGGCAGCCAAAGGGCTGCGCACACACGATGTTGCCATAACCGCCCTGCACCAGCTCGATCATCTCGGCGGTCAGCAGCCAGCCCTCGCCCATTTTTGCGCCCAGCGAGATAACCCCCTTGGGCTTTTTCACCAGCTCCTTGAAGGGGCCCGGCGCATAGAACCCGGCGTCCGTCTCTGCCTTGAGCATGACACGCTCCACGCTGTCCAACCAGTTGAGGAACTGGTCGGTGCCTACCTTTACAGCCAGCTTGCCGCCGTAAAGCACATGATCCTCGCCCATATTGAAGGCGCAATACTGCACAAAGCCCATCAGACCGGGGAAGTTCACCTCGCAGTCCTGACTTTCCAAGAACTTCTGCAGGTCGTTGTTGCCCAGCGGGCTGTACTTGACGTAGATCTCGCCCACAACACCCACCTTGACCTTGGGCACCCGGGTGACCGGGATAGTGGCAAATTCCTTTGCGATGAGCGGGAAGGTGTGCTTCATTTCCCGGGAAGTAAAGCCTTTACCGGCCAGCAAGGCACGGCCCAGACGGGCGATCCAGCGATCCACCATGCGGTCAGCAGCCCCCTTTTCGTTCTCGTAGGGGGCCACCTGATTGCGCAGCGCACACAGCATATCGCCGTAGAAGATGCAGGCGATACACTTGCGCGCCAGCGGGAGGGTCATCTGGAAGCCGCTGTCCTTTTCCAGACCGGAAAAGTTCAGGCTTGCCACCGGGATCTGCGGGTAACCGGCCTTGACCAGCGCCTTGCGCAGCAGATGGATGTAGTTGGAGGCACGGCAGCCGCCGCCCGTCTGGGTGATGAGCAGGGCCGTGTGCTCGAGGTCGTACTTGCCGCTGTTCAGCGCGTCGAGGAACTGGCCAATGACCAGCAGTGCCGGATAGCAGGTGTCGTTGTGGACATATTTCAGGCCCAGCTGCGCCACAGCGCTGCCGCAGTTTCCAAGGATCTCGCACTTGTAGCCGTCGTAGCGCAGGGCGTATTCCAGCAGGCGGAACTGGGTAATGGCCATGTTGGGGATGAGGATGGTGTGGGTCTTTTTCATCTCCGGGGTAAATTTGGGATAATGATATTCCATAGGTTCCTCCTATGTTGCTCTAAACAAGATAGTCCCCGCAAAGACTTCCCCCCGCTGGGGGAAGCCCTTCAGCCTATCTCAGGGTTTCTTTTATTCTGACTTTTCTGCGGCGGCCTCGTCCCGCTCGTCCAGTGCGGCGAACAGGCTGCGCAGACGGATGTTCACGGCACCGAGGTTTGTGATCTCGTCGATCTTCAGCTGGGTATACAGCTTGTTGCCCCGCTGCAAAATCTCGCGGGTCTCGTCGGTGGTAATGGCATCCACGCCGCAGCCGAAGGACACCAGCTGCACCAGATCCATATCCTTCTGGGTGGTGCAGTACTTGGCGGCGGCATACAGGCGGCTGTGGTAGGTCCACTGGTTCAGCACGCTGGTGGGGAACTTCTCCACCCGGTTGGAGATGCTGTCCTCGGTGACGACCGCCGCGCCGTGGCGGGTGATGAGGTGGTCGATGCCGTGGTTGATCTCCGGGTCCACATGGTAGGGGCGTCCGGCCAGCACGATGATGCGCCTGCCCTGACGGCGGGCCTCATCCATGATCTCGCTGCCCTTGACCCGGATCTGTGCCATGTGGGCCTCATACTCGGCATAGGCAGCGTTGGCAGCCTCCTGCACTTCCTTCTCGGAGATGCCGCCGAAATACTTGGGCAGCACGTCCTTCGCCATCTTGTGGACGAAATCCTTCGGACGGTGGATGCCGACGTAGTCGTAGATGAACTTCTGGCCTTCCAGCTCGGGGCAGTTGCCGGCGAGGACTTCGGGATAGTAGGCCACGACGGGGCAGTTGTAGTGGTTGTCGCCCAGACCCTCGTCGATGTTGTAGGTCAGGCAGGGGTAGAAGATGGCGTCCAGCTGCATCTGGCTCAGCGCCTTGATGTGGCCGTGGCTCAGCTTTGCCGGGAAGCAGGCGGTATCGCTGGGGATGGTAGCCTGTCCGGCCAGATACAGCCCGCGGGTGGACACCGGGCTGGTGTGCACCGCAAAACCAAGGCTCGTCCAGAAGGCGTACCAGAAGGGCAGCAGCTCATAGAAGCCCAGACACATCGGAATGCCGATGGAACCGCGCTTGCCGGGCACAGGCTTGTAGCTGGCCAGCAGCTGCTGCTTGTAGGCGTACAGGTTCAGGCTGTTGTCCTCACTTTTGCCGGTAACGGGCTTATCGCAGCGGTTACCGGAGATGAATTTGCGGCCATCGGCAAAGGTATTGACGGTCAGCTGGCAATGGTTGCCGCAGCCGCCGCACTTGACGCTGACCACCTGCTGTGCAAACTTTTCCAGCTCCTGCTCGTCCATCATGGCAGAGGTGGTCTGGTTGTTTTTATGGCTCTGGCGCAGGCCGTACAAAGCAGCGCCGTAAGCGCCCATCAGACCGGCAATGTCCGGCCGGATGACCTCCACGCCCATCTCTTTTTCAAAGGCACGGAGCACGGCTTCATTATAAAAGGTACCGCCCTGTACCACGATCTTGCGGCCCAGCTCTTCCGGGCTGGAAGCGCGGATCACCTTGTACAGCGCGTTCTTGACCACGCTGATGGACAGGCCTGCGGAGATATTCTCGATGCTGGCACCGTCCTTCTGTGCCTGCTTGACCGAGCTGTTCATGAACACGGTGCAGCGGCTGCCCAAGTCCACCGGGCGGTCTGCGAACAGCCCCAGCGCAGCGAACTCCTTGACATCATAGCCCAGTGCCTGTGCAAAGGTCTGCAAAAAGCTGCCGCAGCCAGAGGAACAGGCTTCGTTCAGGAAGATGTTGCTGATCGCGCCATCCTCGATCTTGAAGCACTTCATGTCCTGCCCGCCGATGTCAATGATGAAGTCCACGTCCGGCATAAAGTACTTGGCAGCGGTAAAATGCGCCACCGTTTCCACCAGACCGTAATCACAGCGGAAAGCGTTCTTTACCAACTCCTCGCCGTAGCCGGTGGTGGTAACACTGGCCACCTGCAGCCCCGGGTGCTCCTTGTAGATCTTGAGCAGCTGCTCCCGAATCAGAGGCAGCGGGTTGCCAAGGTTGGGCTGATAGTTGGTGTACAAAATCTGGCTCTTTTCGTCCACCACCACCAGCTTGACGGTGGTAGAACCGGAGTCGATGCCGATATGCACCGGCCCGCAGTGGGCACTAAAAGCCACGCGGGGCACACTGTGGGACATGTGCCGTGCGTGGAAAGCCTCGTACTCCTCCTTGCTGGCGAACAGCGGCGGCTCGCTGGCATAGGTAGCAGTGGCGGCGTACTTGTCCAGCGCATCGGCCACCTCGGTGAGCACAAATTCCTTATCGGCATACAACGCAGCGCCCAGCGCCACATACAGCAGGCTGTTTTCCGGGCAGGTGCCGGTCACGTTCAGCGCTTCGTCAAAGCTCTTGCGCAGCACGGTGCTGAAAGTGAGCGGGCCGCCCAGATAAAGGATATTGCCCTTGATGGGGCGGCCCTGTGCCAGACCGGCTATGGTCTGGTTGACCACAGCCTTATAGATGCTGGCGGCGATATCCTCGGTGCGGGCACCCTGATTGATCAGGGGCTGCACATCGCTTTTGGCAAACACGCCGCAGCGGGAAGCGATGGTATAGGTGCGCTGCGCCTGTTCGGCAGCCTTGTTCATCTCATCGGCGCTCATCTTCAGCAGGGTGGCCATCTGGTCGATGAAAGCACCGGTGCCGCCGGCACAGCTGCCGTTCATGCGCACCTCGGTGCCGTTGGTCAAAAACAAAATCTTGGCATCCTCGCCGCCCAGCTCGATGACGCAATCAGTCTGGGGCATAAAGCGCTTGACCGCCACGCGGGTGGAGAACACCTCCTGCACAAAGGGCACACCGCAGCTGTCTGCCAAGCCCATACCGGCAGAGCCGGAGATGCTGAGCAGCGCCTTGCTGCCATGCAGCTGCTCGGCATCAATGCGCCGCAGCAGCTCCTGCGCCTTTTCCAGAATATGACTATAATGTCGTTCGTATGTAGAATACAGCAGTTCATCATGCTCGCCCAGCACCACGCACTTGATGGTGGTGCTACCGATGTCAAGACCTACTCTCACCTTGTTTTTCCTCCTAAGGACAAATAACCGGAACATAACGCCCCGGCTGCTATGGCAAACAAGCCGTTTGCGGCAAAGACCCGCAACGGCAGCTCTCTCTTTTCAGTAGCCCGCATCGCGCAGCTACGCTGTTTTCAAGCGATAAAAAATCATAAAAAAGCAGCAGATGCGTTTTTGCATACACTATTATTATAATCCAATCGCGGGCGGCATTCAATCCATGTTGTCTATTTTACACGAAAAAAATAGTATTTTTTGCTCAAAAGGCTGAACTTTTTGTGAACAAGTGTCGGTTTTTGCCGCAAAAAAGCCGCCGCACAGAGTTTGTGCAGCGGCCTTGTACCGACGGGATATTGAAATAGTTTCCGCATGCGCTTTGGCCATTTCAGCGGTGATCTGCCTCTACGTCTCCACGCATAAAAATGCCTTTGGAGCGCTCCGTTTTCCTTACCGGTTCACGAAATTCAGCACCAGAACCAGCAGCAGCATGTGCATGGGGTAAAAGGCGTAGCAGGCATACTGGAAAGGCTTGCTGTGATAGCCCTGCCGACCGCGGTACAGCCAGATGGGCACCAGTGCCAGCAGCGCCAGCCCCTGCTGGCAAAGCTCAAAGTCCATGCCGAAGAGCTGAATGGGGTACATAAGCCCGCCCAGCAGCTCCACGTTGACCCAGTACAGCGCAGCCAGCTGCCCCAGCAGGCACCACCACTTGCGCCCGTGCCCGTGAAAAAAGTAGAAGATGAACACAGTCAGCACCCCTGCGCCGTAGTAGTCCACCATGCCCAGCGTGCCCAGCACCGCGCCCGCCACCACCACAAGGGCGGATACCAGCAGGTATAGTCCTGTTTTCTGCTTTTTGCGCACCGTTTCCATCAGATGGATGCCCAGAATGCCCAAAAGCAGCGTCCAGATGACGTTCTGGTGCACCGGGTAGAACCATGTGCCGCCGTACATCAGGTCGAAGGGGATCTCTGAAAGCAGGGCAAACAGCAGCAGACGCAAGGTGTATTTTTTCAGGTCGTGGGTGTGGAAGTAGCCCTCCACCGCCATAAAGGCAAAGATGGGAAACGCCACCCGCCCGGCACAGGTCAGCCATTCCTGCGCGGGCAGCAACGTCGCCCACAGGTGGTCCATCAGCATCAGCGCCATGGCAAGGATATGAAGCGCCGCTGCGCTCAGGTCAAAGCGGGTCGCGGCAGTGGAATGGATCGGTTTGGTTGACATACACATACCTCGTCTTTGTCGAAATTTGGTCGTTCTGTCTGGAATACGAACGAGCCCTGCAAAGAATTGCAGCCCCGGCCAGATTTTTCCACCGCCGGGGCTGCAGGAATGCTTTATTTTTTCTGATGCGAATACCCCAGACACGAATAGCTGGAGCCAAGGCAGAGCCATACCACCGCCGTAGAGTGATTCTCGCCGGTAACAAGATTCAGCACCGCAACAAGAAAAAACAACAGTCCGCTGAGATAAAACAGATTGCATTTTTTCATAGAGCATTCCTCTGGTTTTGGTTTTTTCACCGGCTATTTTGGATACGGCAAGCGCAGGGGCGATTGCCATTTTACTCCGCGTACAAAGGGGCGCAGAGCGCCCACCCGGCACGCAGAAAGTGTGTGCCCGCAGCAGTCTGCGGGGCAAATTCATGAAGGGTGGCTTGCCTGCCTGCCCATGGAGACGTAAGCGCAAAAGCAGGAATGCGGGAAGGAGCAAGGGACGGTTTCGGCGAAAAAGCGTCTGGCGGTGGCGGAAAAGCCGAACGCAAGATTTTTTCATATTATGCTGGCTCGTAAGGTGAGCCGTACCGAAGCTTCCTTGCGGAAATGTGCAGCGTTATAGTTCATCTGCACCTGAACCGGCAGCCGCGCGCCCGGCGCTTGCCGCACCCAAAATAGCCGGTGGAACGATCATTTAGTTTTTGGCGTTTTCCAGATAGATCTCAAAGGCTTCGGCAAAGCTGGCGTTCACATCAAAGGGGACAGTGTAGTCTACCTTGGAGGTCACAAGGCAGAGGTCCAGCCGGTTGGAGGTTTCGTCTGCCTGCCGGTTCAGCTTGCTCAGCGCGGCATGGATGACCTTGCGGTCGTAGTTGATGGTGGTCACCCGCTTCACATCGCAGCAGTAGGAGATCTGGTTGCCCTCAGCGTTGAAGCGGTAGCCGGTGCCCCCGCCGGAGAGCAGCTGCTCAGAACTGCGCAGGTCGTTCATCCGTTTGAAGGTGCGGGCAATGCTCTGCCGCGCGGCATTCAGGCTGACCTCGCTGTCCATATCCATGTCCAGCGCATCCTTTGCCTTGCGGATAGCGGCAAACAGGCGGCTCTTCTCCTCCAGCAGATAGATCATGAACCGGGCAACGTCGGTGATCTGCTCTGCATATTCGGTCTGTGCCACGTCCATAACGGTCTCGTCCTCGGCCTCGGGCATCACCTTATGGCGCAGATAGGTGTTGGCTACCTTGGTCACGTTGGCATCGCAGTCCAAAATGCCCTGTGCCTCGTCCAGCAGGGACTGGAGCTTGTTCTGGTAGCGGAATGCTTCCTTCAGGTTCATAGTCGTTCCCTCCGTCTTTTTTCTGCTTTCAGCTTACCACAGACTGCCCGCCCGCGCAAGCTTTCCGGTAAAATGAGCAAAACGCCCGCCCCGGCATGACCGGGGCAGGCGTTTTGCTTTTGCTGTGACACTTATTGGGATAAGAGATTGGCATTACTCAGCCGGCCACGCGCTCGGTGCGGCCTGCCTCCAGCATATAGCGCAGGAAGCCGGTCACGTCGGCGGGGTCGGTCACGGTGAGGTCAAAGCCCTTCTTGGGGGCAGTGTCCATCATCTGCAGCATGGAGCGTGCGGTAGTGTCCTTTTTCAGGTCGCAGGTCTTGCCGTTGTCCAGATGCAGCAGCACGCTGCCGTGGCTGGCAGAAAGCTGGCGCATGAAACGTTCCTTATCAAAATACTCGATACGAAGCATAGGAATACCTCCTTGATGAAATGGTTTATGTTACACTTGCCGTCCAGTCCTCTTTGGACTGACGGCGGGAGAATGGCAGTTTTGCCCGGCAGTGGAAACGCTTGCACAGCTTGCGTCCCGGCTGCCTTGGTGTTATACTGAGCTTGGAAGCTCTGATAGGATAATACCACAAAACAATCGCTAATAATAGAATAAAACCGCATAGTATATGCAACAAAACCGGCATTGACAAAAAACATTCAAAGTATTGCGGAAAGGAATTGGTGAATATGGCATATCAGACAAGCTGTGCCTCTTATACCAGCGGCCGGGTGGGGCTGTCCAGCGCTACTGCCGTGGTGGCCGATGCCGCCGGGCGGGAGCAGACCCAGCACGGCAGCCCACTGTTCCCTATCGCCTGTTACGCCGAGGATCTTTCCTGTTTTTCGGTGGCGTGGCACTGGCACGAGGAATTTGAGTTCATTCTGGCGGCACTGGGGCCCATCCATGTAGATGTGAACAAGACCCGGCTGACTTTGCAGACCGGGCAGGGGGTGTTCATCAACTCCGGGGCGCTGCACGCGGTAGAGCCTGCTGAGGGCAGGGCGCTGCTGCACTCCGGTGTATTTCAGCCCAGGCTTGTCGGCGGCATGGACACCGTGTTCTGGCAAAAACTCATCCGCCCGCTTTTGCAGCCGGGCACGCCGCCCTTCTTTTTGCTGGACGAGGCCGTGCCATGGCAGCGGCAGGTGCTGCTCTGCCTGCGGGAGGCGTGGAAGGGCGTGGCGGACGAGCCCTTTGACTACGAGAACCGGGTGCGCTACCACCTTACCGCTACCCTGCGGCTGCTCATTACCCAATGCGTCAGCGGCAAGGTGAAGGTATCGGAGCAGGAGCAGATCGCCTCGGAGCGGATGAAGCAGATGCTGCGCTATGTAGAGGAGCACTACGCTGAGGAGCTGACCGTGGAAAAACTGGCCGACTGCGTTGCCCTGAGCGAAAGTGCCTGTCTGCGCAGTTTCCGGCAGTTTTTGGGTATCACGCCCATCCAGTACGTCAAGCAGTTCCGGGTGGAAAAAGCCACCGAGCTGCTGCGCTCCACCCGGCTCAAGACCGGCGAGGTGGGGCTGGAATGCGGCTTTTCGGACGCGAGCTACTTTATCAAGACCTTCCGGGAGATCAAGCACTGCACCCCTCGGGAGTACCGTATCCGCTTCTGCTGAGCAAAAAGTAAAAAATGCCGGGCAGCTGCAAGCTGCCCGGCATTGCATTATAAAATTATCTTCTGCCAGCGCTCCGGCGGAATGACCGGCTCGGTGACAAAGGCCTCGGGGTTCGGGGCAAGAACATGGCGGGTGACCCGGAAAAGCCCCTCGGCGTCGCACAAAATGCATCTTGCATCGCCAAATTTTGTGTTCCGGGCTGCGCCGCAGTCCAGATACGCCTGCTCCAGCTTGACGAAATCCTCCGAGATGTGCGGCTGCTGTGCGTTGTAGTGGCGGCGCATATAGACGGTGTGCTGCGCCCCGGCTTCGTCCACCACGGTCATCTGCAGGGGCTTGTCGGTCAGGCGGTTCGGCACGTTCAGTACCTCCTCCACGCTATGGATAAAGGTGTTGCGGGCGTGGGTGACCCCCAGCAGCAGCACTTTGCCGTGGGCTGCCCGCAGCCGGTCGTAGCAGCCGCCGGGAGTGCAGGGGGTGTTGGCGTCCAGCTCTCCTTCCAGATACGCAGCCGCCCCCTTGCCGTAAGCCGCCATGCTGTGGGTGGGGTGCAGCGAGCGCACCACCCCGGGGCGCTGCCGGAACAGCTCCGGCAGAATGCCCACACAGCACGGGCTGCGGCGTACATCGAACACTCGGTTTTCCTCGTTGATGAACCGCCATGTGTGGGTGGGCAGCAGCAGCAAGCCCTCCGCAAAAAACTCCATCCATGCGTCCAGAACCGTGTCTGCGCCGCCCTCCACCGGGCCGATGGACTTCATGGAGGAATGGATCAGGATGGTCTCGTTGCCTGTCAGCCCCATTGCTACAAGGTCGTGCTTGAGGTCAGCCTTTGTGTATGCCATGTCGTTTCTCCTTTTCGGGCATTTTGTCTGTACCCAGTTTACCGCCTTTTGTGCGGCAAAGCAAGCACGCACGCAAAAAAGGCAAACACCCTGTTGTATTTGCCGGAGACGAGCCGGTATCTGCGGGGTGTGTGCCCTTGCAGCTTTTTTAGTAAAATCCTGTATACAGCATATCATCTCGCAGCGTTACCGCGAAACAAGCACAGCGCCTTGCAATTATAGCAATTTGACAGTTGTTTCCTGTTTTCTTTGTGCATTTGGTACAACAGTCACTTGATTGCAGCATTTTATCAGCACTTTTCCCGCATTGCAAAGTGGTATATCAGTTTTTCAGTTTCAGGAACAGTTCCGTGCGCGAGTGCGCATTCTTGTATACAAGTATTCAAATCAAGTTCCATTCCAGCATTGACATTCAGTTGCTGTAACGGTACAATGATACTAAGATTACATTTACCGGATAAATGGAGAACAACTATGGCTACATTACAGCACACTGATGAGCTCTATCATATTCTCGAGGACGAGATCTGCGCGTTGAAGATCCTGCCCGGGGAAGCGCTGAGCGAAAACCAGCTGTGCAAGCGGTTCGGTGTTTCGCGCACCCCCATCCGCAGCGTTTTGCAGCGGCTGGAGCAGAACCGCTTTGTGCAGATCATTCCCTGCAAGGGCACCATTGTTACCGCCATCGACACCGGCGTGGTGGACCAGCTCATCTTCCAGCGTGTTGCAGTGGAGGGCATGGTGTTCCGGGATTTTGTGCAGAGCTGCTCGCCCATGGAGATTCTTGCGGTAGAACACCTTTATAATATGCTGCTGGAAGCCGCTGCGGGGCGCAGCGACCCGGAGAACTTTGATTTCAACCACTTCCTCAGCTGCGACCTTGCCATGCACGAGTACTGGTTCCACAAGACCAGCAAGGAGTACCTTTGGGAGCAGATGACCCGCCCGCAGGCAGACTACTCCCGCTTTATCCGTCTGGACATCGTGGGTGCACGCAACGTGTCCAGCGTCGTCAGCGAGCACGCCGAGATGCTGCGCATCCTGCGTGAGAAGGATCTGGACGCCATCGAGCCGCTGATGCGCACCCACCTGTACGGCGGTGTGAGCCGTATGGGCAGCAAGATCTACTCGGACGAATACCGCGGCTACTTCAAGCTGCCGGAGAACAAAGTCAAAACCACCGGCTGAGCCGGTGGCTTGAGTAAGCCCTAGAAGGGCATAATA
>ENA-OYXE01000367-OYXE01000367.1-human-gut-metagenome-genome-assembly--contig:-NODE-367-length-14521-cov-13.858496_pt1 | contig 14521 bp, 8 predicted proteins | sample MGYA00244175_ERZ653407 | MGnify/ENA primary metagenome ERZ653407 (study PRJEB26926, sample SAMN06165181) | human gut metagenome | biome: ENVO:00009003; feature: ENVO:2100002; material: ENVO:00002003... | reverse complement strand
AAGTATATCGTAAGTGCGAAGCACTTGCGATACTGTGGACGCTGCGCGAAGCGCCTCTCATGCGTCCACTCCAAAGTATATCGTAAGTGCGAAGCACTTGCGATACTGTGGACGCCGCGCGAAGCGCCTCTCACGCGTCCACTCAACACAGAAACAAAAGGAGGACGTCTATGAAAAAGCCGATAATCACGGAAGAAGAAAAACAGAAGATCAAAGAGATGGACTCCACACGCAAAAAAATAGGATATATCTGGGATTATTACAAGCTTTGGATAATCGGTGCTGTCGTTCTCGTGGGACTTGTAGTGTATTTTTCTGTTGTGTTTGCAACGAGGGAGGACAAGCCGATACTGGATGTCGTCCTTGTGAACAACTACGATGATGTTTCAGGAGACAGCAAGCTGACACAGGGGTTTGTGTCGTATGTAGGGGAAGAAAATCTCCCAGGAAGGGTTACATTTGACAACAATGCATTTTTTAATCTGGCAAATAACTCAGATTATAAGAACAGTTACTATATGAAGGTGCTGGCATACCTTGAGGCGGACACTGCTCAGGCAGTCTTGTGCCAGTATGACAATCTCATAGGTCTGGCGAAGAGCGGCAGACTTGCAGACCTGTCGGATGAGAAGGTCGGCGATATATATGATAAGTATAAGGATAGGATAATTTATTACGAGGATGAAGACGGAAAGAAGATACCTGTCGGAATAGATGTATCTGAAGGATACAAGGCGGCAGGACTTACTGAGTACACAGATGGCAAGGCATATATCGGATTGTCAGCATATGCGGCAGATTATAGATATGTGGAGAAATTTGTGGACTATATGGTGGAACTTGGAAAATAGCTTTTAAGAAGCTTGTGTGGAATCCCAAAATGTAAAAATTGCAGGGAATCGAATTAAAACTTAACTAGGAATACATTCCGGCGGAGCCGGTTGTAGATAAATTATGAAGAAAGACCAGTCAAATGGAAATTGGCTGTAGAGAAACTGGAGATCACGAAAAGGAGGACTTGGGCATGGCAATATTGATAAATGAAGAGAAAAAGCTTTTCACACTGAATACCAAAAATACTACATATCAGATGAAGGTGATTGATTATGGATATCTGGCTCATCTGTATTACGGCAAGAAAATGGACGGGGATATGTCATATGTCATAACTCATTACGATAGAGGATTCTCAGGCAATCCATACGAGGCACAGGAGAGCAGAGAGTTTTCTCTGGACAATATTCCACAGGAATACAGCTGCTACGGCAACGGAGATTTCAGAACACCTGCATTCAACGTAAAGGATATAGAAGGAATCCACGGTTGTGATCTCAGATATGTTTCGTACGAGGTTATGGACAAAAAGTACAGTCTCAAGGGTCTTCCTGCAGCATACACAAATGATGGCGAGAAGGGCGAGACACTCAAGATCGTTCTTCAGGATCCTCAGGTGGGAGTGGAGGTTGAACTCCTGTATGGAATTATAGAGGATAAGGATCTGATCACAAGATCAGCTATAGTCAGAAATATAAGCGATGCGGATATATTTGTGGCAAAGGCATCAAGTGTGAGCCTGGATTTTGTGACAGGTGATTATGATCTCGTCCACTTCCATGGAAGACATGCTATGGAGCGCATGTATGAGAGAGAAGCTATAAATCATGGTGTGAAGAAGATCGGAAGCACAAGGGGTACATCAAGCCATCAGCACAGTCCATTTGTGGTACTTGCAGGCAAGAATTCAAATGAGGATGCAGGTGACTGCTATGGAATCTCACTTCTATACAGTGGAAGCTTTAACTGTGAGGTTGAGAAGGATCAGACAGATCAGGTGAGACTTAACATGGGTGTTCAGGATGAGATGTTTGAGTATGTGCTCTATCCTGAGAGTGAGTTTGTGGCACCTGAGGTAGTTATGGTTTATTCGCCTGATGGATTTGCTGACATGTCACATAAGATGCATGACGTTGTGAGATACAATATCTGCCGTGGCGAGTACAAGACAAAGAGGAGACCTATACTCATCAACAGCTGGGAGGCAGTATACTTTGATTTCAATGGTGATGACATCGTAAATATAGCAAAGCAGGCTTCAGAGCTTGGCGTTGAGATGCTGGTTCTGGATGACGGCTGGTTTGGCGTGAGAGATGACGACAAATCAGGACTTGGTGACTGGTTTGTAAATGAGGATAAGATGGGCGGTCCTATGGCTGATGTTGTGAAAAGAGTGAAGGCTCTCGGCATGAAGTTTGGTATCTGGATCGAACCGGAGATGGTATCTGAGAAGAGCGAGCTTTTCAAGGAGCATCCTGACTATGCATTTGTGATACCTGAAAGAAAGCCGGTCATGGGAAGAAGCCAGCTGAATCTGGACTTCTCAAGAAAAGAGGTCGTAAACTGCATATTTAATCAGCTGACAGCGGTGCTTGACAAGATAGATGTTGATTATATAAAGATGGATATGAACAGAAGTATCCTAAATGTATACTCTATGACAGAGGGAATCCAGAACAATGGAACGATCCTTTACAAGTATGTACTTGGTGTATATGATTTCATGGAGAGACTTCAGGCAAGATATCCAAAGATGTTCATCGAGGGCTGCAGCGGTGGCGGTGGAAGATTTGATGCCGGAATGATGTATTACACACCACAGATCTGGTGCAGTGATGATACGGATGCCATTTGCAGGCTTGACATACAGTATGGAACTTCATTTGGCTATCCTATATCGGTGGTTGGCTCACATGTATCAGCGGTTCCGAATCACCAGACAGGCAGGACGACTCCGTTCAATACAAGAGCTGTCGTTGCCATGGCGGGAAGCTTTGGCTACGAGCTTGATCTGAACAAGGTCAGTGATGAGGAGAAGGAAGAGGTCAAGGTTCAGGTAGAAAACTACAAGAAGTATTGGGATCTCCTTCACAACGGACTCTACTATAGACTGACGGATGCAGACAAGAGCAAAGGCGTAGCTGCATGGTCATTTGTAGCAAGGGATAAGTCAGAGACACTTGTCAATATCGTGACGGTGGAAAGCTTCTGCAATGCCCCTGTACCTTTTGTCAGAGTAAAGGGACTTGATGCGGATGCCACATATGTTGACGAGGAGACTGGCGCAGAGTACAGCGGACAGGGACTTGACCAGATAGGACTTCCTGTACCACTCAAGTTCGGCGAGTACAATGCTTACCAGATCCATCTTGTTAGGAAGTAGCAAATAGATATAGGTACAAGCTTTGATGTTTTTAACTTTTAAATAAATATCTACAATACATTAGTTGAGTAATGTTATTGGTAGTTTATCGTTCAAATTTTATTGTTCGAATTGGCGCCAGTCGCCATCGTCATGTCTGAAACGGCTGACGGTGGTGGCTGGCGCTTTTTTAACGTTATAATAGGACTCAAAGATACAAAAAATATAGAAAAACACTGTGTTACAAGAGCTTGCGCAATCAGGGCTTTCATAGTTTGTCAGGATCCCGGAAGTCTGCTCTGAATATCAGTGCGGCTACCATGATGAACAGGAAACATACTACCCAAGTCACCGGTTCACATACGCACACGGCAACGTAGCCGTAGACAGGAACGAGAAATACTGCAAATATTATCTTGCCGATCATTTCCAGTGCGCTGCACAGCAGCGGCGCCACTGAGTGGCACATTCCCTGAAGGGCATTTCGTACTATTACGAGAACCGCCATAGGCGGTATCATCGGTATGCTGATTCTGAGATACATGAGACCATTGGATATAACTGTATTGTCTGAGCTTCCGGTTATCAGCACTAGAATAGATCTTGCAATGGTGAAGGTGCAGATCATAGCAAGCACCCACCACACTCCATACATGGTAATAGCGGCAAATATTCCTTTCTTGATTCTGGAATTTTTGTGAGCACCATAGTTCTGGCTGGCAAATGTGGCAGCACTTGTTCCAAGGGCAATTCCCGGTGTGTAGAAGAACTCGGCAAGCCTTCTGCCGCCCACCTGGGCTGCGATGTAGACATTTCCGAGTGCGTTTATACTTCCCTGAAGAATAACACTTCCTATATTATATATGGCACTCATAAGAGCCATGCTGAGACCTGTCCAAAACATTTCAAATACAAAGTGGATAGAAACTTTCATATCCTGTTTTCCAAATCTGAGCTCAGGATATCCTCGAAGGATACAGAATAATCCGAGTATGGCACTTATTCCCTGGGAGGTGACGGTGGCAATGGCAGCACCGCGGACGCCCATGGAGAAAGGTCCCATGAACAGGTAGTCCAGAATTACGTTGAGCACGCTGCTGAACACGAGAAAGATAAGAGGTGTCACACTGTTGCCGATGGATCTCAGAAGACTTGATTCAAGATTATAAGCCATGGTGAGAGGTATTCCGGCGAGGATGACAGTAAGATAACTCAGTGCACCATCCATAGTATCGGCAGGCACCTGAAGAAGTGTCAACAGAGGCCGTCTAAAGACTAGAAATGATGTGGTGAGTAGTATTGTAGATATGGCCGACAACAGGACAGCCCAGCACACGGAGCGTTTCATCTCAATTTTATTGTCCGCACCGAAGTTTCTGCTGACGAACAGAGCAAAGCCATTATTAAGTCCGAAAGCTACATTTGTGATGAGGCTGTACAGTGCGGCGGTGGCACCTATCTGTGCAAGGGCGGTATCTCCGAGAAGGTGTCCTGCCAGGGAGGTGTCAGCCAGATTGTAAAACTGCTGAAGTATATTTCCGATAAAAAGAGGCATGGCAAAATAAAACAAAAGCTTTGCCGGGCTTCCTGTTGTCATGTCGGTTGTGCGTTTGCTCCGTTTTGTTTTTTCTGGTTTATCAATATCTAAGGCAGCGTTCATAAAAATTTCTCTCCTTTAAAATTTTGTATTGTAAACAATGCGACAGAGATGCGGAGACAGCCGGAATGCTCTGCCTTGTTCGCCATCTATTGATTCTTATGATTTAATCTGTATACATAATAGCGAAATAAACGACTTGATTCTGTAACAAATACGGCCCATAATATAACAAAAGCGACATATATTGGTTCTTAACAGTTATAAGCAGGCGGTTTGGCTCGTCTGCGGGTGAACATAGAGAAAACATAGAGAGGAGCCAGGCATGATACTACACAGGACCACGGTGATGGTCGACACACATGGAAGGGAGAGCAGGGCGGACGATATACATCAATTTGACTTTGCTGCGTATGACGCAGATATGCATCAGTTTATATCTGGATGCATACCGCCACACTGGCATGACGAGCTGGAGGTGTTTGTTTTGCTCAGCGGACAGGTGGAGGTTGTCACTGGAGATATTTCATGCATTGTGAATGCAGGTGAGGGATGTTTTATAAACGGTGGTGTACTTCACACTTTCCGGGCACTGTCGCTGGGAGAGTGCCGTTATCATTCGTTTGTATTCGAAAGTTCCATAGTTGCCGGGGCGCCAGGAAGTATATTTGACACCAAATATATGAAGCCGTTTGTGGAGAAAGGGCATTCGTTTGTGCATATGAAGAGAGATGAGGGCATGGAGCCATTCTTTGAGGAATTTGACAGATGTTTTGATGCCTGCGCGGGCGAGGGTTATGCATATGAATTTGACATCAGGGATAGCCTAACCAGAATGATATTATGTATAGCACAGAATATGAATGCACCGGGAGACTCAGACATGCCGCATCTTGCGGAGGTCAGGATAAAGGATATGCTTGGCTGGATAGACAGAAATCTAAAAGATGAGATAACCGTCAGCGGTATAGCAGGAAGTGCAAATATCTGCGTCAGGGAGTGTCAGAGGATATTCAGCCAGTATGTGCATTACAGACCGATGGAATATGTCCAACGGCGCCGCATAACACTGGCGGCCGAATTGCTCCGGACCACCCATAGACAGGTAACGGATATTGCACTTGAATGTGGCTTCAGCAGTGTGAGTTACTTCATAAAACAATTCAAAAATATTGTGGGATGTACCCCTACGGGCTATAGAAAGAAGGGTGGAGATAGTGAGAAATGATACACAGTGTTTTGGCAAAATTCCTTCAATGGAATAAACATTTTAGTTGGACATATAACGTATAAAATGCTACCATTATACTATGTATATGAACAACAAGGTAAATTTGCCGTGAGACAGATAAATTTTGATCAGATTTAACACAGGAGGAGAGCAGCATGGACGAGAATAACACGAATGGATTTGGGAATACGGACGATGAATACGAAGACGAGGGAACTACAGTTCTCACAACTCCCGGCGTAAGTGCATTTGCAAATGCGCAAGGGGCTGGACAGAGTGGAGATGCAAGTGACGGACAGCCTCATCCGTCAGGACAGCCTGAACAGCAGAATATGTATGGGGGATTTGGACAGTTTCAGCAGCCGGGTCGGCCAGAGCAGCAGAATATGTATAGCGGATTTGGACAGTTCCAGCAGCCAGAGCAGCAGAATCAGTATGGTGGATTTAACCAGTTCCAGCAACCGGGCCAGCTAGAGCAGCAGAACAACCAGTACGGCGGTTTCAGCCAGTTCCAGCAGCCAGGCCAGCCAGGACAGCAGAACAACCAGTACGGAGGATTTAACCAGTTCCAGCAGCCAGGCCAGCCAGAACAGCAGAACAACCAGTACGGAGGCTTTAATCAGTTCCAGCAGCCAGGTCAGCAGAACAACCAGTACGGAGGCTTTAATCAGTTTCAGCAGCCAGGTCAGCAGAACCAGTATGGACAGCCAGGACCACAGGCTGGTGTCCCTCAGGGCGCAGACATGAAGCCGGGCATGAAACTCAACAAAAAGCTTGTTGCGATAATTGGTGGAATAGTCGCAGTAGTAATCATCGTGATTATTGTGCTGGTGTTAGCACTTTCTGGTGGTAAGGGACAGAGAAGTGCGACAAAGATCGGTGATGAGCTTGCGAAGGCATACGAAAATGGCGATGCAGATGCCATGATTGAGCTGATGAAAGATGACTACTATGAGCTTTATAACGAGACATGGGGCGATAACTTTGTCGAGGATCAGTTCAACGAGGACGTTCAGGATATGAAGGAAGAAGTTGGAACAGTAAAGAGCATCAAGATAGAGGATAGATCAGAGGAGAAGTATGAAAAAGACGAGATAGAAGATGTAAATAAGACACTTGATAGGCTTAATGTTGATATGAAAGTGGATGATTGTCTTGAAATCGATATGGATGTCGAGATAAAGGGTTCAGAAGATGACGCAGATGGCAAGATAACATACACTGTAGTGAAGTCAGGCAGCAAGTGGTATCTCGTGGACTACGATCTTTATGTATATTAAGATAAGAAAGGCCGTTGCAGTGATTTTAAAGTTAAGAAAGCATTGTGATGGCTTATAATAAGTACATATTTTTATTCTTCGGATGCAACAGGTTCATTTGATGTATGTGTTGAGAAAAAGCCAAAGCCAATGAGCATGGAGCACAGCCAAAAGTGCGATCGTAAAGAAATAGTGGTTAAAAACAGGTCAACATAAAGTTGAGTCTACAGCAAATATAGCGATTGACAAACCACAAATACTTGCTATACTAAGGAATGGATAGATGATAAAAACGATGACAGAGACAGTACGGAGTCTGCGAGATCAGCAGCGAGCCGGGGGCGGTGCGAGCCCGGTGACAGTAGAGACTTTCGGAATATCACTCTGGAGTTGCAGACCAAAAGAGCTGCGGTGTCAAAGCGGTGATAACCGGTGAGGCATTTGTGGCATATCAAGTAGGCTCTGACGTATTTCCTGCGTTAAGGGGAGCGCATATGTTAGTATGTAAGTAATAGGTGGTATAACGAACTCAAAGCCCTTCGTCCTGATTACGACGAAGGGCTTTTTTATATTTATCACAGAAAGGAAAGACGACATGTACGACAAGGTTTCGACTAAACTGGAATTCGTGAACAGAGAGCAGAAGGTATTGGACTTCTGGAAAGAAAATCAGGTATTTGAGAAGAGTGTTGAAGAGACAAAGGATCTGCCAACATACACATTCTATGATGGCCCTCCAACAGCAAATGGTAAGCCACATATCGGACACGTTCTCACACGTGTAATCAAGGATATGATCCCTAGATATCAGACAATGAAGGGACATAACGTAGTCAGAAAGGCCGGATGGGATACACACGGTCTGCCTGTTGAGCTCGAGGTTGAAAAGCTCTTGGGAATCGACGGCAAGGAGCAGATAGAGGAGTACGGACTGGAGCCATTTATCCAGAAATGTAAGGAGTCCGTATGGAAATACAAAGGCATGTGGGAAGAGTTCTCAGGCAAGGTAGGTTTCTGGGCTGATATGGACAATCCATATGTAACATACCATGATGACTTCATCGAGTCAGAGTGGTGGGCGCTGAAGAAGATCTGGGATCAGGGACTTCTGTACAAGGGCTTCAAGATCGTGCCTTACTGCCCAAGATGTGGTACACCTCTTTCAAGCCATGAGGTTGCACAGGGATACAAGACAGTCAAGGAGCGTTCAGCAGTAGTAAGATTCAAGGTTATCGGAGAGGACGCATATTTCCTCGCATGGACAACAACACCTTGGACACTTCCTTCAAACGTAGCACTCTGTGTAAATCCAGATGAGACATACGTGAAGGTTAAGGCAGCAGACGGCTACACATATTATCTTGCACAGGCGCTTGCAGACAAGGTTCTCGGCGGTCTTGCAAAGGAAGCAGCAGACGATCAGGCAGCAGTTCCTGCATACGAGGTTCTTGAGACATATGTCGGTAAGGATCTTGAGTACAAGGAGTATGAGCCGCTCTATGAGTGCGTAAAGCCTGTATGTGAAAAGCAGCACAAGAAGGGCCACTTCATCACATGTGACACTTATGTAACTATGACAGATGGTACCGGTATCGTTCATATCGCACCTGCATTTGGTGAGGACGATGCAAATGTCGGAAGAAACTACGATCTTCCATTTGTACAGTTTGTAGATGGCAAGGGTGACCTCACTGAGGAGACTCCATTTGCCGGAATGTTCGTAAAGGATGCAGATCCTGAGGTACTCAAGGATCTGGACGCAAGGGGACTTCTCTTCGATGCGCCTAAGTTCGAGCATGAGTATCCACACTGCTGGAGATGTGACACACCACTTATCTACTACGCAAGAGATACATGGTTCATCAAGATGACAGCGGTAAGAGACAAGCTGGTTAAGAATAATGACACTGTAAACTGGATCCCGGAGAGCATCGGTAAGGGACGTTTCGGCGACTGGCTGAAGAACGTTCAGGACTGGGGACTTTCAAGAAACCGTTACTGGGGTACTCCGCTGAACATCTGGGAGTGTGAGTGCGGATGCAGACATGCCATCGGATCAAAGGAAGAGCTCCGTTCGATGAGTGACAACTGCCCTGAGGACATCGAGCTTCACCGTCCGTTCATCGACGCTGTAACCATCAAGTGTCCTGAGTGTGGCAAGCAGATGCACAGAGTTACAGAGGTTATTGATTGCTGGTTCGATTCAGGATCAATGCCATTTGCACAGTGGCACTATCCGTTTGAGAATCAGGATATATTTGAGAAGCACTTCCCTGCTGACTTCATCAGTGAGGCTGTTGACCAGACAAGAGGATGGTTCTACTCACTTATGGCGATCTCAACACTGCTGTTCGACAAGGCTCCGTTTAAGAACGTAATCGTTCTCGGACATGTCCAGGATAAGGACGGACAGAAGATGAGTAAGTCCAAGGGAAATGCGGTAGATCCTATGGATGCTCTGAACAAGTACGGTGCAGATGCCATCAGATGGTACTTCTACAGCAATTCAGCACCATGGCTTCCTAACAGATTCCATGAGGATGCGGTTGTTGAGTGTCAGAGAAAGTTCATGGGTACACTGTGGAACACATATGCGTTCTATGTACTCTATGCAAATATAGACAACTTCAATCCACTTGAGCATGAGCTAGAGTACGACAAGTTGTCACTTATGGATAAGTGGCTTCTGTCCAAGCTGAACTCAACAGTCAAGGCAGTTGACGCAAACCTTGGCGCATACAAGATCCCTGAGACAACAAGAGTTCTCGAGGAGTTCGTGGATGACATGAGTAACTGGTATGTCCGTCGTGGCCGTGAGAGATACTGGGCAAAGGGCATGGAGCAGGACAAGGTAAATGCTTACATGACACTTTACACAGCGCTCGTTACTATAGCACAGACAGTAGCTCCTATGCTCCCATTCATGGCAGAGGATATTTACCAGAATCTGGTTAGAAATATAGACAAGGATGCACCTCTCTCAGTTCATCTGTGCTCATTCCCTGAGGTGGATGAGAAGATGATCGATCCAGAGCTCGAGGTAGCTATGGACGAGATCCTGAAGATCGTTGTTCTGGGACGTGCAGCAAGAAATACAGCAAATATCAAGAACAGACAGCCGATCGGCAAGATGTATGTCAAGGCTGACAAGAAGCTTTTCGGTGAGGAGAAGGCTATCATCGAGGATGAGCTGAACGTGAAGAACGTTGAGTTCGATGATGATGTAAGCGCTTACACAACATACAGCTTCAAGCCACAGCTTCGTACAGTCGGACCTAAGTACGGTAAGCACCTTGGTAAGATCAAGGAGCATCTGTCAGCACTGGATGGCAACGCAGCCATGGCAGAGCTCAAGGCAGAGGGCGCTCTGAAGTTTGAGGCAGACGGAGAGGAGATCGTACTCACTGAGGCTGATCTTCTGATCGACATGGCTCAGATGGACGGTTTCGTATCTGAGGCAGACGGCGGTGTGACAGTAGTTATCGACACAAATCTGTCAGAGGAGCTTCTTGAGGAAGGATTTGTCCGTGAGATAGTATCCAAGGTTCAGACTATGAGAAAAGAGGCTGGATTCGAGGTTATGGACAAGATCACTGTATACGCTGACGGAAGCCAGAAGGCAAATGACATCATCGCAGCAAATGCGGATGCCATCATCGGCGACGTTATGGCAACAGAGATCATAACCGGCTCGGTTGACGGATACACCAAAGAGTGGAACATCAACGGTGAGAAGGTAACTCTTGGAGTGAAGAAGAACGACTAAGGGATATAATATTAGGGTTTAAAACAGGCATTTTGGAAAAAATATCCCTGATCAAGAGAATACGGCCCGAAAGGTACAAATCTTAAAGATTTTGTATCTTTCGGGCTATTTTTATGTGATTTAGGAAAATTTTGTACTTTCTTTAAATATATTTGGATATTAGGGGATGACGGTGGAATTACGATTTATTAAGTTTGTGTATGTGTGGTGTTGGGAGTATATTATTGTATGAATAAATCGTACAAAGGACTGCCGTCAATATGTATATTGGCCAGTCAGAAAAACAAAGGAGAAAAAAGATGATAGCAATTTTCATTGCACCTTTTTACATAGCGTTAAATATATATTTGTTCTGGAGAATAAAGGGCTGGGTACAGGCATATTTCCCGAAACTCAAAGGCAAGAAGGGCTGGATAGTCCCGATAGTGCTATATGCATTTCTGGCGTCGGCGCTGGTGATCGCATTCTTCCTGCCACAGGGAAGGTTCAAACGTGGCATGAAGCTGGTGGGAAATTACTGGCTGGGTGTTCTGCTTTATATGATATTCTTCATAGTGATAGCCGAGCTTGGAAGATTCCTACTGCTTCATGTATTCAGAGTGAGCAAAGATAAGATATGTGTGCCGCGGGTTCGCAGGATAGTAGGCTGTGTGTGCGCAACACTTATCATGTGTATATCATTCTGGGGAGTGGTAAATGCGAGACTTGTGCGGGTGACGCCTTATGATGTGACCATCAATAAGGAAGCACGGGATGAGAATGGTCAGAAGATGGATTCCATGAAGATAGTGCTGGTTGCAGATCTTCATCTTGGATACAACATAGGCGTCAGGCAGGTTCAAAGAATAGTGAATTCTATAAATAAGCAGGACGCAGATCTGGTGCTGATAGCGGGTGATATATTTGACAACGAATGGGAAGCCGTTGACCAGCCGGAGGAGCTTGAGAAAATACTCCGGGGGATCAAATCAAAGTATGGAGTGTATGCATGCTATGGCAACCACGATATACAGGAGCAGGTGCTTGCCGGATTTACATTTGGCGGACAGAAGGAGAAGACCAGCAGCCCTGAGATGGACGAGTTTATAGAGAAAGCGGGAATCACACTTCTTCGCGACGAGGGAGTGCTGATAAACGATTCCATATATATCTATGGCCGCCGCGATGCCCACAGACCGGGAAATGGAGCCACAGACAGAGCATCCGCGGACGAGATTACGGAAAATATGGACAAATCAAAGCCCATCATAGTTCTCGATCACGAACCAAAGGAGCTGGAGGAGCTGTCGTCGGCAGGTGTGGATATGGATCTGTGTGGACACACCCATGACGGACAAATGTTTCCAGGCAACATACTTGTGGCGATGATGTGGGAAAATTCCTGCGGCTACCTGAACGTTGACGGCATGCACAACATAGTGACATCCGGAGTCGGTGTATTTGGCCCCGATATGAGAGTTGGAACCAAGGCGGAGATATGCCCGATAACGGTGAATTTTAAATGACCACCACACCGCATAATATTTTGCCAACCGCCCACATAACTTAATTAATAAAGGAAAATAACCATAATACCACAATACTCTGGACTTTACGGCAAAAATAAAGTAAATTTACGGGTATATAAACTGATTCGGGTCAAAAAATGAGGGGAGTGCCGGGTCGGATAATATGGATAACCTGGAAAGAGGAGGCGGTTGTATGGAAAAGTTAAATGAGATCGTGTCGGCGGTGGATGGATTTGTCTGGGGACCGGTCATGCTGGTGCTTCTGGTTGGAACGGGAATATTTCTGACGATCAGAACAGGATTTCTTCCTTGGAGGAACCTCGGCTATGCGCTGAAGAGTACACTTAGCAAGGAGGCAAGGACAAAGAGCAGAGGAACCGGAGACGTGTCACCATTTTCGGCACTGACCACCGCACTTGCTGCAACCATAGGAACGGGAAATATCGTTGGTGTTGCAACGGCCATGGTATCGGGAGGTCCGGGAGCACTGGTGTGGATGTGGATATCCGCAGCATTTGGTATGACATCCAAGTTCTCAGAGTGTATGCTTGCTATCAAGTACCGTGAGGTGAATGCCAAGGGCGAGATGAGCGGTGGCCCTATGTACACTATGAAGAAGGCATTCAAGCATAAGAAGTTTGGTGCAGTGCTGGGCTGGCTGTTTGCACTCTTTGCAGTCATCGCCTCATTTGGAATAGGAAATATGACACAGGCCAATTCCATATCCGAATCTCTTAGCAGTACATTCAGCGTGCCTACATATGTGACAGGAATCATACTTACGGTTTTTGCCCTTCTTATAATAGTTGGAGGAATCAAGACTATATCTAAGGTGTCATCAGTTGTTGTTCCTTTGATGGCGATATTCTATGTTGTAGCCGGACTTATTGTAATAATCGTCAATATCCAGAATCTTCCGGCAGGAGTTGCCATGATATTCAAGATGGCATTCTCAGTCAAGGCAGTCGGTGGCGGTCTGTGTGGTACGATCACAGCAGCTATGATGAATGCTATGAGATTCGGTGTTGCCAGAGGAGTATTCTCAAATGAAGCCGGAATGGGCTCGGCGGCCATCACAGCGGCAGCTGCCACAACAGACAATCCTGTCCGTCAGGGTTACATCAATATGACAGGTACATTCTGGGATACTATAGTAGTCTGCACTATCACAGGTCTTTGTATTGCATCATCGGGTGTGCTTGGAATCACGGAGAACAGCACAAAGGGCAGCTATCAGGTGAGCGGAACTGAGGTTACTGTGGAAGCTGTTGATTCTGACAACAAGACTACCACAACGGATTATACATATGAATTCACAGATGACCAGCTCATTTTGACAGATACAGCCAATTCGTCAAATACCCTGACGCTTTCGGTTCTTTCATCCGATGAACTCAACAAGGATGAGAATACAAAGCTTGCAAGTGAGCTTGCGGTGGAGGAGAGTCAGGCGGCCATAGGAAGTCTTACCGGTACATGGACCGATGCAGCCGGAAACCATTATACATTTGCTGATGATGGAACATTTGCCTGCTCAACAGTCATAAAAGGTGCGGCTCTCACGATCCTGTCATTTGGCTCTGCACTTGGCAAGATGGGAGGCTGGCTCGTAACTATAGGAATTGTGCTCTTCGCATTCTCCACGATTCTTGGATGGGAGTATCACGGAGAGAAGGCGTTCGAGTACCTGTTCAAGTCGCACAAGTACAATATGATATACAGGATAGTGTTCTCGCTCGTTGTATACGTAGGCGCGACGATATCACTGGATCTTGTATGGAACTTCTCAGATATAGCGAATGCGCTCATGGCGGTTCCGAACCTTATCTGCCTGCTGGCATTAAGCGGAGAGATCGCAAAGGATATAAAGGAATTCCAGGCGGTTATCAAGGCAGAGAAAGCATCAAAGTAGAATATCTGTCTCTTATACACATCTCCGAGCCCACGAGACCTCTCTACATCTC
>ENA-OYXE01000361-OYXE01000361.1-human-gut-metagenome-genome-assembly--contig:-NODE-361-length-14636-cov-4.179617_pt1 | contig 14636 bp, 16 predicted proteins | sample MGYA00244175_ERZ653407 | MGnify/ENA primary metagenome ERZ653407 (study PRJEB26926, sample SAMN06165181) | human gut metagenome | biome: ENVO:00009003; feature: ENVO:2100002; material: ENVO:00002003... | reverse complement strand
GCGTCAGATGTGTATAAGAGACAGGATGTTTTCCTTCTCAAAATAAATCGGAATGTGCAGGGCGAGCAGTTTTCTTACCAGCTCTAAGCAGTCCGTTGTGTTCCGGCTGAAGCGGCTGATGGATTTTGTGATAACAAAGTCCACTTTACCGGCCTTGCAGTCGTCAATGAGCCGTAAGAGCTCCGGGCGTTTGTCCTTCTTGGTGCCAGTAATGCCTTCGTCGTAATAGAGTCCAGCGAACTCCCAGTCATCACGGGATGTGATGTAATTTTCGTAGTGGGTTTTCTGTGCCTCAAGGCTTTCAAGCTGGGCATCGGAATCCGTAGAGACGCGGCAGTAGGCGGCTACCCTGATCTTCTTGAGTTTAACGTTTGCGCTCGTTGTTTCCGCGATTTTCGTAACTTTTTTCAAGGTAAGTCCCTCCTTTCCGTACGTCTATACATCACTCTAAAACGACTACATATCAAGGGTTTTTCGGCATTATTTCCGCGAACAAGGGAGAGAAAGTTTCCCGATTGATGGCGGTTAATTTGTTGAATTCAGCCACAGAAATGAGACCGTCATCAAGCATCTTCTTTGCGATTGTCTGCGCTCTGCGGTAGTCCAGATCGCCCTGAATTCGCTCGTGTGTGAAATATCCAGATTGAACATTTGTGATTTCGTCTGTCATAACATATCCACCTCCAGTTTCCACTGGAGATGAACTGCCGTTTTGAGCGGAGGAAAATAAAAAAAGCCTGCGGGCATTCCGAAGAACACTCGCAGGCATAGTAGATTGGATATTCAGTTATTTCACTCTGATCTTCCAGCCGGTCAGAATGAGGTTGACGTTTTTGATGAGCGTCGGATTGAGTTTCTGGATTGCAGAAACCGTGGTGCCGTATTTCTTGGCAATTCCAGAGAGGGTATCGCCGCTTTTTACAGTGTAATAAACAGGAGTAGATTCCTGCTTTTTCACCAGAGCATTGACCTTTGCCTGCACAGCAGAATAATCATACCCGGCAGCGGTGAGGCGTTCTTTGCGGTCGGTTCCGTTTCCCCATTTGCCGTCCAGAACTTCCTGCGCCAGCTCATCTACGGTCTTTGCCGGAGTGACCGGAGTAGGAGTGGCAGGCTTGCTGTCATCGGACGTAGCCTTTGTAAAGCCGTTGAAGCCGCCGCTCTGGATGATGGCAGGATAATCCACATAGGCGTAGTCCATATCCACATTACCACTGATGCCGTCAACAGAGCCCTTGGAAGAATACTGCCAGATGCCGTAGTCGCCTTTATAGGAGCATTTGCTGGCATACTGCGCTACCCAGTGGGCGTAGGGCGTGAGCTTCGTGTCATCCATACGTTCTTTGAAGCCGGAAACAGCGGAGCCATAGATCCCGACGAAGTATCCGGCATCCTCCATCGTCTTACAGAAAGCAATGGTGGCCTCAGTGATTCCGGCTTTGGCAGAAGCGGGCTGTGCCTCGTTATCCATATAGACCGGATATTCCAGCTGCTTGCCCTTCAGGATTTGCAGGAAGCGTTCTGCATCTGCTTTTCCGGCGGCAGCAGTCACGCAGTCCTTTCCGACAAAGTAATAAGCGCCGATTGGGATACCGGCAGCCTTCGCACCTTTGTAATTTGCTTCCCATTTGCTGTCTGTATAAAAACCGGCATCGGAGCCGCCAGCCTTGATGATGGCAAACTCGATACCGGCCTTTTTGACCTTGTTCCAGTCAATGGTTCCCTGCCAATGACTGACGTCGATTCCTTTTCTCGTCATACTATTTTTCCTCCTCATCGTGACGGTCGTGGAGCTGCTCCAAGACCTCCTTTAATTTCTCCGGTACCGGCAGGCCGAGGTGTGCTGCGTTCTCCGTCAGTGACAGGCCTTCATTGGACAGGTAGAAGAAGATGATCGCCGTGCGGAGCACTCCCGGATGGCCGAGTACCTGAACATCAATGACGTTTCCGATGCCTACCAACAGGAAGATCAGCACCTTGCGGCAGATTCCCTTAAAGCCGACCTCACTTGAGAGCTTTTTGTCTGTGATGGCACACATGATGCCGGTAAGGTAATCGCAGGTCACAAAGATCACAAGTGCAATCAAGAGCCCGTCACAGCCGCCAAGGAAATAGCCAAGCCAGCCTCCGACAGCGGCAAATACCAGTTGGATCGTGTTCCAGAATTCTTTCATGAGAAAATCCCTCCTTTATGAAAAATAAAAGCCGCCTGCATTTTGCAGACAGCCTCGTGAACTGTATCCGTGTATGAAGTTATATCTGTTTTGGCAGTGCCTCCCAGAGCCGCATATCCTCCTGTCCCAGCGACCACATGGCAAAGCCTCTCACTCCCCAGCGGTAGGCCGCTTCGTTTGCCCAGTAAACGAGCGAGTCCACATCCTGATAGTAGAGAATGGAAAAGCCGTCTGCGTCTCCGAGAAAGAGCCTTGCTATCCAGATGTCGATATCCTTTGGCGTGATGGTCACCGTATAATCGTTCCCACAGGTCAGGGCAAGCTCATGGGAGTGGTAGAATTCATAATCCAGCGAAATACTCTCGCTGCGTGTCGCATCCTCCTCGATATCCGAGGTCAACGTAAACACCTGAAATTCCGTATCCCACGTGGCGTTCGACCGGCTGATCCTGCCATACTGCGTAACTGTGCCGTCTGGGAAGGTAACATCAAAGCGTTCGTAGGGCTCGTAAGTCCACGCATCGCCAAGGCGGAGCAGCTCGCAGACCGTCCGGTTATCTGATCGGTATCCGGCATAGCCTCCGGAAAAGCCGCTGACCGTAGCAGTGAAGCGAAGCGTATAGGAAGATCCGGAATAGACACGCACCTTGTTTCCACGGATACGCAACTCGACCGTGTACATGGATGGATCGGTACGCAGGTCTGCATTTGCTGTTCGCTCTATGGTCTGGCTGTAGCTGCCAAGGAGCGTGTTGCCGTTATAAAGCTCCACAGCCTGAGAATCATAATTTAGGCAGCAGAACAGATCACCACAGAATACTCCGGCTTTGCCACTTCCTGTCGCAGGAAAAGCCAGCCTTGCCCGCAGGTGAATATCGGAAAAGCCGTCGTATCGCCATGCGAGCTTTCCGGAGCCGTCAAGCTGGGAGTAGACGCGGCTTTCGGAATATTCATCTTCGCGCCATACCGTCCAAGAGCCTGAAAGGGTCGTCCAGTAGTTTGTTTGCAGCACACCGTAGTCCCGGAAATCCTCATACCAGATAAGGGCAGAGTCCGGCTTTCGTCTCAGCATTTCGCAGGTGAGTTTGAAAGCTCTATCCGGCTGACACTCATTGCCGTCCACGTCGATAAAGTGGCGTGGAGAGAGCGTAAAGGTCGCAGTGCCTGCGGAGGGAGCCTCCGAAAAGCTGCTGCAAACACGGTAGCCATAAAACTGTACGCCTTTTACATCCACGGATATCACGATGGTGTGCGTACCGGCAGAGAGTGAAATGCTGCTGGCGAGCGTCGTCCAGAAGGTGCTTCTCCAATATGGCCACCAGAGCCTGCTTTCCGTAAAATGCGTCGTGTTGCCGTCAATCGAAACATAGATGCCGTTTTTATCCCAGAAGGGATAACAGAGGCGGATGGCGATGTCGTAAGTTCCGGCGCTTGATACGGAAAAGGTATATGTGGCAGAGCCAGCGTCACCGAGAGTGGCTACACCGTTTTCAAAGGATACGATGCCGGAGTAGGAGCTTGTCGTTCCATCCGCATCCACATAAATGGTGCCGAACTCTGTGTGTTGCTCTTTGCTGTAAGCGGTCAGGTAATGCCGCCTGTTATAGGTTCCGTTCATCAAAGGATACTCATAGCTTGTGGCGTCCCTGCCTTCCATGAAGTCGTAGACCTGCGGAAGCGCCCAAGGCACCATATCGTAGTCATCCCAATATGCGAGGATCGGGATGAAGGGCTGTGGAGGAGCATCGTCTGTAAAGTTATATTGCCCGGTCATCCAGTTCTTTGCCGCATAGTAGGTGTTTGACGTGCCGCGATAGGTTTTACCAAGGTTTGCAGGAAGGTCATAAATCTGCCAGTTCCAGCCGTATGCAGGAAGGCCGAAGAATATCTTCTCCGGATTCATGACTGTGACCGCATAGTCGTAAATGCCCTCCAGCCAGTCCCTTGGAGAGACGGCTCCGGGAGCAGAGCCTGCCCACGCCATGCCATAGCTCATGATGGCCGCCGTATCGCAGTAAGCGTTGAGGTCGCCGTAAACGCACCAGTTCTCGCCGCCGACCGAGCCGTTGATGGAATTCATACCCGGCAGGCAGATGTTTATGAGTTTGCTGTTATCATAGCCTTTTACTGTGTTATAGATATTCCGAAACATCGCCGTAGAGGCAGCGTGCGTGGAATATCCGTCGCCTTTCTCAAGGTCGATGTCGATGCCGTCGCACCACGGGTATTTTTCCATAATGCGGACGATCTCCGAAAGGAAGGTATCCTGAGCGCCGTCGGTGTTATCTCGGAGAGCTGCAAAGATACTGTTCGTGCCATCGTTGGATATCGTCAGCAGCCATTTGATGTGCGGCCATCGGTTGATGTAGGTCAGCATGTTGGAGATGGCCACGCCGCTTTCCGTGATGATACCGGTGCGCGATACCTTAAAAGAAAAGAGACCTACCTGTGAGAGGCGGTCTCCATATGCGGCAAGTGCCTGATACATTCTGGAATTGCCCATGAATGTCCAGACCATGCACTTGCGGCCTTTCAAATAATCATAGCTCACAGGGCATCACCTCCGTCCTGCATTTCCTGAAACTCAACATAGATGCGTGCAGACTTTTTATCTGCCACAGTAATCGGGTGCTTGCTGTCACCGGCAGCAGAGTATTGGAAAAAGCCGTCCTTGGATGTTGCAGAGCCGTTCTTCAGGCACTCCCTTGTAGAGGCAAAAAGGTCAAATTCATCACCGGCAGCAGCCGCTGCTTTGAAAGTTGCCTTATGAGCACCTTCACCCAGCGCAAGCGATATACACCCGGCAGCCATCGCCTGAATCGGATAGACCTTGTAGTCAAGACCAGCAGCAGTGGAGCCGAGATTGAAGATGACACAGGTTGCAGCGGAGCGGACGATGCCGTTATAAAATCTCTTGCCTGCTTTCGCATCATCGCCATCGTATTTTTCCAGAAGCGTTTCGGTGTTAATGACAAAGCCTGTGACTTTATCGCCTTCCTGCAGCATCAGGTCGGTAAACCAGACCGAACCGGTGCAATCTGTGATGGTGAGCTTTACCGTAATGTTTACGACGCGCTTATCCTGTTTTTTTGTAATTGTCTCTGTAAAGCGTGTAAACTCCGGCATTTATCCGTCCTCCGTCCATTGAATTTCTGATACATGTCCTACCCAGCCGGTCGCAATAGAGCCGCCCTGCAGGAGCATGTCTGTGATATATATAGTGCCGGTGCAGTCCGTCACACATACCCGGATGGTGATCTTTGTAACGCGGCCATACTGAGGAGAGATATCCTGTGCCACGTGTGTAAATGAAGCCATAGAAATCCCTCCTTCAGATCAGGTCTATAAATCGTGTTTCCGTTGTTCCGTCCTCGTATTCAAAGGTCACCTCAATGCCCACCTGTCCATTCGTACCTTTTGAGAGATTCTCAGAGGCAATCTGCGCCGAAAAGGTATAGCACTGCCGGTTGGCGGGCGTGATGGTCTGTGAAAGACTTTTTGTGGTATTCAGCGCACCTTCGCATTTGAAGGAAGCCGTGCCGGATACGCCATTATCTGCATCCACAGCAAATCCGGAGTTTTGCCAGTAGGTAAGGCCGGAATCTGCTCTGGAATTACGCAGGTGATTAAACGGCACCAGATCCTTCATTTCCTGACTGTCTATCAGATCGGTAGACTCCAGCGTATCGGCTGCGCTATCCCAGCGTGAAGAGGAATCGCCCAGCTCCCGGAGGGTAGTGGAAAGCTCCAGCACCGTATTCCAAGGCTCCTGCAGGTTGTATTCCCTACGGACGATTCTGGTCTTTACAGACAGGTTCAGGTCATCATCCTTCACCATGACCGTATCGCCCAGCTCCCAAGTCTCATGCTCGTAGCCGGTAAGTACTGACAGATCCATCGCCTTTAGCACATAGGAGATACGCGGAGAGGCATAGTCTGCAAGTCGCATGTTGGCATATTCCAGCATCTGATACGGATTGGTGAAGTTCGAGCAATCAAGCGTAGCAATTCGTATTTCGGAAGTATAGGTTGTGTCCTGTACATACTCGCTGCCGCCATTGATTGAAGCAAAGGTCATGCCGTCCTTGCCGTAGGCGTAAAGCCTTGTAATCAGGCTGGTCGTATCAATGACGCGCTGGATGGACTTCATATTTTTCTTGTAGCAGAACAGCACGCCGGAATCCTCACCGGAGAAGGTCAGGAGCTTCACGATCCTGTTTGCGTTATCAAAAATCAGGTCGCCGCCATGAATGTTCTGTACTGCCCGCAGGATTGCCAGTGCGTTTTTCTCAGAGCAAGTCCAAGTACGCTTTGTGGAGACATTAACCGTGCCCACATCCCAGTCGGTTCCCTGCAGGGCATAAGTTATCGGCACATCAGCCGTGTCTGCGTTAAAGGTAATCTCGTCCTTTTTTACGGAGTAGGCAAGGTCATAGAATGCCGCTTCCGCATAGACCGTGGTGATGGCCTTGCCACTTTCTTCCTTGTCGTCCGTAATCGTGCGGATGCGATAGGTGTCGCTGACAATACGCACGGTCTTTTCGTTATCGATATAGGCGCGTTTGCTGTCCTGAAACGGTAGCTTAAATTCCAGCTCATCCACGCCGTTGATCTCACTGGTCACGATGATGTCATAGGCGTTATCCAGCACAGCTTCCACATTCCCGTCTGAGTCCAGAATGACCGGTCTTGCATAGCCAAGTTTGGTATAGAGCGGCTTTGGATTATCGTACAGACTGATAGATGTCAGCGTAGGCGTTCTTGCTGTATTTGTGGTAGAAAGCGTGACGCGGTATTTGATGTATTTCTTTGCAGGAGATTCCAGCTCGCCGTTTGCACCGACAGCCTGCCACTCTGTCCAAGTGGAGAGGTCATCTGAGGTGGCTGTTTCCACAAGCGAGATAGAGGTCTCTCCCGGAGAGTAATCTGCCTTCACAGAAACTCTGCCGTTGCCAGTCACACCACAGTCCCTTGCTGCAGTAATGAGCTGTCCGCTTGACGGATAGACAGAGTCTGTAGCTCGAAGCGTAACGATATCCGCTGTCGTCAAAGCGTCCACATCACCGGTCAGATCTGCACCGTTTGCGGAGAGCGATTCCAGAAAATATTCTGCAAGGTCATCGGCGGTTAGATCAGAATCGCAGTCGAGGAACCAATCATCAAAGCCGCCTGCGTACCAGTAGGAGTCCGCGTGCATTCCCCAGATGAGGTCAGCCACGCAGCTACGGTTCAGCTCTCCGGTAAAGGTCAGCACACTTGACTGCCAAATCGTGCCGGAGCTCTTATCGCCAAGGATGTATTGCGCTGTCTTGGCATTTGGCTTAATCACGCATGCGATAAAATACCAGTAGCCGTTTAGCAAAAAGAATGATGGCGTTACAGACGTATCGAGGATCAGAGAACCGGAGGAGTTATACAGCATAATCCTCGGTTTTCCTCTGATCAGCGACAGATAGAAAATCGGCTGCCCGGAACCGTAGCGGGTATTCAAGATCGGAGTATAGGTGTTGCCGACTGAATATGTCGTGGGCTTCATCCAGCCGCCGACCACGATGGTTTCACCGAGGCTTGAAAAGATGCTGCCGTCGTTTTCTACCTTCAGGTAGGTTTTCTCCGATGAAGGATTATTGATGTTCATCTGAAAATAGCGACCGAAATTGCCTGTTTTCATATCTGCGGTTGTTCCGCTCCAGTTATGAATATATGCCTTGCGATCCTTACCGGAGGAATCCGCCAGATAATCATCTGCATCCGGTTCGGACTCGTTAAAACGCCAGAGACCGTCGGGAGCCCATGCAGCCGGGAACTCGCCGGTGAAGGCATCTTGGGTATTCAATATATTTTTAAGAGCCATGCAATATCACCTCCAGCGGCTTCTGGCTTGAATGTTCAGTTCCGTAAATGTTGTACTCGTACCGACCACAGCAATCACGATGGTATTATCTCCCGTATTTAAGACCGGGAAATTCAGCTCCGACAAAAGCGGGAGACCGTTTCGGAGGGTTTCTCCATTAGAATCAACTACTTTTGCCGTCATCAGATCGGAGTCAATAATCAATGTTTCTCCGGCGGCAAGCCGTCCAATGATCTGAAGCTCGCTGCCGTTTGTGGTTATGGAGATATACGAGTCCGTCCCGGAAGGAATTACACCCGTTAAGGAGTAGACCGGGTAGGACTCGATATTCCCAAGAGTGCGAGATGCGGTAAAGGTTCCGGTTTCCGCAAAATCAAAGGTCTCGTCTGATATGGCATAGCCATAAGGGTCTGGGCAGAAAAATTCCAGATCGAAGGTGCAGGAATTACGTACTGCCCGGTCAAAGGAAAATCCGGACGTAAGCCTTGCTTCATACACTCGTCCCGGTTCCTTGTCCAGAATGAGCTGGCAGAGGCCGTTGTCCGGATTCAGCCATTCGATAATATCGTCCTTCTTTGAAAGAAACTGCTCATCTGTCTCTCCCGGAGGAATGAAGCAGGAAATCAGTATCTTTCGCTCGGATACCGTTTCTCCAAAATCAAACACGCCGTGCCGTCCGGGCATGGTGATCGTGTTGTTTCTAAGATCCGGCATCCGGTATTCGTTTGTAATCCTTGTCGCAAGTCCCATAGACTGGGAGGTTGTTCCGTTAAATGAAAATCCCATATTACACCAGTCCTTTCGCCCTGCGTCCGGCAGTCAGCAGAGTGTTGAGCTGCTGAGAAATCTTCCGGATATCGTCGTCGCTTCTGACACTCATTTCCTCGATATTGATGAGAGGCTGGTCGCCTGAAACGCTGAGAGTAGCGCTGCTTACAGCATCCTGAATCATGGAGCGCAGCGAGCTCACACCGACCACAGCCTCATCGCCAGCCTCGCCGCCGCCAAGAAACGTGCCGCCGCTCTGACCGAAGATGGTCGCATCCTTTAAGATCATGCCGCCGGACATCGCCTTCTTATACCAGTCCACAGAAAAATGCGGTATGGATGGCGGGTTCAACGAAAAGCTGCCTGTGATGGAGAAATGCGGCAGCTTGATCTTCGGCAGGCTCCAGCTGAAGTTGAATACGCTCTTCAGCTTGTTCACGATGCCGGAGACCGTACTCCAGATGGTATTGAACACATTCGAGATGGTGCTCTTGATCCCATTTACGATATTGGACACCGTGCTCTTGATTGCATTGAAGCCGTTGCTGATGCCGGACTTCATGGTATTAACCACATTCATGACCGCGCTCTTTATACCGTTCCAAACGGAAGTGACTACGCTCTTTACGGCATTGAAAATCGTAGAGGTCGTAGTCTTGATGGCATTCCATGCGGTGGTGATGACCGTCTTTATGGCGTTCACGACAGTTTCAACAGCTGTTTTTATCGCGTTCCAAACAGTAGTAACCACGGTCTTTATCACGTTCAGGACGGTTTCGATGATCGTCTTGTAGATATTGAAATAGGTGGTCACTACAGTTTTGATTGCATTGAAAATGGTTTCAAAAAAGCTCTTGATGCCATTCCAGATCGTAGAGATAACCGTCTTTATGGCATTCATCACGGTTTCAACCGTAGTTTTTATCGTATTCCAAGCTGTGGTAAGAAAACTGCTGATTGCATTTGCCACAGTGGTGAAGGTGTTCTTTATTGCCTCCCATATACTGACGAAGAAGTCCTTGATCGCCGTCCATACAGTAATGGCGATCTCCTTGACCTTTTCCCAGAGGTTGATCCAGAATTCTCTGAAGCCTTCGCAGTTGTTCCACAGGTAGATAAATGCAGCTACCAGCAGACCGATGGCAGTAATGATAAGGCCTATCGGATTTGCTGCCATGACAGCATTCAGACCAGCCATCGCCGTCTTTACTCCGGCCATAGCAGTGGTAACAGTAGGAATAATCGTCATAATGGTACCAACAGCGGAGATTACCTTGCCGACGATTACAAGTACCGGCCCGATTGCAGCAGCCACGAGTGCAATTTTTACGATCATCTGCTGCATAGGCTCTCCGAGGTTGTTCCACCATTCGGCGAGGGATTTCAGCTTGTCAGAGAGCTCTTTAAGGACAGGAGCAAGAACTGACATCAGGGAGTTGCCGACCTCCGCACCGGTTTCCTTCAGAGAGTTCATGGTCATCTGAAACTGGTCAATCGGGTCGAGTGTCTCATTGAAGGTATTCTCGACACTGCCTTCAAAATCTCCGAGGAAGCCGGAGAAATCCGACAGGTTGAGCTTTCCGGTCTGCACGGCATTATAAACTGTCTCTTATACACATCTGACGCTGCCGACGACGGCAGCGTCAGATGTGTATAAGAGACAGGCATTATAAATGGAGGCACCGGCCTTACTTCCGAAGAGGTCATAGGCCGCCTGCAGCTTTTCTGCATCGCTTCCGCTTCCCTGCATGGTAGTGGAGAATTCCGCAAGTGCCTGATCCAGCGTTTTGCCGTCTGCCGTTGCATTCTTCATGGCTGTCTTTAAGCCCATCATGGCGGCAGATGTATCAAGGCCGGACATTTCCACCATGCCCATAAAGCCAGCGGCCTGCTGGGCAGTGAGTCCCATTTCCTTCAGCTGCGCGGCATTGGAGGAGAGGGCATTTGCCAGCGTGTCCATATCAATGCCGGTGGCTTGACCGGTAGCGTTTAAGGCATCCAGAAGATTATCTGCCTCGGAAGCGTCCATGCCGAAGGCGTTCATGACGGAGGATACATTGTCGATAGATGTCGAAACATCGGTATCATTGAGCTGGGCAAACTTGATGAATTTTGCCGAGAGGTCATCCAGCGCCTGCCCGGTCAGGCCGAAACGCGTGTTGACCTCGCCGACAGCAGCACCGGCAGTTTCGAAGTCCGTCGGTATCTCTGTGGCGAGGTCTTTTACGATCTGGCACATATCTTCCAGCTCATCACCTGTAGCGCCGGTTTTCTGTGCAACGATATCAAGGCCAGCGTCCACCTCGTTAAAGGCTGCAATGGAGGCAGCGCCGATGGCGACAATAGGAGCCGTTACATGCGTAGACAGGCTCGTGCCGACATCCGATATTTTCCCGCCGACCTCCTGCAGTTTAGAGCCGGTTGCCCGGAGTGTTGCCGTGATAGAAGTATCTGTTTCCCGACACTGCTGTTCGAGGTTTTTGAGCTCGTTTTCGGTCTCTATGATCTCACGCTGCCATGCATCATATTGCTGCTGGGTGACGGTACCGTTTTTAAGTCCAGCATCCATCTGGTCTTGCACGGACTTCAGCTGTGTGAGCTTTTCCTTCGTTTCGGAGACTGCCTGTTGTAGGAGCTTCTGTTTCTGTTCGAGCAGCGCGGTATTTGTCGGGTCGAGCTTCAGGAGTTTGTTGACGTCCTTTAGCTGCGACTGAGTTGATTTGATTTCTTTGTTTACGCCGGAGAGGGCTTTGGAAAGGCCGGTCGTATCGCCGCCGATTTCCACGGTTATGCCTTTTATTCTGTCAGCCATGCGAAGACCTCCTTCCTGTTAAAATCGATCCATCTGCTCCTGTGTTGCGAGCGCAGGATAGTTGAAATCGTCGTTGCTCATTTCTGCATACATGTCATTGACAGTCCCGATAGTGAGCAGGTCGAGCTCCGAGATGGAAAGCCCGATCTGCACGCACCGGAGTAAAAAGAGCGGGGTTGTCATTTCCCGCTCTGTCGGATGATGTTTTTTTTAGACTCCACATGCTGTTCCACATTCAGTCCCCACAGCTCGATGATCTGCGGCAGGATTTCATAGATGGAGAAAGTGTTGAACTGGTCGAGCCAGTCCTCCGGAGTATCCGGGACATCAGGATTCTGATGCTTTGCCATCAACCATGCGATGTTCTCAAAAAGTTCCAGACTGAAAGTGTCCAGATTGGAGCTTTCTGCGTCGCTTTCATCGATGCCTTTCTGCAGCTCGTTCAAATCCTTGTAAATGTCCCTGTGGAACTTATTTCTGTAAAGGCGAGGAATGGCGGCTGAGGCGCGGAACTGCACCTCTTTGCCGTCAACCTCGATTGTTTTCGTTACTGCCATATCGCGCCTCCTCATTCACCGCTACTTACTGAAGCACTCGGCTCATATACAGAGCTGTACCAAGCGTCGTAAACAGTACTTGTAGTGTTTGTGCCGGTTTTGACCTTCACAATGCCGGAAGGGAGCGGAGAAGCTGTGATGGAGAGCGTCTCTGTCTGCACCTCAGTAGAGTCCTCCTTGGTGCTGCCGGTGACGGAAGGGCGGGTCGCGCTGCAGTAATACATGCAGTGACGGATCTTTCTCTGATCACCGGAGAACTCGAAAAGCAGAGCAAAATGCTCCGGCTCCACGTCCTTGTTCTCCACAATGACACCGTTGGCATCTTCGGTCTCGTGCATGACGTCCGTGAGAAAGCTCTCCGGAATCAGCGCCAGCTCAAAGTCGCCGGAATAACCGTTGTTGTTTGAAACCATGTAATATACGGAGTCGTCCGCATAAAACGGATCATTATCTCCCTCAGCATCCAGCGAAAGGGATACGGCACCGGGCATTGCTACAGGCGTGCCAAAGGTAACAGTACCGTCAGCGGCAAGCGTAGCAATTGCGTAGTGGCAGTTTTTAAGGCCGAACTTGACCTTGTTACTCGTGTTAGACATAGTTTTTAACCTCCTATAATCTGTGTTTGATATAAGACCTCGTACAGCTTCTCCGACTCGATCCATACCTCAGATTTCTCATAAGGCAGGTCGTGGGCGATTAAGATGTCCTCGATCTGGGTTTCTGTTTCCGTGTCTTTTACGTCCGTGTATAATTCGATGTTCAGTTCATCAATTTTCTTGAACACCGTGTCATCCGCGAACATATTGTCAGAGCCCGGATATAGAAAAACGAGGAAGGGCGGGTCTGGTGACTCGCCTTCGGCAAAGTGGTCGTAGGCAAGCGGCAGACCGGCTTCCTCTAACATGGTGATTACATCGTCGTATGTCATGATCCACCTCCCAGTTTCTGCTTGATGGTATTGACGAGCTTTTCGTTTCCGCGCTCCTCGGCTGAGGCGATATGAGGCTGCGCCGGAACACGTCCGCCGCCACGTTTCACATGCCCGTGCTCCAGAAGGTGTGCCAGCTGATAGCGGTTTCTCGAATGCACCACGAGGCCAATGCTCTGTGAATCCTCATGCATATTCTTGACCGACCAGCTTTTCTTGTATTTGCCGGTATCGACCGGAGCGCCAGTCTGAATATCCTTGCGGACGGAAGCGGCAGTCTCTTTCACGGCAGCCTTCAGGTCATCTGTAGCGAGCTTTGAATATTTTTCGAGTTCCTCCATAATGGCGTCGCCCATCTCGCTTATTGATACATTTCTACTCATGCGTTCTTCTCCAGCTTGCAGTTGAATTTCAGGCTGTTATGCTTATAGCCCATCGGATTCACATAGGTGATGTTGTAGGTGCGGCCTTCCGCGATGATCCGGTATTTTGTCGATTCCACATCCGCAAGCTCAGAGCAGTAGCGGCAGGTGAAGTCCAGCGATTCCTCCGGATTGATGACTACACCGGAAGATTCGGAACCGGAGCTCGTGCCGACAGTCGCCCAGCATGAAAAATAATCCGCCCAGCCGGTTTTGTGGTTTCCGTATTTGTCGACGATGACCGTATTTTTCTGGAAGGTGACTCGCGCCCTCATAGCTGCTATATTCATGAAAACGCTCCTTCCCGTATTGCAAAAAGAAGAGAGCGCAGTGTCATGGTAAGAGCATGGTGGTCGGCTTCCTCCCTGTGCTCAAAGAGATAGGCACAGGTATAGAGGATAGCGACCTTCATGGTTTCACGAATTGCAGACAGCTCCGCCTCGGTATATTCATCAGAAGAAGCGGCATCGGAGTCGATCACTTCCCACTGATCATCCGTAAGTCTTGCAATATCAATACATAAGCGAATTGCGGAGGCCAAGAGGATACCGACCGTGGCATCCTCATCCGACGAATCTACGCGCAGATAGGCCTTCGCATCTTCAGTTGAAATCAAAGCCACGGTCGTTCACCTCCCTGTCTTAAGAACCGGAAGTTGCCTTCATGTCGAGAATCTTGATGCCTTCGGAAAGGATCAGCTTGCCGTCAACACGCTCCGTGCAGGTAAAGCCGACCTGACCGTTGGTAGCGTAAAGCTCGTTGAGACGCTTGATCGTGCGACCGGCTCTATCAGCGATCCAGTAGCAGGAGAAGTCGCCGAATGCGATGGCTCTTGCGCCTGCGGCCATTGTAGGCACCTTCGGAGAGGTGTAGAGCGGATAGCCAAGCAGTCTGTCGGGCTCTCCGGCAGTAAGTGCAGGCTGCCATACATAGACGCCGTTCAGATCCTTGAGCTTTCTGATAGCTGCGACAGTGGCATCGTTCATGAGGAACTTCGCCTTGCTGCGATAAGGAGCCTTGAGAGAGTACACAAGGCTGATCAGCTCATCGGCGGTAATTGCCGTAGCGGAAGCCTGTCTCTTATACACATCTCCGAGCCCACGAGACCTCTCTACATCTCG
>ENA-OYXE01000360-OYXE01000360.1-human-gut-metagenome-genome-assembly--contig:-NODE-360-length-14647-cov-6.328262_pt1 | contig 14647 bp, 11 predicted proteins | sample MGYA00244175_ERZ653407 | MGnify/ENA primary metagenome ERZ653407 (study PRJEB26926, sample SAMN06165181) | human gut metagenome | biome: ENVO:00009003; feature: ENVO:2100002; material: ENVO:00002003... | reverse complement strand
CAGCGCTATGCTCAAAGAAAAGTTTGGATGTTTTTTGGAATTTGCTCATTCATAGATGATTAACTCAACAATCAGTCCAACAACCCAAAAAATCGCCACCAGCACCAACGTCAGCAGCGCAGGCATAAATGGAAACCACGCATTGTCCATTTTCTTTGCGGAAAACCAATTCACAAGCGCACCAACGACAAATAGCGTCGGCAAAATCCACCAAAGCGTCTCATTTTGCAGTAGGGTCATGGTAATAGCCACAGGCGCAAGCAGCCATGTCATAGCATATTGCGCCATGATGAACAGCAGCGCCAGTCCCAGCACAACGCAGCAGAAAACGCCGAACCCCGTTCCAGCCGCCACCGGCACCAGTTCAATCAGAATGTACATCCTCTATTTCCTCCCCTATCCGCCTAATAAATTCGCTCCGGGGCAAAACGTGCTGCCTTGCGCCCGGAGCGTTGTCTTTGGTATGCGGAATTTTATTGCAGGTCGCGGTAACGGTAGTACGTCACTTCGTAGCTGTCCTGCTCATAGCTGACCGTTTCGTTCCACCAGTAGTTTTCATAGCGCTGATGTCCATCCGCCGTTCCGTTCTTAGAAAGCGGCTCATAGCTGCTCATGTATTCCCAATTTCCAGTACCCGGCTTATAGTTGGAACCCGTATACTCAGCATAGGAATAGTACCATTTGTTGTAACCTGTGTTATAGTAGTGCCAGCGGGAGTAATGGTACACAGGAATCGAGTACGTTTCCGTCTCCACCCTCGTTTCCACCTGACGAGTGGCGCTGCTGCTGACCGGAGTGGTAGACCACTGCGTCCATGCAGACCACTGCGGCGGCGGGGTCGGCGTTGTCGTAATCGTAGGTGTAGGTCCTTTCGTAATCGGCGGCGTCGTCACAGGCGGATTCGTCACCGGCTGCTTCGTGACGGGTGGCTTCGTCACCGGCGGATTCGTGACGGGCGGCTTCGTCACAGGCGGATTCGTAACGGGCGGCTTCGTCGTCGTGGTGCTTGTGTTGTTCGAGGCGGAATTGCTGCTGATGAGCGCTGTTTTCTCATTCGAGGACAGCTGCCGCCCTTCCTTGGTCGTCGCGGCAACATAGTAGGTATAATTGTAGTTCGCATTTGCCGACGTGTCCTTGTAGGACAGCGCCGAACCGCTGTAAATCAGCTGGAAGTTCTTGTCGTAATTGGTGCGGCGGCGATAGAGGCTGTAATTCGTCGCGCCGCTGACAGTCGTCCACTCCAAGCTAACCGCCTTGCCGCTGACGTTGGCATACAGCGTCGGCGGATAGACCGTCACGGTCGTGTTCGCGTTATTCGGCGCAGACGTAGGCGCCGCTGTCGGTGCAGGTGTCGCCGCCGCGGAGGTCTGCCGACTCCACGCCAGCGCATACAGAATGCGGTTCTGCGCGTCCATGAAGTTCAGGCACTGCTGATACTGCGCCGCCGCTTCCGCGTAGTTCCCTTCGTTTTCCGCCACGCGCCCATTCAGGTACGCCGCCCATTCCGCAACGCTGGGAATGTTGACGCCGTTCGCGCGGAGGTTCGTCAGGCGCTCATCAAAGCTCGTGTTGATGACAAGCGCGTCGATATACATCGGAATCAGCGTGTAATTATTAGCCGCCGCATCCGCAAGCCCCAGCGTGTAGTAATAGAAGGCGTTGCTGCCCTCGTAATTGCCAAGTTTCTGGAAATCTTCCGCCAGCGTCGTGATGTTCACCGAATCATCCTGCAGGTTCATCAAGTAACGTTCCAGCCGCGAAAGTGCGTCCTGATACCGCTCCGCAATCGTCCCCTGCGTTTCCGCAAAGACAACGCCCGTCAGCACCAAAGCCAGCGCCACCATAGCCGCTACCAAGCGTGAGAATCTTTTCATTTCCTTTTCCTCCTTTTTCCTTCCGCCCATTTTGCGATTTTTCTCTGCCGTGCTCTGCTTCCCACAGACTGCACTCCGGACGCATAGCGGTGCAGGCTGCGTCCGGAGTGTGTCTTTTGTGGGGCGGAAAGCAAACCGCAATAAGTGGAAGGGGGCGGGCTTTCCGCGGCAGGCGTCGCGTAACCGGTGTATTCGATGCCTGTCCCGAATTTCTTCGGCATTTTTAGCATACCACGAAGCGCGGTTGCATGGTAGTCCACTTTTTCGCGATTTTCCGCCACTTTTCCAAAAACGACAAACACCCCCGCACCACGTTCGGCGCGGGAGTGCAAGGAAGCATCAGAAATTACGGGACATATCGTACTTGGAATAGAACTCTTTGCGGAAATCAAGGAAGCAGTCGTTGGCAATGGCTTCGCGAATCTGCTCCATCAGGTGAATCAGGAAGCGCAGGTTGTGAATTGACGCAAGCCGTCCGCCGGTAATTTCGCCCGCCTTGAGCAGGTGGCGCACATACGCGCGGGAGAAGTGCTGGCAGGCGTAGCAGTCGCATTCGGCGTCAATCGGGCCGAAATCGTGCGCGTACTGCGCGTTCTTGACGACGACGCGCCCCTTGCTCGTCAGCACCGTGCCGTTGCGGGCGATTCGCGTCGCCAGCACGCAGTCGAACATATCCACGCCGCGCAGCACGCCTTCCAGCAGGCAGTCCGGCGTACCGACGCCCATCAAGTAGCGCGGCTTGTTGACCGGCATGTACGGCGCGATTTCATCCAGCATCTCGTACATCACGGGCTTGGGCTCGCCAACAGACAATCCGCCGATGCCGTAGCCGATGAAGTCCATATCCGCCAGCGTCTTGGCGCTCTCAATGCGCAAATCCTTGTAGAACGCGCCCTGCACGATGCCGAACAGCGCCTGATCTTCCTTCGTGTGGTGCTTCTTGCAGCGCTCCGCCCAGCGGTGGGTGCGCTCCATGTTGATTTTCGCGGTGTTGTAATCGCAGGGGTACGGGCTGCACACGTCAAACGCCATGCAAATATCCGACCCTAACTTCTGCTGGATATCCATCGACTCTTCCGGCCCGATGAAGTGGCGCGAACCGTCCAGATGGCTCTGGAACGTCACGCCCTCCTCCTTAATCGTGCGGATGCCGGCGAGCGAAAACACTTGGAATCCGCCGCTGTCGGTCAGAATCGGCTTGTGCCAGTCCATGAAGTTGTGCAGTCCGCCCGCCTCCTGCACGAGGTCTTCGCCGGGGCGCAGGTGCAGGTGGTAGGTGTTCGACAGCAGAATCTGCGTGCCGATTTCCTCCATCTCGCGGGGCGTCATGGCTTTCACGCACGCTGCCGTGCCGACGGGCATGTAAATCGGCGTTTGAATGTCGCCGTGCGGCGTATGCAGCACGCCCAGCCGCGCGCCAGACTGCTTGCAAATGTGCTTAAGTTCATAGGAAAAAGGTTGTGTCACGGCTCAATTCCTCCGTTGTCCGGGATGTCGGGGTTCAAAATCGCTTCGGCAGAGTTGTTGAAGCGGATGGCCATGTCGGTCAGTTCTTCGGCGTAGCAGTTCCAAATGGAGCCGCACGGGAGGTTCTGGAAGGTCATGATTTCCTTGCGCGTCGGATGCTCGAACACCAGCCGGTAGCCCCACAGGGCAATCTGCTGCCCCGCAATGCCGCGCCCGTACTTATTGTCGCCCCACAGCGGCGCGCCCATGTTCGCCATCTGCACGCGGATTTGGTGATTCCGCCCCGTTTGCAGGCGGATGGCACACAGCGCCGTGCCGTTCTTGCGCGCAAGGCACTCGCCGGACAGCATCGCCAGCTGCGCGCCCTTCTCGTCCGCGTCGCAGATTTCGACCTTGTTGAGGTACTCGTTCTTTTTCAGGTAGTCGATGCAGGTGAAGCGGTCTTTCACGCGCCCCTCGACGACGCAGAGGTACTCGCGCCCCATCTCGTGCTCACGCATCTGCGCAGACAGCCGGGACGCCGCCTTGCTCGTGCGCGCAAAGACCATCAGCCCGCCAACCGGGCGATCCAGCCGGTGCACCAGCCCCAGATACACCGCGCCGGGCTTGTTGTACTTGATTTTGATGTACTCCTTGAGCTGCGTGAGGATGTCGGTATCGCCCGTCTTGTCCGCCTGCGAGAGCATATTCGGCGGCTTGACAGCGACGATGACGTGGTTATCCTCGTACTGCACGTCGATATTCGCCAGCTGATGCAGCGGGAATTCGTTCATTTGGCCGACCACCTTCCGCTTGCGCCGCAGGGCAGCACGCCGCCCGTCGTCACCGGCAGGCAAAGCTCCTGCGCGTCGATGATGCCCCCATGGCGGCTGCTGACGCACTTCATCAGCATATTGCTGAGAACGCTGGCCTGAAAGCCCGTCGTGTAGCTGTTGATGAGGAAAAACAGCGGCTTGTCGGAGAGTACCTTCGCGCTCGTATCGACCAGCCCGAACAGCTCGTTTTCCAGCTTCCACACCTCGCCCGACGGCCCGCGCCCGTAGCTCGGCGGATCCATCAGGATGCCGTCGTAGGTGTTGCCGCGGCGGATTTCCCGCTGCACAAACCGCAGCGCGTCCTCGACAATCCAGCGGCTCCTTTCCTCCGGCAGCTTCGATAACTCGCGGTTCTCCTTGCCCCACTGAATCATGCCCTTCGCGGCATCGACGTGGGTGACGTGCGCGCCCGCCGCCATGCAGGCCAGCGTCGCGCCGCCGGTGTAGCCGAACAGGTTCAATACGCGGATGTCCTTGCGCCCGCTATTGCGGATGAGGTCGCCCATCCACACCCAGTTCGCCGCCTGTTCCGGGAAAAGCCCCGTGTGCTTGAATCCCGTCGGGCGGACGTAAAACCGCAAATCTTGATGCTGAATCGTCCAGCGCTCCGGCAGGCGGGTCAAAAACTCCCACTCGCCGCCGCCCTTCTCCGAGCGGTGATAATGCGCCTGCGCCTGTTTCCACAGCGCCGGACCTGCCTTGGGCCAAATCGTCTGCGGATCAGGCCGCCGCAAGATGACATTTCCCCACCGTTCGAGCTTCTCCCCGTCGCCCGTATCCAGCACCTCATAATCTTCCCATGTATTCGCTAAAAACATAACTTCTCCTTTATTTTGGAGGAGCCCCAAGGGGCGTTGCCCCTTGACCCCACAAGGGAGTTCCTCCCTTGACCCTTTCGCGCGATTCAGTTGGTGACACTTTCAGGCTATGCCCGCGTGTTTATGCGGGATTTCGCGTCTGCGGACGCGATTCCCCCTGCTTCACAACAATGATGAAGCTATTTTACTGCCCCATGCAGTTAAAATTCTTCATCATCCACCAATCTCGACAAGACATCCCCATTGAGCTGCACCAGCCGCCGCACAACCTCCTGCACATACAGCCTGTCCAGCCCTTCCAGCGCCGGGTCAACCTCCACCGCTTCCCGCAGCGCTGACCAGTCGCCCGTCGCCGCCAAGGCAGCTAAGCGGTTCGTCTCGTCGATGTCCATCATGATTTCCGCCAGCGGCGCAGGCACGCGAATCCCTTGCGGCTGCACCAAGCCGTCCGCCAAATGCAGGTCGCTTTCGATAATCGCGTTCATCGGCAGCTGCGGCAGTTCCCCGCGGTTTGGGTGCGCAACCGCCGGAATCACCGCCGTTTCCTTGCGCAGAATCGCCAGCGCAAGGCGAACAGGGCGCGTCGGCGGCGTATCCTTCAATAGCATCAGCTGCGCCGTCATGCCGTCGGGCGTTTTTGCCCCCTCGTGACCAATCGTGTTCATGTGGGCAATGCGCTCTTTGCGCTTCTCGATGCTTTCGCCGAACGCCGGGTTCTCTTCGGGGATGTAGTCCTCCTCCGCCGCCAGGAACTCCGCGTGGCGCACCACGTCGCCCACGGCAATCGCGTCGTACCAGCCCAGCCAGCGATGCGTCAGGCGGCCGAGCTTGTCCTCCTCCGCCAGCTGCCGAAGCGCGGGAATCAAATCAACATTCTTGCCCTTTTCGCGCAGGGACACGAGGAACGAGAAGCCCGGCAGACCCGCCGTGACCGCCTCGACCGCATCCTCCTTGCGAAAGAGCGCCTTTGCCAGCCGCGGCACGGTGTTTCCGCGATAGGCGGCGTCATCCAGCCCATACGCCTGAAAGCCCGCGCCGAGGAACAGCTGCGTCGTGCGGGCGACGGGCTGCCCCAGCGTCACGACAATCGCTTTCGGGCAGGCGGAGCGCATATTGCGGCACAAATCCAGCACCACTTCGCCCTGCCGGAGCGTATGCAGCAGCCCCTCAATGCCGCCGTGGACGCGCGCCTGATCGCTCAGACCGGGGTCATCCTCCTTCACGCCGCCAAGGGCATCCTGATCCTGCCGAAAACGCGTCGCCGCCATGCAGTCGCCCGCGTAAACGACGCAGTCCGCGCCCATGAGGACTTCCTGCCGATTGCCGGAAACGATGATCTGCGCCTTGCGGCCGCTGGCGTAGACGATGGCCTCGGCATAGTGCTGGAGGACATCGCGCATGGCGGCGTTTTTCTCCTCCACCGCGAGAATGCCATCCTCTTTGCCGGCGTAGAGGAAATCGACGAGCAGGAACGGCAGGTGCATGGGAATATCCTGCCCGATGAAGGCGAACTTAAAAGGCATGGTACAGCCCCGCTTTCTGGATACTTTGACAGTCTATCTTACCATGAAACACGCCAAAAGTAAAGCCCGGAACGATGGTGTTGCGCATCGTTCCGGGGAAAAGGAACTTCGTTTCGCTTCTTTTTGTGAATTGCTTTTGGGGTCTAACTAACTGAACTCCTTCGGCGCCGCAACGCTTGTGGTTATCCATAATTGTGCTTATCCGGTTCTTGGATAAACACGCGGAAGAAGTATGATAACGTCACCCACTGAATCGCGCGGAAGGGTCAAGGGACGAAGTCCCTTGTGGAGTCCAGAGGCAAAGCCTCTGGTGGGGTTAGGGGCAAAGCCCCTCGCCTCCCCTTACTTGTGCACCCGCACGCCCAGCTTGCAGTCCTGACCGTTGATCGACCAGTCGCGGACGATGAACGTGTCGTCCATCGGGGCGCGCTCGACGACTTCCGCCAGCGTGCCGCGCTTGAGCATATCGACGCCGCTCTCGATGGCGCTCGCCAGCACGTCGCCGCACTCATAGCGCACATCCACGCGGTCGGTCACGTCGAAATCGGACTCCTTGCGCATCGTCTGCACCTTGCTGACGACCTCGCGGACATAGCCCTCCGCAATCAGCTCCGGCGTCAGGTTCGTGTCCAGCACAACCGTCACGCCCTTATCTTCCTGCGCGACAAAGCCCGATTTCTGCATCGGCGAAGTCAGCACATCATCCTTGCTCAGCGTGACCGTCGTGCCGTCAATGTCAAACGACACGGTTTCGCCGCGCTCGAACGCATCGACGACATCGTTGCCGTCCATCGTCTGCAGGTGCTGACCAATCTTGCCCAGCAGCTTGCCGTACTTCGGGCCAAGCGTGCGCATCTGGGGTTTCAGCTGATACGTCGTGAACTCGCGCGCGGACTCGGTGAACACAACTTCCTTCACGTTCAGTTCATCCTCGCACAGCGCCTGATAGCTTTCGGAGAAGGACGCGCCCTTGACGTAGAGCTTCGCGGCGGTTTGACGGGTCTTGATGTTCGCCAGATTGCGGCACGCGCGGCCCAGCTGCACCACTTCCACCAGCGCGTCCATCTGCGCTTCCATATCCGCGTCGATGGCGCTTTCATCCGCCGTCGGGAAGTCGCACAGATGCACGGATTCCGGCGCGCCCGGCACATTGTTGACCACCAGATTCTGATAGATTTCCTCGCTCAGGAACGGGATGAACGGCGCGCAGACCTTACTCAGCGTCACCAGCACATGGTACAGCGTGGTGAACGCGGCGTCCTTGTCCTTCACATCGCCCTTGCCCCAGAAGCGTTCGCGGCCGCGGCGGACGTACCAGTTGCTCAGCTCGTCCACGAAGTCCTGAATCGCCAGGGCAGGCTCGGTCACGCGATAATTCCACAAATCGTCATCGACGCGCTTGATGAGCGTGTTCAGCTTGGACAGAATCCACTTGTCCATCAGGCTGAGCTGCTCGTTCTTGAGGTCATGCGCGGTCGGGTCGAAGTTGTCGATATCCGCATACATGGCGAAGAAGGCATACACGTTCTGCAAGGTGGCAAGGAACTTGTTCTGCCCCTCGCGAACCGCCTTTTCGGAGTAGCGGCTGGGCAGCCACGGCGCAGAGGTGGTGTAGAAATACCAGCGGAGCGCGTCAGCGCCGAACTTGTTCAGCTCATCAAACGGGCTGACGACGTTGCCCAGATGCTTGGACATCTTGCGCCCCTGCTCGTCCTGCACATGGCCCAGCACGATGCAGTTTTCAAACGGCGCACGGTCGAACAGCAGCGTCGAAATTGCTTCGAGGGTGTAGAACCAGCCGCGCGTCTGGTCGATGGCTTCGGAGATGAAGTTCGCCGGGAAGTTCTGCTGGAACTCCTCCTGATGTTCAAAGGGATAGTGCCACTGCGCAAAGGGCATCGAGCCAGAATCGTACCAGCAGTCGATAACCGCCTTGTCGCGCACCATTTCTCCGCCGCACTTTTCGCAGCGGAGCTTTACGGCGTCGATGAACGGACGGTGAAGTTCAAGGTCTGCGCCGGGATCTTCAATCGCCATTTCGCGCAGTTCCGCGCGGGAGCCGACGACGTGCATATTGCCGCAGGAGCACTTCCACACCGGCAGGGGCGTGCCCCAGTAGCGCTCGCGGGACAGACCCCAGTCGTGGACGTTCTCCAGCCAAGTGCCCATGCGCCCTTCCTTGATGTTTTCCGGCATCCAGTTGATGGTGCGGTTGTTGCGCACGAGGTTGTCCTTCAGCGCCGTCATGCGGATGAACCACGTCGGGCGCGCATAGTACAGCAGGGGCGTATCGCAGCGCCAGCAGAAGGGATAATCATGCGTGAACTGCGGCGCGCTGAACAGCAGCCCGCGCTCCTGCAAATCCGCCAGCACCAGCGGGTCGGCCTTCTTGACGAACACGCCCGGCCACTTCGTTTCCGCCGTCATGCAGCCCTGCGGATCAACAAAGTTGACGAACGGCACGTCGTTCTCGCGGCAGACACGGTTGTCGTCCTCGCCGAACGCCGGGGCAATGTGGACGATGCCCGTGCCGTCGGTCATGGTGACGTAGTTATCGCAGATGACGAACCACGCCTTCTTGTCCAGCTTGCCGACAGCGAAGTCGAACAGCGGCACATACTCCATGCCCTTGAGCGCCGTGCCGGGCATTTCCGCCAGCACCTCAAAGCTCTGCTCCGGGAAAACCGTCTCCATCAGCGCCTTCGCCATGATGTACACGCGGCCGTCCTCCGCCTTAAAGCGGCAGTAGATGTCGGTCGGGTTCACGCACAGCGCCATGTTCGACGGCAGCGTCCACGGGGTGGTCGTCCACGCCAGCAGGTAGGTGTTTTCCTCGCCCTTGACCGGGAAGCGCACATAGGCGGACGTTTCCTTAACCGTCTTGTAGCCCTGCGCGACCTCGTGGGAGGACAGCGCCGTGCCGCAGCGCGGGCAGTACGGGACGATTTTGTGTCCCTGATACAGCAGCCCCTTCTTCCAGATTTCCTTCAGGCTCCACCATTCGGACTCGATGTAGTCATTCTCATAGGTGATATACGGATGCTCCATGTCCACCCAGTAGCCGACCTGATCGCTCATGACCTCCCAGTCATGCAGGTACTTCCAGACGGACTTCTTGCATTCCTTGATGAACGGCTCGATGCCGTACTGTTCAATCTGCGGCTTGCCGTCCAGACCCAGCGTCTTTTCGACTTCCAGCTCAACGGGCAGACCGTGGGTATCCCAGCCTGCTTTGCGCAGGACACTGTACCCCTTCATCGTCCAGTAGCGCGGAATCAGGTCTTTGATGACGCGCGTTTCGATATGGCCGATATGCGGGCGGCCGTTGGCGGTCGGCGGGCCGTCGAAGAACGTCAGCCGCTTTGCGCCGTCGCGGAAATGGAACGAACGGCGAACGATGTCCTTGTCTTTCCACAGCTGGGCGATTTCTTTCTCGCGCGCCGGGAAGTTCAAATCCTTGGCAACCTTGTTGTACATACCATGCACCTCATTCTTGTTGTCTCTGCTGCGGCGCAAACAAAAAAGTCCGCCCCAGCATGAAAATGCACTGGGACGGACGAAAATGCTTTTTGCGATTCATCCGCGGTACCACCCAACTTGACAGGCACGATGCCTATCCGCTCTGTGCAGGCGCACGCACCTGCTTTCTCGATAACGGGAGAACCCGTCTTTCCCTACCCGCTCCGCCGGACTTGCGTCCATTCCGCCCGCATCGCTTCGGAAAAGCGCGCTCCGGGGTGATTTGCCATCAGGCAGTCTTGACCGGGCTCACACCCTCCCCGGCTCGCTTTCCAAGGCTTGTCCTGCGCCGTCCCCATCCTTGCGCATTCCCATTCATTATAGCCGCATTTTCCCCTTTTTGCAAGGGGGATTTGCAAATTTTCCAAGGGGCATTGCCCCTTGACCCTTCCGCGCGATTGAGTTGGTGACTTCTTCATGCTGTTTCCGCGTGTTGCTGCAGGGTTTCGCGCCCGCAGGCGCATCCCCCTGCAGCAAGCAAAATCAATCCACATAGAAGAAAAAATCCCCTGCGCCACAAAGACACAGGGGGGCAAAATTCACTTGCTGGCAGCCTCTGCCGCCTTGTCCGGATACATGCGCTTCCGCAGCTTCCGAATGCACGAGAAATAGCACGGGAACAGGAACAAATCCGCCAGTATCCACGCAACAGGGTTCGCAAAGCACGCGGCATCGTACCCCAGCGACGGGACGAGCAGCATCGCCACCACCGCGCGGCCGACAAGCTCCATCAAGCCTGCAATCATCGCAATCATGGTGTAGCCCAAGCCTTGAATGGAGAAGCGCACAATGTTCACAAACAAAAGCGGAATATACAGCGCACTGTTGATAATCAGGAACTGCTGCGCCATGTCGATGACCAGCTGGCGGTCGGCGCTGTCCTGACTGATGAACAGACCCACCAGCGGCTTGCCGAAGAAGTAAATCGCCACAAACGCAAGGACGCAGTAGACACAGCCGATGATGGAGGATGCTTTCAAGCCCTGATTGATGCGGTCGAGTCTCTTCGCGCCGACGTTCTGCCCGGCGAAAGTTGCCATCGTCGAGGCGAGCGCATCAAACACGCAGCAGAAGAACATGCTCAGCTTGCCGCCCGCCGTGACCGCCGCAACCGCAATCGTGCCGATGCCATTAACGGCATATGTCACCGTCAGAGAGCCAATCGCCGTGATGGAGTACTGCAGGCCGAACGGGATACCCATTGCCAGCAGGCGGCGGACAAACGGCGCACGGATGCGCTTGTCCTCCGGCTGCATTTTGAGGATGGTGAATCGCTTGCGGATGACCAGCAGACACCAGAGGCCGCTGATGAGCTGGCTGATGACGGTCGCCCATGCCGCACCCTCCACGCCCATGTGGAACGCAAGGATGAACGTGTAGTCCAGCACGATGTTGAGCAGCGCGGCAATCGTGATGGCGATAACAGGCGTTTTGCTGTCGCCCAGCGAGCGCATCACGCCGCCGCACATGTTGTACAGCACCGTAACCGGAATCGCGAAGAAAACCGGCTGGATATAGGCGACCGACAGCGGCAGAATATCCTCCGGCGTGTTCAGCATCCGCAGGAGCTGCGGCGCGAAGAAGCCGGTCAGCAGTCCCATCAGCACGGAAATCACCGCGCACAGGTACACGGAGTGCATCACATAGCGGCGCATTTCCGTCTCGTCCTTCGCGCCGAACGCCTGCGCAATCGGAATCGCGAAGCCGGAGCAGATGCCCATGCAGAAGCCGTTGATGAGGAAGTTCAGCGAGCCGGTATCGCCCACCGCCGCCAGCGCCTCCGTGCCCAGCACGCCGCCGACGACCATGGTATCCATGAAGCTGTACAGCTGCTGGAACAGGAAGCCGCCCAGCAGCGGCAGGGAGAATGTCAGAATCAGTTTCAGAGGCGAGCCCTGCGTCATGTCGCGGGTCACGTTTTTCTGCGCCATGTGGATGTCCTTTCGTTGATGCAGAATGGGGAAAAATCACGCTTCATTGTCCCCTATTGGGAACGCCTATTTATAGCATGTTTTTCGGCAGTTTTCAAGTGGTTTTGACAGGAATTTTTCCGTCTTTTTTCCCCGTGTTTTTCGGACGAAAAGACGCCATTTTTCACGGCTGAAAGCGGTCGTGTAACCGCTATGGTGTAACCTATGTGACGGAATCTGAAAATTCAATCGTATGCTATTGACACCATGCGATTGATTTGCTATAATCACCCCTGCTTCCAATGAAAACATCAGCAAGGAGGTGTCCCATGGACAAGGAATTGGCAGGATTCGGCTGGTACATCAAGCGCATTGACAACGCCCTCGCCCGCGAAGCCTGTCGGAATGTCCAATCCCACAACCTGACGATGCAGCAAAGTCATCTGCTTTTCGTGCTGTCCGACGCGGAAAATCACACACGGACGCTCAAGGAGTTAGAGAGCATTTTCGGCTGCGCGCAGTCCACGCTGGCGGGGCTGGTGACACGGCTGGAGAAGAAAGGGCTGGTGGAAGGCTTCACCGACCCGCGCGACCGGCGCATCAAGCATGTTCGCCTGACAGAAAGCGGCGCGGAAATGCGGCAGACGTGCCACAAGGACATTCTGCAATCCGAAAAGCGAATGTCCGCCGGAATGACGGAGGAAGAAAAGCAGCTGTTCCTGCAATGTCTGCAAAAGGTCTATGAAAATCTGAAGGACGACATGGACGAAACAGAGCATTGCCACAACAATTACCATAATAATGAAGGAAAGGAATGATTTCATGCTGAAAACACTGGCTGCGCAGATTAAGCAGTACAAGAAATCAACGATTCTCACGCCGATTTTTGCCGCGCTGGAAGTCGTCATGGAAGTGCTGATTCCCATGGCGATGGCGCGCTTGGTGAAGTATGGCATTGATGGCGGCGACACCGGCGCGATTTACCGCTATGGCTTCCTGATGATGGCGATGGCAATGCTGTCGCTGGTTTTCGGCTCCGTCTGCGCACACACAGCGTCCCACGCCTCCACCGGCTTTGCCGCGAACCTGCGCGACGGCATGTACCGCAACATCCAGCGCTTCTCGTTCGCCAACATCGACAAATACTCCACCGCCGGTCTGGTCACGCGCATGACCACCGACGTGACCAACGTTCAAAATGCCTTCCAGATGATTACGCGCATTGCGGTTCGTTCGCCGCTGACGCTGATTTTCTCAATGATCGCGGCATTCATCATCAACCGGGGGCTGGCGGGCGTGTTTCTGATTCCGCTGGTGCTGCTGGGCGTTGTGCTGGGGCTGATTATCAAGCGCGCGACGCACCTGTTCGATCAGGTGTTCAAGAAGTACGACGACCTGAACGCCTCCGTGCAGGAGAACGTCTCCGGCATCCGCGTCGTCAAAGCGTTTGTGCGCGAGGACTTCGAGGACAAGAAGTTCGGCAAAGCAGCGACGAACGTCTACAACCTGTTCGTCAAGGCGGAACGCATCATCGCTTTCAACAGCCCCGTCATGATGCTGACCATCTACGGCTCGGTGATGGCGCTGAGCTGGCTGGGCGCGTCGCTGGTCACGGGCGGTTCGCTTGATGTGGGCGACCTGACCGCCATGTTCACCTATGTCATGAACATGCTGATGAATCTGATGATGCTGTCGATGATTTTCGTCATGCTGACCATGTCCGCAGCGTCTGCCCGGCGTATCGTCGAAGTGCTGAACGAGGAGCCGTCGCTGTCGAACCCCGAACAGCCGCTGGAAACGGTCAAGGACGGTTCTATTGACTTCAACCACGTCATGTTCAAGTACCATGCTGACGGCAATGGCGACCCCATCCTGAACGATGTTGATTTGCACATCAAGTCCGGCGAGACGGTGGGCATCATCGGCGGCACGGGCTGCGGCAAATCGACGCTCGTCAGCCTGATTTCCCGCCTGTACGACGCAACCGAGGGCTCGGTGGAAGTCGGCGGCGTGGACGTGAAGCAGATCGATCCCCATGTGCTGATGGATCAGGTAGCCTTTGTATTTCAGAACAGCCGGCTGTTTAAGGCTTCCATTCTGGAAAATGTCCGGGCTTCCCGTCCGGATGCCACAAGGGAGCAGGTTCTGGAGGCGCTGCAAGCCTCCCAGTGCGGGGATATCCTCGAAAAGCTGCCAGACGGCGTGGACACGCAGATCGGCACAGAGGGCACCTACCTTTCCGGCGGCGAGCAGCAGCGTATTGCTTTAGCCCGGGCGATTCTGAAGGACGCGCCCATCGTGGTACTGGACGAGGCCACAGCCTTTGCCGACCCGGAAAACGAGGTCTTAATTCAGAAAGCCTTCGCCGTGCTGACCAAAGGCCGCACCGTCATCATGATCGCCCACCGCCTGTCCACCGTGGTCGGGGCGGATAAGATCATCGTTCTGGAGGAAGGCCGCGTCGCCGAGCACGGGACGCACAAGGAGCTCACGGCTGCGGGCGGCCTGTATGCCCGGATGTGGGCGGATTACAACCGGGCGGTGCAGTGGAAGCTGACAGGCGGTTCCATCAGCGAAAAGGAGGCGGAGTAAATGTTCAGCAAAAAATTCCAGCGGAAATACGCCCTGACCGATCAGGGCCTGAAAAACACCAAAAAAGGCGTCTTCTGGACGGTGATCGTCAATCTGGTCGTCATGGTCGGCATCGGTGTTTTGTACCTG
>ENA-OYXE01000359-OYXE01000359.1-human-gut-metagenome-genome-assembly--contig:-NODE-359-length-14670-cov-13.877113_pt1 | contig 14670 bp, 8 predicted proteins | sample MGYA00244175_ERZ653407 | MGnify/ENA primary metagenome ERZ653407 (study PRJEB26926, sample SAMN06165181) | human gut metagenome | biome: ENVO:00009003; feature: ENVO:2100002; material: ENVO:00002003... | reverse complement strand
TTCAAGTATTTTAAAAGATACTTCAATATTTAAAAAATGAATAAACTAATATAAAGCCAGTTGGTATTATGCCAGCTGGCTTTTTTATGTATTAATTACAACGTGCGTTAAACCACTGATTGCCCGCTCTGCGAGCCATAACAATCCGTGCGGTAACAAGAAACTAATATTAATTGCAAATAACTTAAATTATTGACTAATATGACGTGCAAAAGCAATAAAAAATAACTTAAATATTCGGTAATTAATGACATGTTCAACAATTAAAAAATGAGTTAATATAAGTATATGTATAAATATTAATCACGAATTAGGCTGTTCGTGGTGAGTAAAGTGGAGGAATGTCACAAAAAAGAAAGGGTAAGGAAATATGGTGAGATTTAGAACAAGACTTGTTGCTGTGACATGTGCAGTTGCAATGGTTGGCTCATTCTGGGGAAGTGCAGGGGCAATAGTCTCAGCTGATGCATCAGAGCCGTCTGCGGAAATGGCGTGGAGCATCACTACAGACAAACTGGTATTTGACACTGGCGCAGATGCCAAGTGGACAGATAAAATTTATGCCAGCAATGATGAAGGTACATACCCAGAGTTAGGCAGGATTGATGATGTGTCTGTGGGTAAAAAGGCTGTGCTCACGGCAAATGTAACACTTAATGGAGATTTTTCAGGATTGGATGGTGCGGAGGCTGCTGACGGAACGTATAATGCGATCCAGCTTTCCTGTGCGATCAAGACTGGCGATGGATGGACATACACCAAGTCTGATGATTATCCATTCCTTAAAGCGGAAAATTTTACAGATGGCAAGACACAGGTATCATTTGCATTTGATGTGGAGGATACAGGAGCTGTGAACGAGATAATATTCCAGTACAATTCAAACTCTGCATATACTGGAACAATATCAATATCTGATGTAGAGATTCAGAGTGATGATTCAGGAGAGGAGCCTGATGGTGGCAAAGAGCCTGATGGTGGCGAAGAGCCAGGTGGCGGATCATCAGCAACAGGAAATGTGACAGGTGTGGCAGCACCTTCGATCACAGACAATACAGTATGGAGTAGTTCAGATGCAGTTCTCACATTTGACGCTACTTCAGATACGACATGGAAGGATAAGGCGTACGCCAGCAATGACAGCGATACATATGCTGATATGGCGAGAATAGAGGGTGCAACTGTAGGTGAAAAGGCGAAACTCACAGCTACGGTTTCACTTGATGGCGATATATCAGGCCTTGACGGTGCTGAGGCGTCAGACGGATCATATAATGCGATCCAGCTTGCTTGCGCTATCAAGGCAGGCGACAGCTGGACATACGTCAAGTCAGATGACTATCCATTCTTAAAGAGTGAGAACTTTACAGATGGCAAGTGCAGCGTAGAGTTCAACTTTAACGGAGTGGATGCAGGCGATGTTCAGGAGATCGTATTCCAGTACAATGCAAACTCAGCATTTACAGGAAAGGTTCTCATCGGCGGCGTTGCAGTTGACAAGGTAGAGAGTGGCAAGAAGCCGACAACATCAGAGACTGAGGCTGGAAATTTTGCAGATGCAAGCCTTGTGTTTGACACAGCGAGCGATGCAAAGTGGACAGACAAGGCATTTGCCAGCAATGATACAGAAAGTTATACAGATCTTCCTACAGTAGACAATGTCAAAGTTGGAGCAAAGGCAAAGCTCACAGCTATGGTTTCACTTGATGGCGATATATCAGGCCTTGACGGCGCTGAGGCATCAGACGGATCATACAATGCGATCCAGCTTGCGTGTGCCATGAAGACAGGAGACAGCTGGGATTACGTCAAGTCAGGCGACTATCCGTTCATCAAGGCTGAGAACTTTGTCGATGGCAAGTGCGATATATCATTTGCATTTGATGTATCAGAGGTGGGAAATGTACAGGAGATCGTATTCCAGTACAATTCCAACTCAGCATATGCTGGCAAGATCACAATAAGCAACGTTAAGGTACTTGATGTTAAGGAGAGCAGCGGCGGACTTGAGCAGAGAGATCCTGCTGTGATCTCAGATCTCTCATCGGCTGAGGATTATGACAAGTGGAGCACAGAGGCCGGATATGCATACAAGCACGGCGATGCAGCCAACAAGGCCGGCAATGCCACACCTGACATATCATATGACAGTGCAAATGAGAGACTTAAGGTTTCTGTTGACTACTCAGCAGATTCAACTTCCTCATGGAGTGAGGCAAAGGTTAAGTGTGTTCCTACAGAGGCTATGGATGTGAGCCAGTACAACCAGCTCAGTGTGGATATCATCTACCCGGCAAAGCTCAAGGGAAGCAAGCTCAAGTTTTTTGCAGATGGAATAATAAATAAAGACACGACCATCGATGATGATGCAGAGGATATCGGCGATGGATTAAAGAAGGTTACAGTTACTATGGGATTTACTCCGACAGATAAACCGCTCACAGATGTGACAATAGGAATCATCGGAAGTAGCACAAGCTTCAAGGGCAATGTATATCTTGATAATCTTGTTCTGTCACAGGCAGATACAACAAAGGATTTTGTCGAGATAACAGAGACTCCTGGTGCTGGTTCACCAGTGGATCTTTCACAGATGCCATCATCAGTTAGAGTGAGCGATGCGAATGCAGCAGACAGTGCAAAGGCACTTGCGGCATACCTGAATACGCTCATGAACAGTGATCAGGTTCTGTTCGGACATCAGAATGATGTGAGCAGAAGCGTAAATCCACAGGCGTCACTCGGTGATGTATATGATGTGACTGGACAGGTCAGCGGTGTGTTCGGAATCGACTCACTGGCAGTTACAGGCTCGGAGGCAGGCGGTTCAGACGCGGCTTCGGCACTGGCAAACTCAGTGGCATACAGCAAGACTGCAGCGGCAAATGGTGCGATCGTGTCATTGTCAATGCATATGCCAAACTTCTCCAGCTCCAAGATAGTGAAGAACTTGGATGGAACATACAGCTTCTACGGATGTGATTTCTCAGAGTCCAAGGATCTGTCAAATGACATAGTAAAGCAGATTCTCCCAGGTGGAGAGTACAATGAGGTATTTACAGCTTACCTCGATGTGATCGCAGACTACGCATCACAGCTTCAGGCTGCAGGAATACCTATCATGATCAGACCATTCCACGAGAATACAGGAAGCTGGTTCTGGTGGGGATCAATGAACACAGCTGAGACATACAAGTCTCTCTACAGATATACCAAGGATTACATGGAGCAGAGCGGTGTACACAACCTTCTCTGGGTATACTCGCCAAACGGACCTATCACATCAGAGGCAGCTTACATGTCATACTATCCAGGCGATGAGTATGTAGATATCCTTGCATTTGACTACTACAACGATTACAATTCATACCCTGCAGCTGCAGACAACTCTTTCTTTGACAGTCTTGATACAACATGTAATATCGTGTCATCAATAGCTGCAAAGAGAGGCAAGATACCAGCCATTGCTGAGTGCGGTGTCAGAGTCATGAAGAAGGACGGTTCAGACAACGAGGGACTTCTCGTAAAGGGTAATCCGGTTGGAACAGAGGCTTCAGGAAAGAACTGGTATCAGGAAGTCAGCGACATTGCGAAGAAGAACAACATGCCATACTATCTTGTATGGGCAAACTTCGGAGATACCAACTTCTACGTACCATATAAGTATGACGACACACATGGACAGGAGCTTATAAATGACTTCATAAAGTACTACAACGACGACTCATCAATATTCGGTGGAGATACAGGATTCTACAGTAACATGGGAACCCTTGCAGGAGTATCTGCAAATACATACACGGGCCAGATGGGTTACATGGTATATCCATTTGACAGAGATACCATCCTCAAGGCGACAACACTCAAGGCTGGTGTTAAGAATGCATCAAAGGTTCAGTTTGTCATCAACAATCCGGATACAGGGGTTAAGTTGACACTCACCGCTGAGGCTGGAGCCGAGATTGCCGCTGCAGGATCAGAGCCAACACTTTACACGGCTGATCTCACAGAGAAGAATCTCAGCAAGCTTGGAAAGACAGATACAGCAACTATCACACTCTTGGCAGATGGCGAGCAGCTCGCACAGCTGTCACACATAAGCCTTGGAAAGGCCAAGGATAAGGCTCCTGCAAATGTCATCGAGGACTTCGAGTACTATTCAGGAAGCGACGGACTTCTGGATTCCACATACACATCTAACTCAGCCGCAGGATGCAGCTCAAGCTTTGTTCTTGACAAGACTCATAAGAACGGTGGCACATACGGCGGTGCGTTCAAGTATAAGCTTGAGACAAATGGATCAGAGGTGTGGACGGGAAGGATCAAGTCAGAGCTCACAAACAATGATTTCTCAAAGTATAATGCGCTTGAGATGTGGGTACAGCCGGACGGTATGGGACAGAAGCTTGTGATCCAGATCACAGATGGAAGCGGCGAGGAATTTGAGGTATACCTCACAGACTTCGTAAAGGGAACAAAGGCACAGTATGTTACTATTCCATTCAGCTCATTCAAGGGTAAGAAGGGTGGTACACTCGACGCATCGGATATAGTCAAATTTGCTGTATGGTGCAACTCGATCGTGCCGGAGGATCACACTGGCAAGTGGACAGTTGACTCAGCTATCTACTTTGATGGGATCCAGGCAGTGAAGCTCACAGATGATATGCTCAAGAAGAATCCAGTGGACAAGAATGGACTTATCATAACAGACAAGTCACTGGTAAAAAAGGATGAGGCAGATCCGGGCAAGGATGATCCAACAACAGAAGCTCCAACAACAGAGGATCCAACCACAGAAAGCCCAACCACAGAGAATCCAACCACAGAGGATCAGACTACCGAGGCTCCAACAACTGAGAAGCCTGGCAATGACGACAAGACAACTGAGGCTACCACAGCAGCGACAACTGATGGAAGCACAGATGGCAATGGACAGAACGTGGTAAATACAGGAGATAAGTCACCTGTAGACGTAATGTTTGCGATAATGATAGCATCACTTATCATGGCTGGTGCAGGCTATATCGTTATCAAAAAGGATAAGAAGTAATACTCATTTTAGCCATACAAAGAGCCCCACTGTCGGCGGTGATGAAGACCACCGGCAGTGGGGCTTTATTTGTTGGTTTATATTTGTATGCAATATCAGTTTGCAGCACGTCTCTTCTCAACAAGCTTCTCTACAGGGGTTGTGAGATACATTATAGAGAGCATCAGCGTACAGCAGAACCAGATGATAGGCTCTGTGATGGTAACACCCAGATATCCAAGTCTTGGAGTGAGTATCATAACCGCAAGTACCTTTCCAACCAGTTCTATAGTGGATGACATAACTGGAACTATCTTCCGGCCCATTCCCTGCATGGCACATCTCAGCACGAATAGAGGTCCAAGTACATAGAAGCATGTCACGCCGATCCTTACGTACCTTACAGCCGGATCGATGATTGCGCTGGCAGATGTACCTGCAACCAGTTTTATAAGTGCCGGACTGAGCAGCCAGCCGAATATGATCATGACAGTGGTGATGATAGTGTTTATGATGATCGCTGCCCTCACACCCTGGTGTACTCTGTCGTATCTGCCCGCGCCCATATTCTGACTTACATAAGTCGTTACAGCATTTCCTACTATATATAACATGAACATGAGGATATCAAATATCTTTCGTGCTGCTGTGTGGGCGGTTACTATATCAGTTCCGAGTCCATTGATGGCTCTCTGAAGTATAACTGTACCGATGTTCACTATGCAGCTCATAAATCCCATGGCAAGTGCGGACTGTATGAGGTCTGATCGGTCACTCTTCTCTACGGAGTACTCACCCTTCTCCGGAATCAGATGCTTGGCCTTCACAAGTATATAGATCAAGGCAAGTATGCCCGCCAGTGCCTGTGATATATCGGTGGCGATGGCTGCACCCCGTACTCCCATGTCAAATGCCCTTATAAACATAAGATCCAGAACGATATTGAGTACAACTGATATACCGAGGAATATAAGAGGCGTCTTGCTGTCTCCGACTGCACGCAGTATGTTGGCGCACAGATTATATAATGAACAGAATATGATTCCAACGATTATGATTATAACGTAGCTTGCTGCCATATCCAGTATGTCGTCCGGTGTTTTGAGAAGTACCAGGATAGGTCTTATAAATATGAGACTCAGAACTGTCAGGACAATGGATGCCAGCAGTGTCATGATGGCCGATGCACCGATACATCTTCGCATATTGTGATGGTCCTTTGCACCGTAGTATTTGGCTATAGGGATGGCAAGCCCCATGGTTCCGCTGTTGAGGAAGCCTATTATCATATTCGAAATGACTGAGGTTGCGCCAACCGCGGCGAGTGCCCGTGAGCTTACGTAGTTGCCCACGATCGCTGAGTCTGTAAAACTGTATAACTGCTGTGCGATCTGTCCCAGTATCATAGGTACTGCGAACATCCATATGACTTTCATAGGTTTTCCAACTGTCAGATCTTTCATGATATATAAACCTCCTTGGGCAATGATAATCTATTGGTATAACGTTTAATAATATGTGTTTGATTTTGAGCGCCTGATATTCGATTGTACAACAGTTCCTGATAAAGTCAATGTGGAATTTGAGAAATTTTGAAGAAAAATGTTTTAATTTGTTTTATAAAATGTTATGTTAAAGTGAAACGATTAAAATAGTTGTAACTATGCATACTAAGAGACAGACGGTGTTTAGCCGGATATTATATATAGAAAGAAACGGGAAATATGGACAACAACAATAACAAAAAAAATAAAAATAAGAAGAAAAGAAGTAAAAGGTACGACATAGAGCGGATGGTGATTTATGCCGTGTCAATGATTCTGCTTGCGCTGGTCATAAGTCTGGCTGTCAAAAACTACAGACTTGAGAGCAAGCTGGACAAGTTGAGCGGAGGCGATGCAGTAGCTACGGGAACCACAGTGGAGAGTGACAAGGCAGGAAATGATAAAAGTGATAAGGCAGGCTCTACAGATGCGACACAGTCTACAGAAACGGCATTGCCACTGACTGTTCAGGGAGATGTACAGTATGTAGATATAGATGTCCCTCAGAAGGAAAATCAGGAAAATTACAACGGTGATGATCTGGAGGATAACGGATATCCATATGCGATCAAGATCAACAGACAGGAGAATATAGTGACAGTGTACACTCTTGATGCGGCGGGATATTATACAGTGCCGGTCAGGGCTATGAGATGTTCAGTTTCACCTATCGGGGAGACTCCGACAGGACTTTTCAACATAGCGCTTAAATGGGATTGGCTTGCACTCTTTGATGATTGTTATGGTCAATATGTATCACAGATAGACGGAGACACACTGTTCCATTCGGTTCCTTATCTCGACACAACGAAGGATTCTCTTGAGACATGGGAGTTCAACAAGCTTGGAACAGGGGCTTCACTTGGATGCGTGCGCCTCTGCGTGGCAGATACAAAATGGATATACGAGAATTGTGAGTCCGGAACCTACGTTGATATATTTGACAGTGATTACTACGGACCTCTTGGACGACCTGTGCCTGTGACAAAGCTTGAGAACACGGACGAGCAGGGATGGGATCCTACGGATATGGTGGAGGAGAATCCTACAACAGGCAAGGCGGTAATATATGGTGCGGAGAGTCATAGTATAGAGCAGGGGGAAAATTACGACACCATGGCGGGAGTTATGGCATTTAACTCTCAGAGGGAAGATGTCACTGACCAGTTAAAAGTGGAAGGAACAGTTGACAATACAAAGGTTGGAAAGTACAACGTCAAGTACAGCTTCACTGATCAGGGTAAGGAGATATCAAAGAGTATAGTCATAACAGTGGAGGATGAGGCGGCTCCGGTCATCACAAGGATGCCTGTTGAGATCAAGGTTGCCAATTACAGCGGACAGAATGAGGAACTGGCGCAGATAGTAGCATCATACGTCACAGCCCAGGATGAGGATACGATCATAAAAAATGCAGTGGCAACCGATGGAAATGGTCACAGATTGGATGGAACTGACGTGTCGGAGCTGAAGGAGGATGCCATCTGTGTGGCAGTGGGCGAGGTTAAGGCTGAGCCGGGAACATACTCGGTTGTGTGCTGTGCCAGAGATGCAGCCGGCAACAGGTCACAGTATCACACTGTAAAGGTGACTATAGTTAAGTAATCATATGCGCGTATGCAGAGGTGGGTCAATGGCAGAGAAGAAAAGTACAATGTATGATCTGGAAGCAGAAAAGATCAGAGAAAAGATAATAATATTTGCCGTCGATACAGGGGGGTATACTAAGAAGGAGGTATCCCTTGAGGTTCAGGCTTCACTGGATGAGCTTGCAGAACTCATAGACACGGCAGGCGGTGAGGTTGTGGGCAGGCTTGTGCAGAACAGAGAAAAGATTGCAAATGACCTGTATCTTGGAAGAGGAAAGGTTGAGGAACTCAGGAATATGATATATGAGCTTGGAGCCACGGGAGTATGCTGCGACGATGAACTGTCACCTGCCCAGCTCATGAATCTTCAGGATGCACTGGATATTAAGGTTATGGATAGAACCATGGTTATACTTGATATATTTGCAGCGCATGCAGGAAGCTATGAAGGAAAACTTCAGGTGGAACTTGCCCAGCTTAAGTTCAGGGCGACCAGACTTATAGGAATGAGAGACTCTCTTTCAAGACTCGGCGGAGGCATAGGCACAAGAGGCCCAGGTGAGAAAAAGCTTGAGATCGACAGACGAGTTATAAGGGAGAGGATATCAAGGCTCAAGGCGGAACTTAGGACCGTTGAGGCTCAGAGGATGCAGCAGAGAAAGCAGCGCCAGAGAAGTGCGGTTCCGGTTGCAGGAATAGTGGGTTATACAAATGCCGGAAAGTCCACACTGCTCAATGCTATGACAGGGGCGGGAGTGCTTGAGGAGGACAAATTATTTGCGACCCTCGATCCAACGACCAGAAACTACAGGCTTCCTGGAGGTCAGAATATATTGCTCACGGACACTGTTGGATTCATAAGGAAACTGCCGCATCACCTTGTCGAGGCATTTGGCTCAACACTTGAGGAGGCAAAATACTGTGACGTTATAATACATGTAGTTGATGCCTCAGATGTGAACTGGGATAAGAACATAGAGACTGTGTACCACACTTTGAAACAGCTCAAGATAGATGAGAAATCAGGGAAGCCTATCATAACGGTATTCAACAAGGTTGACAAGATTGAAAAAGATGATCTGGTTGGTGTGCGGGATCTCAGGGCAGACAGAACTATCTACGTGTCGGCGAAAAACGGTCAGGGACTTGACGAGCTGGCATCTGCAATAGAGGAGATACTCAGAAATCAGAAGATATACATCAGACATACATTTGCCTACTCAGATGCAGGCCTCACAGGTCTCATACACAAGTATGGTGAGATAAAAACGGAAGAGTACCTGGATGATGGGATATTCATTGAGGCATATGTTCCGTCATCTATTCTTGGCAGACTTGGGTTGGGATTTGAAGATGAAGAAGAATATTAATAACTCTTAACGATGTCTTTCCAATGCTTTATCGGCAGTAAAGGCACTGGAAAAATATTTACATATTGTATATACTTATGTAGATTGTTATAGGAAGGAAAAAACAGGGTTATACCCTATGCATGACAAAGAAAGGGAAATATTATGGGAGACAACGAATTGAATGGAACACCGGAAGGTGTAACTCCTGATGGAGCAAGTGAGCAGAATGTTGCCAGTCAGCTGCAGGATCAGCAGAACGCAGGACAGTATGGCCAGCAGACAAATCAGCAGTATGCAGGACAGTATGGTCAGCAGACAAATCAGCAGTATGCAGACCAGTATGGTCAGCAGATGACACAGAGTACATATGATCAGACTATGAATATGTATGGTGATCAGGCTCACAAGCCGGAGACACCGAAGAAGAGAAAGGGCATCAAGATCGCAATAATCTCGGTAGTTGCAGCCCTTATCGTTATCGCAGCCCTTGTTGTTGTATATCTCGTGTTCCTCAAAAAGACACCTAAGGAAGTGGTTGAGGATGCCATGGAGAATACAGCAAAGGAACTTGAAAATGGTAACATCAGCGGCATAGTCGGCGCGAATGATTTTGACCTTGACAATATCGAATTTAACTCACAGGTCAGTCTTGACAATGTGAGCGGTGCGGAGGCACTGAGCGGAACACAGATCGAGTGTAACGGTTGCACAGCATTTGGCGACAGTAACGACTTTAAGATAAGTGGCTCCATGACAGCGGCTGGTGAGAAAGCGACAGCAGAGATCCTTTCAATAGGAAACAAGATTTACTTTTCATCACCGGAGTTACTTACAAAGACACTCGTTCTCGATGCGAATACTATCATGTCAGAGCTTGGTGGCACTGAGGCTGGTGCAGGCGGCACAGTGGATGCAGAGGCTCTTACAAAGATTCTTGATGAGAAGCTTATTCCTGCAGTTGATAAATTTAAGGATTCAATGGTCTATGAGAGAGTAGGCAAGGAGAGTTTCACCGATGCAAATGGAAAGACTGTAAATGCAGAGCATTACACGATCACAATATCCACTGGTTCAATAAATGATCTGTCAAATGCTATTGTGGACTGTCTTAACGAATATGTGGACAGTAATATATCTGATGATATGGTTGCAGAGATGAACATTTCAAAGGATCAGATAAAGCAGTCTATTGGCACTATCCCATCACTTGTGGGAGCTGTATTCACAAAGGATATAGTGACAGATGTCTACATCAACAACGGCAAGGTGGTTCATATTGATTCAGAGTATGATATAGCCGCAGCAGGTGTGACACTTGGTGTTACGGTGGATCACATGGGCGATGGAGATGTTACATCGGATACAAAGATGGTTGTGAAGCTGGAGTATGGTTCACAGATGAATGTCACATTTGACTGTGCATATAAGAATAAGAAGAGCGGTGACAAGACCGAAGTTACGGCAGATTATACCTTGTCAGCCGATGTGGACGGTGAGTCTCAGGCATTTACAGGAAGCACTGTATTTTCATATGATGAGAAGAGTGGCGCTATAGACGGAAGCAGTAAGGTTACAGCAAACTCAGAAGATATCGAGATGACATATTCAGGAACTCTGGCTGATGTAAAGAAGGGCAAGTCATTCAGTCTTAACGATCTTAAGTTTAATCTGAATGTTTCTGGACAGGAGTTTGTGGCATTGTCAGGCAGCATGAGTGTTGCTGAGAGTAAGAGTAAGATCTCAGCTCCGGCAGACAGCGATGTCGTTGATTATTCAGTACTTCAGGGCGAGGAGGCCCAGCAGTATATCAATACGGAAAGTGCAGAGAAGATTATCTCAGCGTGGGGAAGTTTATTTGAATCCGCAGATGCGGGACTGCCACTTGGTAAAAAGGATGATGGCGATGATGATGGATCGACAGATCCTACGGAAGAAGCTAGTACAGAAGCAGCAACTGATGATGTCGATTATTCAAAGGAAGTTCTTGCGATTGGGGATAAAACTGTAAAGATAAATGACCCTAAGGGATATGAGAGAAGTTATGGCTCAAGTTACTCAATCTCATTGAACGATACAAAGGGTGGTGCATATGTAATATATTCAGCAAATGAATATGCAGATGCGAAAACTTATCTTAAGACCTTAAAAGAAACATATAAAGATATGGAAGATGAGAATACTAAGATAGATTCCGTTACAGACAGCAAGGTAAAGGCTAAAGACGGAACAGAGGTAATCTGTCTTGAGGCTCAGATGACGGTATATGATATGAAGAGCACAGATATAACATTTATATATCCGCTTGGAGATGGTTCTATTGTATGTAGCATAAGCTACTGGGAAGAGCCTGATAATATTGATATTCAGAAGCTGTGTGATACATTTATCGGAGCGATGGAGATAAAGTAATGGACTATGCGTCCGGATCGAATAACATATATACGCAGGGAGGCAGTGATGAAGGTCGTAAATGTGAAGAATGTGGCAATTGGAGAGGGAATGACTAAGATATGTGTTCCGCTGGTGGCACCGACGGATTACGATGTGGACTATCAGTCAAGGATCATAGCAAAGTCTGAACCGGATATTGTGGAGTTCAGAGCGGACATGTATGAGAAGTGTTTTGACAGTGATGCTCTTATGAAGACTTTGGAGAAGATACATGATAAGCTGGGACGATATCCATTAATATTCACATTCAGAACAAAAGGCGAGGGTGGCTGTATGGACGCGACTCTGAGTCAGTATCGCGATCTTCTGATTGATGTAATAGCCAGTGGCTACGTAGATATAGTAGACGTTGAGTATTTTTCAGATACGGAGATAGTAGATGAGGTTATAGCAGAGGCGCATATGAAGGGTGTGTATGTTATCGTGTCCAATCATGATTTCAAAACCACCATTCCGATGGAACAGATCGTGGACAGATTCAAGTCAATCATATTTACTGGTGCAGACATAGCCAAAATAGCCATGATGCCAGAAGATGGTTCTCAGGTCGTTGACATGATGCAAGCGGCGAAGGAACTTCAGGAGTGTGGTAATCAGACTCCTCTTATAGTTATATCAATGGGAGAACTTGGAGTTGAGACAAGAACCACTGGTGAGATGTATGGCAATTCGGTGTCATTTGCAACAGCGGGAATTCCTTCTGCCCCTGGACAGATATCGGTGGATGCACTCAGAAGTCAGCTCACTATGATACATCATATTATAGCTGGTAGATAATTGTTAGATAAATGATTTTATTATGCTGGAAGTCACTCACGGTAAGTGCGGGGCTTCCAGTTTTTTATGCCAATCATCCACTTTGTAAAAGGGGACAGGTACCTCCGTCCCCACTTTCGTTTTTTGAGAAAATCTAGTGTGTGGCTTGTTGGGCAGATATGTGGTATTATGACATAAATGTTCCGGGCGGCGAGTGCGGCAGACGGAGACGGTTAAGGAGATAAGAATAAAATGGAAGAAAAGATACACAAGAGGAGAGTTCACTACAGTGGAACTCATCCGAAGAGGTTTGAGGAGAAATACAAGGAGCATGATCCTGAGAAATATGCCGACACGATAGAGAAGGTCATAAGCAAAGGAAGCACACCGGCGGGAATGCATATATCAATATGTGTAAATGAGATACTTGATTTTTTTCAGATACAGCCGGGACAGCAGGGGCTTGATGCGACGCTTGGCTATGGTGGACACACAATGCGTATGCTTGAGCAACTCCATGGAGAGGGGCATATGTATGCTCTGGATGTTGATCCGATAGAGATCGTGAAGACGAAGCAGAGACTGGCAGATGCCGGTTATGGAGAGGATATACTCACGATAAAGCAGACAAACTTCAGGAATATAGACAAGGTTGCAGAGGAGGCCGGGAAATTTGATTTTATTCTGGCAGATCTTGGAGTATCTTCCATGCAGATAGACAATCCGGACAGAGGATTTACCTACAAATTTGATGGACCACTTGACCTGAGGCTCGATCCGGAGAAGGGTGAGTCAGCGGCGGAGCGTCTGCGAGAGGTTTCATATGAGGAGCTTGTGGGAATGTTTCAGGAGAACTCTGATGAGCCGTATGCGGAGGAGATCGCCACGGTCATCATGAAGAGAAACCGCACTAAGAATTATGTGGAGACCACTATCCAGATGAAGGAAGCCATCGAGGAGGCGTTGTCATTTGTTCCGGAGAAGGAGCGGAAAGAGGCTGTGAAGAAATCCTGTCAGAGATGTTTTCAGGCTCTCCGAATAGATGTTAATAGTGAGTTTGAGGTTCTGTATGATTTCCTTGACAAGCTACCGGATGCGCTCAGACCAGGTGGAAGAGTTGCCATACTTACGTTCCATTCCGGAGAGGACAGGCTTGTGAAGAGGGCGTTTAAGGCTGGGGCAAAGGCTGGTGTTTACAGCGAAGTCAGCAAGGATGTCATCAGACCGTCAGCGGAGGAGTGCGCCCGAAATCCGAGAGCAAGATCAACGAAGATGAGATGGGCTGTAAAAGCATTATAAAGGACACAGAAAGGCGACATCGTCTGTATATCATGTTAATATGATGACAGGGGATGTCGCCTTTTGAATATATGTTTCAGATGTATAGTGGCTGAATGTATGAGAAGGAAAGATGTTTATTTTAGGACGGAGGTACAGAGTTCCAGGGGTGGATGGCTGGGGATATAAGTAGGGTAGCCGTATGGTGTATAGCGTGCATAACTGTATTTGCAACTGCTGTCATATACCTGACGAGAAAAAAACGCTATGACCGTCAGGAGTACAGACGCAATATGACAAATGCCATGGCTCACAATCTCAAAACCCCACTCATGGCTATGTCGGGTTATGCGGAGAACCTTCTCGCAAATGTGCATACGGACAAGAGGCAGCAGTATGTGGAGGCAATATCAGAAAATGTGCGAAGGATGAATGGAATGATTGAGCAGATGCTGGAGATAGACAGGCTGGAAACCGGGAAACGGAGAAAAGCTTGAGAGCGTTGATATGGCGGAACTCTTCAGAAAAGTTATAGAAGAAAATGAGGTGTCGATAAGCTCCCGGTAAATGCGTAGCAGGCATACAGAGGATAGTAAAAATGTCCGTGATAATTTAGACCTGTCTCTTATACACATCTGACGCTGCCGACGACGGAGAGAGTGTAGATC
>ENA-OYXE01000354-OYXE01000354.1-human-gut-metagenome-genome-assembly--contig:-NODE-354-length-14808-cov-10.186471_pt1 | contig 14808 bp, 20 predicted proteins | sample MGYA00244175_ERZ653407 | MGnify/ENA primary metagenome ERZ653407 (study PRJEB26926, sample SAMN06165181) | human gut metagenome | biome: ENVO:00009003; feature: ENVO:2100002; material: ENVO:00002003... | reverse complement strand
GTCGGCAGCGTCAGATGTGTATAAGAGACAGAGGTAAGCCACAACAAAGGGCTTTCCGAACTCCTCGATAAGGTAACTGGACTTAATCTGCATCGCGGTGCGGAGGGCGCGGTTGAGAGCCTTGCTCTCGCACATCTCGCTGCGGAACTTCATAAATTCTGCCCGCTGCTTCTCCGTCATCCCGGCCGTTACATCATCCACCGCAATTTCCTTATGGGCGACGATGGTGACGTTCTCGCCGGTGAGCTGCGGGACGCTGATTCGGACCTCGTGCTTGACGTCCTTGTTGGGGCAGCCTCCGCAGCGAATCGGCTTTCCGATGCTGCGGTTGACCTCCGCGCACTTCTGGCAGGTGGACGGGACGACCGGGCGGCTGGAAAGAATCTTGATGCCTGCGGCTCGCATGAGCTTGGTGAGACCCTTTTTGGTGAGGGCGTACTTGGCCGGGGTCGCTTTGTGGACGTACCCCTTGCTGTCGCGCCACTCGTCCTTGGCTTTCTCCATCTCATAAATTTCGCCGTCATTGAGGTCGGTGCTGATTTTCACGGAGTTCATCACCGGCTTTTGGATGTCGGCAATCTCCGTCACGGTCTGCATCGGGACGAGGAGGTTGTACTGCGCGGGCGGGTACTGCTGTGCAATGGTGAGCGCAGCGTGTTTGTTTTGTTCGTTCATGGTTCACGCTCCTGTTGACTTTTGATGTGGAGCGAGATACAATAGGCTTGTCCGACAAGAGGGTCGCGCTTTCGAGCGCGGCTCTTTTTTTATGCCTGTGTATCCGGCTCCTGCTGCTCTGCCGCTGCTGCGGCCTCCTCCTCGTCCAGCTCCTTGAGCAGCTGGGCGATGGTCTTGCCCGTTTCCTTGCGGCAGCAAGTCGGGCCCATCCCGACACGCCGGGCGGCTGCGCTGCGCAGCTTGCGTGAGCATCTGCCGCAGAGGCAGAAAAGGCTCCGTTCATCCATGTGGTTCACCTCCTTTCAGTGGTGCTTGAGCATTCCGAAGAATGCGTTGTTGATAACGTGGAACGCCAGCAGCGTGACGCCGAGCACGATAAGCCACTCGCCGCCAAAGGCGAAGTAGCCGCGCGCTGCGTAGCTGGCCGGAATGAGTGCCAGCGCGGCGATGAATCCGCAGATGCCAGCCGAAAGGACCTCTGCAATCCAGATGGCCGCAATGAGAATCGCTCTGTGAATCTTCCAGTCCATTTAGCGCTCCCTTCTCTTGAGGGCCTGCGCCGTCTCAATGACTGCGCGGCTGTATTTGCTGCTATGCTGGCCCTTGCTCCACGCGGCTTTCATGCCGCTGTCGCCCATGTTGTAGGCCATGAGGGCCTTGTCCGGGTCGTCGTACTTTTGGAATGCCTGCCCGAGGATGTATAGGCCAGCCTCGATGTTCTGCTCCGGGTCCATCACATCCGTAATTCCGAGCTCCTCGTAGAGCCAGCGGTGATTGCAGACGTTAATCTGCATGAGGCCGAAGTCTCCGGTGTCGCTGACTGCATCCGGCTGGTAGCTGCTCTCCCGTTCGATGACGGCGAGGGCGATTTCAAATGGGACGCCCTGCCGCTCCGCCTGCTCCCGGACGTACCGTTGCAGCTCGTCGCTCATGGGTACGTCGTAGAGGAGCTCAGGCTCCTGTTCGGCCTGCGGACACTCCTCCGTGTAGGTGAGGGTCACATATTCCGTGACCGGTTCTACCGCCGTCTGCCGTGCGAGGTTTGCTGCGGCCGTCGTTGCACAGGAGTAAGCCGCAATGAGTGCGGTGACTGTGCAGAAAAACGCAACGGCCGCAATCTCCATCTTTCTTTTAAGCGCATCCATAATCAGGTGTGGCGGCTGCCGTGAGCGAGCCGACCGTCCTCCGTGCGACGCGGTCGAGGATTTCCTTGACCTCTCCGCTCGTCCGGGTCCGGCAGAAGTCGTCGCAAATCTTGATTCGGGTGTTCCCGATGGTGAAGTCCTCCACGACGTTCCCGCTCTGCTTCGCCTCCAACACTTTTTACACCTCCTGTTTTCCGAATTGCTTTCTGTAAATGAGCTTCAAGGTCTGCGCCTTGTTCGTTATCTCGTCGAGTACCTCGAGGTACTGCTCCATGCGCGGCTTTTCTTTCGCGTCGATGACGCCGTCGGCCGCGATGTCGATGATTCCGTCCTTGACCTCCGGTAACGACTTCATTGCCGAAATGAGCTGCAATGTGACCCGCTCGAGCTCTTCCAGCTCAATCGGTGAAATCGTCCCGATGCCGAGCGGGCAGAGGTGCGAGCAGAAATGGTTTTGCAGCTCCGGCGCGTTGTAGGTGTCCGACAGCATCAGGACCTCCTCCGGGTGCGGGTTGATGGTTCCGAGCTCGATGTTGGCGAGCCGTGTCCGGTCGATGCCGGTCACCTCTGACGCACCCTCTCTGCTGCCTAACCGGTCGTTCCACGATGCCGCTGCGATTCGTGCCTTGTAGAACACGTTATCTGCGGCTTTCGTTGCCATTTTAGGCATTTATCCCGTGCCTCCTTTCGGTTAAAATATTTACAAGGAAACGCCAAATGTTTGCTTTTGGCGTCATCATTTCGCATCAATGACGCGAAACGGGTCGCTTCGGGTTAAAAAAAAGGTCGTCGTAGGGATAGCCGAGGGCCTGCTTGATTTTCAGGCTCAGCTTGAGGGACGGATTCTTGTCTCCGCTCTCAATCTGTGCGTAGTGGCTCCGGCTCACGCCCAGTCGCTCGCTGAAAGTCTGCTGGGTATAGCCTGCGCCCTCTCGGAGCGTTTGCAGCTTTTTCCGCATTCCGCCTGTCTCCTCCTTTCTGTGTGACCCTTTTGGGGTCTTTCTGTGGTTTATTATAGTCCCTAATTGGGTCAAAGTCAAGTTTTTTTCAAAAATTTTTGCTATTTATGACGCAATTAGCGTCATTTGTCCCCGTGAGGGGATTTTTGTGATACAATATATAAGTCTTAGGGAGGTACGTCTGTATGGATAAGTTTTCTGAACGGTTGGTCGCGCTCCGCAAGGAGAAAGATTTGACGCAGGCCGAGTTTGCCCGCCTCTGCGGTAAGCAGCGCACTACGGTCTCCGGCTACGAGACCGAGGGCAAAGAGCCAGATTTCGCCCTGCTCTGCCAGATGGCGGACTATTTCGGGGTAACCACTGACTATCTGCTGGGCCGCGAGGATGAGCGCGCCCACGGTAACGAGGCGTTCCGTCAGGACAACGCAAACTTCAAGCGCAGATATGACGCCCTCTCGAAAGAGCTCCGCGCCGTCGTCTCCTCGACGTTCGATTCGGTCTATGTGCTGCTCTCCCGGTGCATGAACGTGCAGAACGCAGCAGAGCTGGCCCTGTACCGCGAGCTATTCTCCGAGCTGCAAACCGGACGCGGCGAGATAAAGAGCATCCTCGCGGATTGCGGGGGAGACCTGGCAGATGCTTTCCCGCAGATTATGGAGAAGCAGAACACGCTCAAGGCCAAGACCGCCTCTATCCTTGACAGCCTCTTGCAGGCTGACGTTGCGGCCTTAAAGGATGGCAACAAGTAACCTTTCGGCCTGCGCTCCGGCGCGGGCCTTTTTGTTTGGAGGTCATCATGGAGCAGTATCTCATATACCTGCGCAAGTCTCGTTCCGACCTCGAGGCCGAAGCGCACGGCGAGGGCGAAACGCTCTCCCGGCACGAGCACACTCTGCTCGAGCTGGCGAAAAGGCAGCACCTCAACGTGACCGATATTTACCGCGAGGTCGTCTCTGGTGACACCATCGCTGCCCGCCCAATGATGCAACGGGTTCTCTCCGAGGTTGAGCAGGGCGTCTGGTCCGGTGTCCTTGTCATGGAGGTCGAGCGTCTGGCGCGCGGCGACACCATCGACCAAGGCATCATCGCGCAGACATTCAAGTTCTCCGGGACAAAAATAATAACCCCTATAAAAACGTATGACCCTGACAACGAGTTCGACGAGGAGTATTTTGAGTTCGGCTTGTTTATGAGCCGCCGCGAGTACAAAATCATCAACCGCCGGTTGCAGCGTGGCCGCCTCGCCTCCGCCAAAGAGGGCAAATGGCCGTCCGGTCTGGCTCCCTTTGGTTATCGTCGGGTAAAGCTCAAAAACGAAAAGGGCTGCTCACTCGAGCCCATCGAGGAGCAGGCCGCTATAGTCCGTATGATTTTCGACCTGTACACGGTCGGTTTGCAGGACGAGGATGGTTCCGCTCGCCCGCTGTCTTTGGGTTCAATCGCCACGAGGCTCAACGATATGCACATCCCGTCTCCGTCCGGTTCGCAATGGGCAAGAATCACCATTCGCGGAATCATCAAGAATCCGACGTACATCGGCATGGTGCGCTGGGGCAGCCGTGAGACGAAGAAGAAAGTAGTTGACGGCAAGGTCGTTTCTGTACGCGGTCCTGCCGACCCAGAGAAAGAGTGCATATTCAAAGGCATTCACCCTCCGCTCATTCCGAAAGAAACATTTGAGCTCGCAAACGATAAGCTCGCCCGGAGTGAGAATACTTCCACGCACAAAGAAAAGGTTGTCCGGAATCCTCTGGCCGGTCTGCTCGTCTGCTCCGAGTGCGGCAGACAGATGATGCGGATGATAAACCCTGTCCATCCAGATATGCCGGTCGTGCGCTGCCCTCGTCGCGGCTGCCCGAATTGCTCAAGCTATCTCCCCATCGTCGAGGAGCGCGTCATACAGGGCCTCTCCGAGTGGATGAAAGGCTATGAGCTCGAGTGGAGCTCTGCTGCCGCGTCGTCCTCCGTGTCGTCGGTCGGCGTCCGGGAAAAAGCTCTCACCAGCGCGGAGGCCGAGCTCCGCAAATTGCAGCAGCAGCTCGAACGCACCCACGACTTCCTCGAGCAGGGCATCTACGACACAGACACATTTCTGTCCCGTTCTCGAATGCTCTCCGACAAAATCGCTGCCGCAAAGGATAGCGTCACCCGCTGCTCCCGTGAGTTGACCGAGGAGAAGCTCCGGGAGACCAGCCGCCGTGACATCATCCCCAAGGTTAAGAATTTGCTCGACGTGTACCCGCTGCTCGAAACGGCCGAGGAGAAAAATGCTCTCCTTAAAGAGGTGCTCGAAAAGGTCGTCTACCAGAAGCTAAACGAGAAGCGCAAAAAGAGCCCTGACGGCTTTACCATTGAGATATACCCGCGCATCCCAAAATCCGAAAAATGAAAAGAGAGGGCCGTTTCGGTCCTCTCTTTCTTATAGTTATCCTGTTTAGCCATACTCATAAAGCTGCCCCACAACACGCCGTATATCCTTCTTTGAAAATCCGCAGTCCTCCATTGCCATAATGACATAACCACGGCAGGCGTCATTGCTCCATTCGTCCGGTTCCAAGCCGGGGATCATTCCAAACGCATTTCCCATAAAGTGCTCCTTTTTTGAAAAGATGGGGAGCCACGCCGGATCGGTTGGCCTATCATCAGACAGCATTGCCGGGGGCTCCCCATAGGTTTTCACTTCATTTCAGACACACCGGACGGGCATAGGCTTCATGCCCCATAGTATTTCAACTCTCCCCATTCTGATGGCAAGGCGTTCTCATTGCCTGCGACGGCTCACGGCTTGCAAGGCCGCTTCAACGCTCGGACTGTGACTAAACGCAAGTATCCGGGTTCTGCGCCTGTTCCGGTGGAGCCAGCCTTGCCCCACCTATGGCATGGACCTGTTCGCTCGCTCAGTTTTACAAAGACTGTATTCTCTGAAATCCGAGGTCATGGCGGGTCTGTCACACAGCGCGTTCCCCTTCGTATCCGGGTGTCTTTTTATTCAATTTTCAATCTGCATGAGGCTTGTCTGAACCTCGGGCCATTGTGACCCGAAGTGTTTTGCCTCTCATAAGCCATTTCATTTTCCGGCCTAAATCGGTACGCCTTACAAAGAATTTTTCAAAATTTTTTCTAAGCGCCGCAGACCTCGCTCGATTGCGACACGAACCACTTTTTCATGGACGCCCTCTGCCCGGGCAATGTCCTGTTTGGTCATGCCGAGAATGAAATGAGCATAAATCCGTTTTGCCTGTTTGTCCGGCAAACTGGAAATCGCTGCGTGAAGCTCCTGCATGGTCACTTTCCGCTCATACAGTTCATGGGGAGATAAGGCAACAAAGACAGCTTCATGCTCCAGCCCGTCATCCCGATCAAGGGAATAGTAGGCTTTGTGGCGGTATGTACGCAGCCGGTAGGCAGCCTCTTTACGATCAAACTCTTTGAACATTTCTGCAACTTCTTCCGATACTTCCATGAAGCAATCCGATGTATAGAATGGGTAATAGTCCCGCAAATTGATAATAGCCATATTGACCTCCGTTTCGGTTGTTGGTTGACGAGTGACCGAAACGAAGGCGGCGGGGAGCGGCACCGGGGAATGACTTCGGGCCAACATGACCCGAAGCTAACGCATAAGAACGCAAAAGCGCCCGGGCGGCATGAAGCCACACGGACGCATGAAATGACATAATAATTAAGGTTCCAACAAATTTCGCATACATAGCCGGAATAACCCGGAGGCGGAGCTATGCTTTTTTTAACTGATGTAGGTCATGGGTGCTGTGAAAAAAGGCAAAAATAGACACGGCGGCAATCCTCCTATATGCCGCCGTGGATTTACACGGTGTTAGGTCGTCGTTGGTTTAGGATAGACGAAAAGAAACGGCGGCTCTGATTTTCTCAAAACCGCCGTATCAGTCGATGATACAGAAAAGCGCACGAAATCCTCTGCCCGTCAGCGGTTTTTTTCTTTTCCCCGCTGTGGAGGCAGATGTTTGAATATGTAGGTATGTTTCATGCCGCAAAGGCCAAAACATACCGTGTTAGTCAGTCAATTTGAATTAGAGTTCAATTCTTGCTTTCGATGGCTTATCTTCACAATAGGTAACTTTAATCGTTGTTCCCTTGTCAGGGACTTTGTTTCCTGCGCCAATCCATTTTCGGCAGATGTAATCTTTTCCGTCTATCGTATATTTGACCTTGATAGTATGCGGAAAGGCTGCGCCATCCATAGCGTGAGCGCGGACAGGTTTACGATTCACTTTTAACCACCATTGTTTTGTAACTGAAATTACAGTTCCCATTGTTTCTTTTTCCATAAGTTACCTCCAATGATATTTTTGATTGATGATACCTATTTTCTGTTCAACCTTTTTTCTGTTAAACCTTTTCTTTGTTTGTAGTAAAAGCGGAACGCTGCTGCGCCGGTGGCCACCAACTGCACCAGAATCAGCGCAGCGAACAGGCCGAAGCTCTCATAGTAGAACAGTTCATCCCAAAAATATAGTCTGTTCAAATGATGCCATTTATTGTATTCTAAATTTGTAGGTAAGCTGAACGGGTAACTTACCAAGGGATAGCGGCAACAGATGTCTATCTAACCATACTACCATTGAGATCGAAAAGTATGAATTGAAGAGTACAATAATAGGGTTGATTGAGGATCAACTTTTATTTTTTGTACCTTCATGTTAGAAGCCGTTGTGGACTATTACCTAAAAATAATAGATATAACACAAAGAGAATTATTCAATCTGTCCAAGCATAACAGGAAGGAAAAGATTGAAATTCCATAGGTAGTGGCTTCGTTGACGCGACTAAGTTCAATACGGAAAAATCGGTCTGCAGGTGTGTCAAACAGAAGACACTATTTTTTTATATCTGAGACCGATTGTTTCCGATACAATTTATGGAACATTCAGCACATCATGGACAAACCAAGTCTGAGCCGTGACCATAATGGCAAATGTGCAAATAGCAAAGAGAAGTACTTCAGCCACAGCATTGACACGGCTGGATTGAAGTTGCTTTTTCAGATTGGCAGGCAAGATTCTTGACAGCAGACAATAAACTAAAAATCCAATACAGGCTCCAGCGGTATTTGTCATCAAGTCATTGATGTCGGAAGAACCCCAGCCAAACATCTGGACAATTTCAACAGCCAAAGAAAACAGAAAGCCAGTCAATGCAACCGTCTTCATGTGATGATATTTCTTGTACAGCAGCGGCAGGAAAAATCCCAACGGGACAAACAGAATAATATTCAGAATGGTATCAATTGGCCCAGTTATCATACCGATAAATGGAGTCCAAGAAATGTTCGGGCGAAAGGTCATTGTGCTTGTAAAGCCGATGCCTGTGACGGTCAAAAGTCCGAATAAATAATAACCAAAAACAAACACTGCAGCGGTATGGAGAAAACTTTGTGTTCTCCCCAATTTTTTGAGCCACAAGAAATACAGTACGAAGACTGGAACCATAAACACATACCCACTAATTGAGCGGATGAGAATATCAGAAATTGGTATCATTATTATCTCCTTGTCAAATTCAAATTTATTGCCCATTCCAGCATTGAGCATTTTCTCATAAAGCAAACAGAATACTGTCATTAGTAACGACGGTATTCCCATAATGCTAATCGTAAGTCTAATTGTTCAATGTCGATTAGACATTCACTTTTACATTTTGGACAAAAGAGAGGAAAATTTTTAAGTACGGTATCTTCCCGAATTTTGTCGCGTGTTTTATTCCCGCAGACTGGGCAGCGGATGAACTCTGTTTTCTCCATATTGTTCACTCCGAATTGCGATCATTCTTTTTCTTATCCCGATATTTCCGTATGAGTTTATTACGGATAGGAACGCCAACACCAATCAAAAGCACAACTGCCAAAATTGTGAAATCCATACAATCACCTCACATTTCCTTATTCTTCATAACCCGAATGGACAAGAAGATTGAAACCGCATACATCACGACAATAGCAAAAACCGCAAGGAAAACGAGAAGTATCGGAGAAGATTCAACGACTGAAATAATTGAGTTCCCGATAGCTGGCATTTTAGAGAGAAGAAGTAAAGTCACCAAGAAACCGGCCACTGGAATATACATAAATACCCGTCCTTTGATTGAGCCGTACTTGTAATATCCCGGAATCTGGAACACGGTATAGAGTGCAAATAAGAATACTCCTGCAATAGCGGCAGTTACAATGTCAAATACGCCAACTGTTTCACCCAGCACTTTCAAGACAAGCGGCTGTGCAATCAAAGAAATAATCAAGGAAAGAAGCCCCATTGCAAGGACAAAAACATAGCGTCCGATCACAAGCTCGCTTTTACGAACAGGTAAAATACCAAACAGACGATCCATGCTGTTTTTTTCTGTGATGGAAAAGGTATATCCCGTCGTCATGGCAATAAAGCACATAGCAAATGATACCCCTGTCAGCAAAGAACGATTGATTGCGGCAAACACAATCGGCAGGAGCAGGGTAAAGCAAATCGTCTTAAAATATGGTTTTACCAATGCAATATCTAATTTTGTGGATTTCAAAATATTACTCATAATCGTCACCTTTCTTGCTTGTAAACACTACAATTTCATCAATGGTGGCAGGATCAACGGTCAGGTTAGGGAAACCGCTAATATCTTCGGTTTTCATCAGAGCCTCAAATCCCGTAGGGAATGTACGAATACCAGCCGCCTTATTTTTCAGATCATCGGACAGTTCCTCAATTCCACCTTTTACAATGCGGAACATATCTACAAAATCATCTTTGCTGCCAGTAAAGTACAGCTCGCCATAACTGATGTAGGTAATATAATCGGCTGCACGCTCCAAATCGCCTGTGATATGGGTGGAGAACAAAACACTATGCTCGCCATCTTCAATATACTCTGAAAGAATTTTCAAAAGTTCATCTCTGGAAACCGGATCAAGTCCACTGGTCGGCTCGTCGAGGATCAGCAGCTTGGCGTCGTATGAAAACGCACAGGCAAGCATTAACTTCATCTGCATACCTTTGGAAAGTTCTTTTACCTTTTTGGTTGGTGCAATGTGAAATTTCCGTAACATATCCGCAAATTTCTGGCTGTCCCAATTTGGATAAAATACCGAAATGGATTTTTCAACCTGCGACACTTTCCAATCATCACTGAAATAATTTGTATCGAAAACAACGCCCAGCTCTGATTTTACTTTTTGTTCTTCTGCGATATTATCCAGCCCCATCACTTTGACTGTGCCGCCGGTGCGCTTGAGCATATTCAAAATCAGTTTGATTGTCGTTGTTTTGCCAGAACCATTCGGGCCGATCAAGCCCATAATATATCCCTTTGGCAAAGTAAAGCTGATATTGTGAAGCTGAAAAGAATCAAAAGATTTTGAAAGATTCGTTACCTCTAAATAATTAGTCATCTGTTTTTACCTCCGTTAAAATGTCCAAAAGGCGATGTAATTCCTCTGTGGATAGATTTGCCATTCTTGCAGCTTTTATTGCTTCGGTGAGATTGTTTTCTACTTTGCAAATAAGCTGCTCCTTAATCAGTTCTGAACCAGACCCCATTACGAAACATCCACGCCCCTGCACATTTTTAACAAAGCCCTCTTGCTCTAATTCTGTGTATGCCTTTGTCACTGTTAAGACGCTGATCTTTAAGTCTTTGGCAAGTGTTCTAAGGGAGGGCAAAGTTTCTTCGGCTTGAAGCTCGCCAGATAAAATAGCCGCCTTGATCTGCTGTTTAATCTGCTCGTATATGGGGACGCCAGATACATTTGAAATAATCAGTTTCATTGCTGCATCCTCCGTGTGTTTTAACTGTTATGCTGTTGCGTATAACAGTATAACACAGAGAAAAAATAATGTCAATGAATGAATGGATGTTTGTGTTTTCAAGGTTCAAGAAAACATAGCGGAAATAAAATACCACCTTACATCATATTTCATTACATTTTCATAATCCAACCCGAAATGTACAATGATATAGGGTGATATGAGAATGAACCAAGATGAAAGAAGGTTTGACTTTCACGGCCTCGGGGCGGCTCTCAAACGAGCCAGAGAAGAAAAGGGCTGGACACAAGCCTATGTTGCGGAATTAGTAGACCGTGACTCCCGTACCATTATGAATATTGAGAACAAAGGTCAGTATCCCAGCTTCGACCTTTTTGTTAAACTCATTACCATGTTTGACGTTTCAGTTGACCAGTTTATTCATGCGGACGGAGGGGCAAGGTCAAGCTCTTGCAGAAAGCACATTGATGTACTTCTAAACTCCATGAATGAAAAAGAGCTTGTCGTGATAGAAGCCACAGCCGAGGGCATTAAGAAAGCCAGAGAAACGGAGGTTCCAGAATAAGGGCCTCTGTTTTTTTGCGCCATTTTAGGGGCTGCCGCTAAGTGGCAAGCAATGCCTCTGTGGCCACAAGTGGCACAAAGGCGGCTTGTTGGGGCTCGCCCCAAACCCGTATCTTCGGGCCAACATGGCCCGAAGTGTCAGCGTCGCTTTGCTCCTTATTTTCATAACCTTAACGCTCCTTTTCCTGCTTTCTTCCCGGCTCGGTGTAGCCCATCAGAGTGTCAATGTTCGCCTTGATCGTGACGATCTCCTGCATATCCCGTCGTGCCTTCTGGTATTCTCCATAGAGCTGTTTTTTCTTTGCTGTGAGCTTGCGGCCTTCCTCCTTCAGCACATCCATTTTAGGGAGCTTCGCCCCGCCCAGCAGAGAGCGCATTTCCGCTTGTGCAGCCCGGTACAGTTCAAGGTCGGCCTCATGCTCCGCAAGGAATTTCCGGCTGTACTTCGTCGCCTTATACTGCTCAAAGACTGGGCGGGTTTTGGCATACTGAACCGTTGCGGCCTTTAGCCCGGCATTGGTTTTCATGGCCTGTTCCGTCTGCTTGACCTGTTCGGAAATAACATGGAAACGGTCTGCCGCCTCGGTGGCTTTCTTCGCCAACTGCTCATAATCGGTCAGGTTATTGTCCTGTATATAGGCAAGAGCGGCGGCCATCTGCTTAATGTTAAATACCTTCGCCCAGCGTTCATATCCCGGCCCCTTACCGGCAGCCAGCTTTGCTTGAATATCCACCGCCAGACTGATTTTCCGCTCCGAGCGCCCGGGGCGTTTTTCTTTGCCCTCAATGGCGGACAGAACATCTTGCAAGTCGTAGCCGTCCCCCAGCGTGGAGGCACGCAGACGGGTGAAGCGTTCCTGTCCCTGCCCGGTCAGCCGGAAGCTGATACCGCCGCCCCGAACCGTCTTGACCTCATACCCGGCCCGCTTCATCAAATTGAGAAATTCGTCCAAATCAGCGGGGCGTTCCGCCAACGCAGTATCAATGGCAAGGCGCAGCCTGTCCTGATAGGAAAGCGGCCCTTTCCGGTCTTTCTGCCACTCTCCATAGTTCCGATACTTGCCCTTGCTCCGGGGCTTCGGGTTCTCCACGATGGATAGCCCGTTTTCAAGGCACAGCCTGTCAGAGAGCCGCCGAAGGGCGAAGCTGGAGCCCCAAAAATTTCGGAATTTCCGGGTGCAGTCAAGGGTGGTGGAGTTGTAATAAATGTGACAATGGATGTGCTGCTTATCGGTGTGCGTGGTAACGATAAAAGCGTGCCGCCCCTTTGTCCAGCGCATAGCCAGCTCATAGCCGATACGGTTCGCCTCCTTCGGGGTGATCTCGCCCGGATAGAAGGATTGTCGTATCTGATAGCACAGCACATTATTTTCTTTCTTCTGTTCCCGGCCCGTCATAGCGGCATAGCTGGCCTTTGCCAAAAGGAACTCGTCCGCCACGGTGGCCGGATCACATTCATAAGCGGAGATATACTTTCCGCTTTCTGTTTTCTCCGGGTCCTTGCCATAGTCCAGACAATCCCGGATAGCCTCAGCAATCGTTTCGCCTTCGCCCGCATGGCGCTGTAACAAAGTTGTGGTAGCCAAAAATCATTCCTCCTTTCCATGAGAAAGGGGCGGCCCATTCAGACCGCCCCGACTTCGGGCCAGTATGGCCCGAGGCTGCTTAACTTGCCAGAAACCGGTACAGAGCGGATTTGCCTCCGTCCAGCGCCCAAAGAAGGGAGCCAGCCGCCGCTTGCATCCCATACGGCGAAAGGAGAAAGGCGAGGAATAGAAATACAATCCCGCCGATGGGGGTCGGCGTGAAAAAGAGGGTGATACCCAGCACCGCCAGGATCACGGAGGCAATCGTCAGCAGGAAGGCGCAAATATCAAACAGGAACACCAGCAGAGCCGTCAGAAGGGACAGCGCCAGGGCGAAAGGTGCAACCAATATTTTCAGCAGTATCTTCATCATCAAAACCTCCTTTATTCTTTCTATCTCTATTTTATCATGCCTGCACAGGGACATAAATGTTGCGAAAGATTAGTGAATCCTGTCCCGGAGCTTCGGGTCAACATGGCCCGAAGTATTATATTGACACTACATATTGACCGCAGTAAACTTTATATAGGCAGTAAATTTTAGGAGGGGTCAAAATGCCTGTTAATATAAAAGAACTGATAGATAATGGTTATATCGTTATTTGTGATACTAATGTCTATCTTCACATTTATCGCTTCTCTCCGGAATTTTCCGATTTTGCATTAAGATGTATGCAGGCAATTCAAAGCGGCATTATTATGCCATCGACTGTACGATATGAGTTTCTAAAACACTATCGTGGCTATTTCAGCAAAATGGAAAAGAGAGTACAAAATGTAGGCGACGATACCAAAAAACAAATTAGCAATGCAGCTCGCAAAGTTCTCAATCTATGTGATAATTTGCAGTCATTACAATACCCTGATATTGAAGAATTGCGTGCAGATTTATCCCAGAAGTTCGATGAACTCATGGCTATTCCAGAAGCATTTTTTGAGGATAGAACTATACTTGACTTAATTGCAAATCCGTGGAAAGGTCAAGACCCAGTATATAATTTGGTCGAACTAATCATAAATGACTCTCGAGTTATGACATCCGTCACGCAAGAAGAAATATATCAGATTTGTGAAGAAGGAGAGCGAAGATATAAAACTGATCCGCAAACACCGCCAGGATTCAAAGATGCTAAAAACAAAGATGGGGTCCGAAAATATAGCGACCTAATTATGTGGAAAGAAATTCTTCGCTATGCAAGAGAAAAAAGCGTAAATGTTATATTTGTAACTGATGATGTAAAAAGCGACTGGTGGATAGATGACAATGGCCAAAGGGAATTTCATCCTTATCTGTGTCAAGAATTTCAACGAGAAACTCAGATGCAAATTGTGGCACTTACAGCACTGGATTTCTTTTCAAATATATCTGTCACCTATGGCATTCCAAAATCAGATGCTGTTGAAATAGCATTGAGGATAACAGATGATGACTACTTTGATAGGGTGCATGAAGCTGTATTTGAAAGCATTTCTGATGCTCTGTCTTTCTCTGGTGAAGAATATCTTGAGCCTTCTTCTCACATTGGGACAAATGGAATCGACGAACTGGAAATTACGGAGTATGAGTTTATTTCGGCAGAGCAAGTCGATAGAGATAATGATACGATAACTTATGTTTTTACCTTCCGTATAGAAGCAGACGCCACATCGTTTGACTATTGGGGCCGCGATGATGAAACAAAACAAATTCTTTTAGGTCCTGCTGGCGCACACAACTTTGAAGGCAAAATCCAAGTAGAGGTAATCCGAGAAGCAGATATGTACCTTGACTTCGAGGGCGACGACGGATTTGAAAAAGCCACTATTATTGACGGAAAACTGAAAGAAACAAATTTTCAACCTCTATTTGAAACAGATGACGATGAATATGTTGAAGGCGCATATAATATTTGCCCTGATTGTGGATGTAAAATCAATTTTGAGAATGATGGTGGAAATGGCTTTTGCGTAAATTGTGCCCCTAATCATTGAAAAGTGGGCGGCAACCAATAACACGGTTGCCGCCCACTTCTTATTTACTTTGCCACCAGCTCGGAAAGCTCCCGCAGCACCTTTGACACCTCGCCCCACAGCTTTTCATAGTCCCGCTTCA
>ENA-OYXE01000342-OYXE01000342.1-human-gut-metagenome-genome-assembly--contig:-NODE-342-length-15045-cov-7.072382_pt1 | contig 15045 bp, 10 predicted proteins | sample MGYA00244175_ERZ653407 | MGnify/ENA primary metagenome ERZ653407 (study PRJEB26926, sample SAMN06165181) | human gut metagenome | biome: ENVO:00009003; feature: ENVO:2100002; material: ENVO:00002003... | reverse complement strand
GGCAGCGTCAGATGTGTATAAGAGACAGGAATAACCCTTCCATCTTCAGCCGTAACCGCTTCTGCATCAGCCTGTGTATAGGTAACCTTGTATCCTGCTTCCGGTCCGTCCAGTACTGCTCCTCCACGGTCTTCATAGCTATTGCTCGGAAGTGCCTTGACATAATCTTCATCTGCTATTGCTCCAAGATAGTCAGATGCTGCCTGAAACTGGGGATAGCTCATACCATCACCAATAAACAGAAAACATATTTCGGTGCTTTTGCTGTTTCTTCTTGCGTCTGCGTTTCTGCAGATACTTCTGTTACGATTGTTTCCTGCTCTGTTGCTGCTGTACTTTCTGTCTGTGCCGGTGACGGTGACTCAGAAGAAGTCTGGTCTGCTGCAGGTGCTCCGGAGCATGCTTCCATAGACATTGCCATTACAACAGCAAGCATACCCCTCATCATACTCTTAATTCTCATAATCGTTTTTCCTCTCTGAAACATGTTTTGTTTTTCCTCTGCTTCACTATACAATACCGTTGTAAAAACCAATGTCCAAAGTAGGAAAAATTTGAGTAAATTCCGACACTTATTTTATGCAGTTCTATCTTTATGAGATTTCATCAACATCATAATACTTAAAATCCCGGAAGCAGGCACTTCCTCCTGTTTCCTCTGCCGCATAGCAGAACAGACCAAACCGGCAACCAGTAAAATGATCCAGTTTGAAGTACAGCTTATGCACGGTTCCGATGGGTAGCCAGTCTCCCTTATTTACCCGGTAATAGCAGCGTGCTTCATCCTTCATGTTACAGAAATCTGCTTCAAGACGAAAATCCATCTGGTGTGATTCAACAACAGTTCCTTCCGTCATATCCAATATACCATCTTCTTTTTTATCCAGCATAAGGACTTCATATTTTCCATGATGTTTTGTAATGCCAACTGCAGCATAACAGCCCTGCAACGCACACAAACCTGCGACATCGCCCTCTTTCAATGCAGAAGCATCAACAGTAACCTCAGCTGCGCAGGACGGATAACTCATCCTTTGCGTAAGCGTATTTACTGCCTGTGTAAGCTCTGTACAAACTTCCCGTGTTGTAATTGTATAGGTTCCCTGCGATGCATCCAGATGATAATACCGTGGATCTGGATCATGATTAAACTGCCAGCGCGGAAGCAGCCCATTACAGAAATCATCACTTCCCACTAATGGCTGATAAATATATCCTGGTCTGGTACTGTGAACCTCTATTTCTTCCGGCACATGTCCGTTCTGTCCAAAAACCGGAAAATGATCCTTCCAGGTAACCGGAAGCAGAATAGGAATCCGTCCAACTGCTCCGGAATCCTGAAACAGCATTGCATACCACTTTCCATCCGGCGTATCCACTATTCCTCCCTGTGCCACGCCCTGTCCACAATATCCACGATCATCACAAAGTACATCTCCACCCGTGAATTCTCCTTCCAGAGAATCACTGTAAAAGCATGCTTCCGTCCGCATCCAGCGGTCTCTCAGGGAATGAACCAGAAAAATATAATAATAGCCGTTTATTTTTTGAATATGAGAACCCTCATAGCCTAGCTCCGGGTTCTTATGATCACTGACTAAAAGACGATGTAATCCGTCCTTCTTTGGTGCAGTCAAATCTTCATTCAATTCTGTAATCCAGATTTCATCATTTCCATATACAATATAGTTTCTGCCATCCTCATCAAATAATAAAGAGCCGTCATGATAAAAGCCTTCTATCAGCTGCTTTTTCCATGGACCATCTATTTTTTCCGAAGTATACAAATAAGTCTTACGGGTATCATTTGCCACAAAGCAAATATAAAATCGGCCTTCATGATAACGCAGGGAAGCTGCCCACATGCCCTGTCCGTAAATATTATGACCGCTTTTCAGTTGCTGCGCATCCGTATGATCCAACGTCTCATAGACATAAGTCACATGCTCCCAGTGCACCAGATCAAAAGACTGCAGAATCTCACAGCCCGGCATAAAGTGCATGGTTGTGGATACCATATAATAGGTGTCTTCTACGCGGATCACGTCCGGATCTGGATAATCCAATCTTGTTATAGGATTTACATTCATTGTTTATTCCTTTCTGTTTTATCTCCATATTCTTTCTTTGTTCTATTCTATTCAAGAACCACCGCATTGTGGACGGCCTCCTTTGCATCCTTGCCCCAGGAAAACAGTGTTCACAAAATATAATCTGTATTTAATTATTTAAACTGAGCCAGACGTTCCTCTACCTGAGCCATCATCTGCTCATACTTTGCAAGCTTATCCTTTTCCTCCTGAACCTTTTCAGGCTTTGCATTGTTTAAGAATTTCTCATTTGAGAGCATGCCCCTTGAGCGCGCAAGCTCCTTTGTAAGCTTATCCTTTTCTTTATTGAGTCTTTCCTTTTCCTTCTCGAAATCAACAAGGTCCTCAAGCGGCAGGTATGCAACCGCATCAGGTATCACTACTGATACAGCGTCATCTCCAATACCGGCCTTGCCCTGCTGTACTGTAATCTCGCTGGTAAATGCAAGATTTACATATACCTCCTTGTTGTCCTCGAATACCTTTCTGACTGCCTCATCATCACTTGTGATGAAAAGCTTTGCCTTTCTTGAAGGTGGAACATCCATCTGTGTACGGACATTTCTGATACCCTTTACGAGATCCTTGCAGTGCTCGATTGCGGCTTCTTCTGCCGGGAAATTCCACTCTTCCCTGTACTCAGGCCATTTAGAGAGCATGATAGTCTCCTCGTCTGACTGAAGTGTGCAGAAGATTTCCTCTGTGATAAACGGCATATATGGATGAAGGAGCTTCAGTGCATTTACAAGTACTGTCTTAAGCGTCCAGAGTGCTGCATTTGCTGACTCCGGGTTTTCATCCTTCTTATAGGTACGAACCTTTGCAATCTCGATATACCAGTCACAGAACTCATCCCAGATGAAGTCGTATACCTTTTGTACTGCGATTCCAAGCTCGAACTTGTCCATGTTTTCTGTGGCATCCTTTGCAAGTGTATTTACCCTTGAAAGAATCCACTTATCTGCTGCATGAAGTTCATCAAGCTTTGGTTCTCTAAGCTCTACACCTTCAAGGTTCATCATGATAAATCTTGATGCATTCCATACCTTGTTGGCGAAGTTTCTTGAAGCCTCAACTCTCTCCCAGTAGAAACGCATATCATTTCCCGGTGCATTTCCTGTGATAAGTGTCAGACGAAGTGCATCTGCACCATACTTGTCGATAACCTCAAGCGGATCAATTCCGTTTCCGAGTGATTTACTCATCTTGCGGCCCTGAGAATCTCTTACGAGTCCATGGAAAAGCACTGTGTGGAATGGTGCCTTGCCCATCTGCTCATAGCCTGAGAAAATCATTCTGATTACCCAGAAGAAAATGATATCGTAGCCTGTTACGAGCACATCGTTTGGATAGAAATAGTCAAGATCCTCTGTCTTTTCAGGCCAGCCGAGTGTTGAGAATGGCCAGAGCGCTGATGAGAACCATGTATCAAGTGTATCAGGATCCTGTGTCCAGTGCTCCTTGCCACACTTAGGACATTTGCCAGGCTTTTCTATTGAAACTACCATCTCTCCACAGTCATCACAGTACCATGCAGGTATTCTGTGTCCCCACCAGAGCTGACGGCTGATGCACCAGTCGCGGATATTGTCTGTCCAGTTGAAGTATGTCTTGTCCATTCTTGAAGGAAGAAGCTTGATTTCCCCGTTCTTTACTCCCTCAACTGCAGGCTTGATCATCTCGTCCATCTTAACGAACCACTGCTGCTTGATCATTGGCTCAACTGTTGTGTGACAGCGGTCATGCACACCTACATTGTGTGAGTGTGGTACAACCTTTACTAAAAGGCCCTGCTCCTTAAGGTCCTCAACCAGCGCCTTTCTGCACTCGTATCTGTCCATTCCGGCATATTTTCCGGCCTTTTCATTCATTGTGGCATCATCATTGATTACAACGATTTCCTCTAAGCTGTGGCGTTTTCCTACCTCGAAATCATTAGGGTCGTGTGCAGGTGTAATCTTTACACAGCCTGTTCCAAACTCTTTATCTACGTATGAATCTGCGATTACAGGAATCTCTCTGTCTGTGCATGGAAGCTTTAAGGTCTTTCCGATGATATCCTGATAACGCTCATCATCAGGGTTTACAGCTACGGCTGTATCTCCGAAAAGTGTCTCAGGACGTGTTGTTGCTATCTCTACGAATCTGCCTTCCTCGCCAACTACAGGATAGTTGATGTGCCAGAAGAAGCCGTCCTGCTCCTCATGCTCTACCTCTGCATCTGAAATGGATGTCTTACATACCGGACACCAGTTTACGATTCTTGAGCCCTTATAAATCCAGCCCTTCTTATAAAGCTTTGTAAATACCTCCTGTACTGCGTGTGAGCATCCCTCATCCATGGTAAATCTCTCACGCTGCCAGTCTGCTGATGATCCAAGCTTACGAAGCTGCTTTACGATACGTCCGCCGTACTCTTTTCTCCAGTCCCAGCATTTCTCGAGAAACTCTTCTCTTGTAAGGTCTGCCTTGTTGATTCCCTGCTCTTTAAGTGCCTGGATGACCTTTACCTCTGTTGCGATGGATGCGTGGTCTGTTCCCGGCTGCCAGAGTGCATTGTAGCCCTGCATTCTCTTGTATCTGATAAGGATATCCTGCATGGTGTTGTCAAGGGCATGTCCCATGTGCAGCTGTCCTGTGATGTTTGGTGGTGGCATCACGATTGTGAATGGTTTTTTGCTGCGGTCTACCTCAGCATGGAAGTAGCCATTGTCTTCCCACTTTTTGTAAAGACGGTCCTCGATGTCCTTTGGATCGTAGGTTTTGTTTAGTTCTTTGCTCATGTTTTCCTCCTTTTATATGAATGACGCAAAAGCTTTTGGGGCTTTGTTGTGTCAGGTCGCGCATTATGTATGGAATTATGTTCATGATTACGCTGCCAAGACACTGTAAAAATTATGATTAGGGATTGCTTAGACCATGACGCAACCGGCTTTTAGCGCCGTCCATGGCGCTAACGCCTCGCCCGCACGTCCATGTGCGTGCGTTGCTGGGCTGTGTACATAATTTTAACAGTCTCTAGGCAGCTCCATAAATCACATAATTCCATACATAATGCGCGGCCTGATAATTCAGGCTGTGAGCTTTTGCTGTTTTTCTTTTCATCTGGCGACCGATTAGATTGCATGCGCAATCTGCCGGTCTTACAGTTTTAGTACATGCCATGACGAAAATAGCATAGTAGCAAATAAATTTGCGCTATATGTGCACATCTCAGTCTACAAAAAACGCCCCTCCGGTCTACGACCGGAAGGGCGAATAAGCGCTGTACCACCTTCGTTTACATCAGAGCAACATATGCACTAAAATATATGACATATACGCTCGAATGCCTCTTGTCCTGTAACGTGGACTAATCGGAAGAACTTATGTCAAATCTTGTTATATATAGATTTAACTTTCTGGGTTCTTCAGCTCAAAAGCTACCTTCCATGATTTCTGTCTTAAGCATCTTTCAGCCTGCCCAAAATGTATCACCATCTTACGGACCGGATGCTCTCTCTGAAAGCTTTCGTCATGTACTCCTCTTTCTTATGCCTTTAAATATTTTGCCTGTTTCTTTCTACAATATTAAAGTGCATTGGGTGATTTGTCAATATGATTTTTCAATCATCATAATGACCTTTACATGAAACAATATAAATTATCTCATCTTTTTCATAATAAACAATTCGATTAGTGTCATCAATGCGTCTGCTCCACATACCACTAAGATTTTCCTTTAATGGTTCCGGTTTACCTATACCCTCAAACGTACTTCGCTGAATATCCTTGATAAGTCCATTAATTCTTTTCAGTGTTTTCTTATCCTGCGTCTGCCAGTATAAATAATCGCTCCATGCCCTATCTTCCCATAGTAACCTCATTAGTCCTCCTCTATCAAATCATGCTCTGCGAAGTGAGCTTTGCCATCCTTAATATCGCGCACGATATTTTCCAAATAACGGATATTGCTATCAGAATAAAACGGATCTACCGATACCTCAAAAGGAATACGCTTTTCTCTGCCTACTTTTTTTGCAAAAACGGTGAACGCTGCACTCATGGAAAGACCTAATTCCGAACACACCTGTTCCATGCTTTTTTTTACATCTGCATCCAATTTAAAATTAACATTAACTGACTGTGACATATACAACACTCCTTTCTTGCTTATAGTATATGCAACAGCAAAGAAAATATCAATAAGATTTCTTTATTTTTTCTTTACTTATATTCAACATTCTTAGTTGCGACTATATCCACACCGGTTGCTGCAACATCGCTTAGCAGTACATCACCTATATGCACCGGTGCCTCTACCGTGATTTGGTTGATACACTCCATCACATCCATTATCTTTTCCTTTGGAATATCCTGTGCCGTCTTTACGGATACCATCGGTATTGTGCCATTTTTCACACAGACTGTACTTGTCACAATTCGTGTCGGATGCGTTACTTCCTTTGCTCCGTAGTCTGCTCCGCGCTTGCAGGTATTTCCGGTTACTGTGACATTTTCTCCATCTATTGTCACCTTAAGGGCACATCCCAGAGGACAGCCTATACATGTCAAATTTCTTTCTTCCATGATACTATGCCTCCTCAATCTTTATCGTAATTGTGCGGGGATTGTCTGTTTCGATGAGCTGCTTCTTCTTAAGCACTACCTGCTCCATCTCACCCGGCGCCATAACAGGACGCTTGCGGTGCTGCAGCTGTTTATCATCCAGATATACTGCAATATAGCAATTCTTATACACGGCTCCCACTCGAAATCTTACCGTCACAGTATCATCCATTTGTGCAGTATTTATAGTGCTTGGAACAGTGTATCTGACTCCGCCTGTAGCAGTTATCGATATTTCTTTTCCATCGCAACTCTTATCACCACCATTTTTCACATATTCTGCGGCATGGCGGCCTGCTGCTGTCGCTTCCTCTGACACATAATCCACGAGGTCATGCACATGAAGCACATTTCCGCAGGCAAATACACCGGGCACATTTGTCTCAAGGCTTTCGTTTACGACCGGTCCGCTTGTTACCGGATTGAGCTCTACACCGGCTGTTTTTGAAATTTCATTTTCCGGAATAAGTCCGCATGAGAGTAAAAGCGTGTCGCACTCGTAAAACTCCTCCGTTCCCTCAATAGGCTTGTTGTGCTCGTCCACCTGTGCGAGAGTGATACCCTCAACACGCTCCCTGCCCTTTATATCAACCACTGTGTGGCTGAGCTTAAGCGGAATTCCAAAATCATCCAGGCACTGCACGATATTACGCTTCAAGCCTCCTGAATACGGCATGAGCTCTGCGACTACCTGCACAGTGGCACCCTCCAAGGTCATTCTCCTAGCCATGATAAGACCGATATCTCCTGAGCCGAGTATTACTACCTTTCGTCCCGGCATGTAGCCCTCTATATTCACCAGTCTCTGAGCTGTGCCCGCCGAGAAAATTCCTGCCGGTCTGTAGCCGGGTATGTTAAGAGCACCTCTTGCTCTCTCCCTGCAGCCCATCGCAAGTATTACGGTCTTTGCAGCGATATGGAAAAGTCCGTCTGTGCGGTTCATAGCTGTAACTATTTTATCGTTTGCCTCATCTTTTATCTTTACATCATGCCTGTCATCTGCCCCGTTTTCGAACTCGCCACCGGTTGAGATGTCCATGACCATCGTATTGAGCCTGTACTCTATGCCAAGCTCTTTGACCTCTTTGATAAATCTGCCGGCATATTCAGGGCCTGTGAGTTCCTCCTTAAAGGTGTGCAGGCCAAAGCCGTTGTGTATACACTGATTTAAGATACCACCAAGCTCACAGTCTCTTTCCAGTATAAGTATTTTATCTATTTTATTTTTCTTAGCGGAAGCTGCTGCCGCAAGACCTGCCGGGCCTCCTCCTACTATCACAATATCGTAAAATTCCATATTGTCCCCCTATGTTAAGCTGATATTAATCCAATATCAAGCTATCGTCACCTGTCTCTTGGAAATAAGACAGACTATCCACGATTCCTGCTCATTCCAACAACTATCTTTGACTTTCCACCGCTTTTAGTGATGTCAAGCTGTGAAATGCCTCTCTCTCTGGCGATAATCTCCATAGTTCTCGGAGAACAGAAGCCTGCCTGGCACCTGCCCATTCCGGCTCTGGTGCGTCTCTTCACGCCATCAAGTGACTTTGCGCCCAGTGGTCTGTTTACCGCATCCATTATCTCGCCCTCCGTAATCATCTCACAGCGACAGATTATATTGCCATACTCAGGCTTTTCTTTTATCAGCTTTTTATACTCATCCTCTGAAAGCTTCTTTGGATTTAAAATACCTTTTCTTGTCTCGATGAAATCTGCATTTTTAGAAGGATTAAAAAGTCCCTCTACTATTGCTGCCACTCTCTCACCGATAGCCGGCGCACTTGATAAGCCCGGTGACTCTATACCTGCGCAGTCAATAAAATACGGTGCGTCAGAAAGCTCCTCGATGATAAACTCATGTCCGTCCTCATGTGCACGGTTTCCCGCAAACGATGTGATGACTTGACGCATAGGAAGTGACGGCACCGAACGTGTGCCGGATGTCGTAACATGCGCTAAGCCCGCTCTTGTTGTATTTGTACCATCCTTGTCATCATGATCATCTGCTGTAGGTCCGATTAGGATATTTCCGTGTACTGTCGGGGTTACAAGCACGCCCTTGCCGTATTTTCCCGGAAGCTGGAAGATTGTCTTGTCAACGATACCACCAGCTGCCCTGTCTAATAGCTCGTACTCTCCGCGCCTTGGTGTGATATGGATTTTGTTTTCACTCACCATGTTGTGAAATACATCAGCATATACACCAGCTGCATTTACAACGCAGCGTGCATGAATTTCTCCATTTTGAGTAATGAGAATATAGCCTGCCTGCTCCTTTTGTATCTCCTTCACCTCGGTGTTAAATAAAAACTCCACACCGTTTGCCGCAGCATTCTCAGCAAATGCAATATTCATGCCAAACGGACATACAATGCCCCCTGTCGGGCAGTAAATAGCTGCCACAACTTCATCAGACAGATTCGGCTCCATCTCATGCGCTTCGCCTGCATCAAGAATTTTAAGTCCCGGCACCCCGTTTGCAATCCCCTGATTATAAAGCTCCTTAAGCCTTAGCATATCGTCATCACTAAAGCACACTATCAGTGAACCGTTTCTTCGAAACTCAAAATCAAGCTTCTTCGAAAGCTCATCCATCATCTCATTTCCACGGAGATTCATCTGTGCCATAAGTGTACCGGTCTTACAATCAATTCCGGAATGGACAATAGCACTGTTTGCCTTTGAGGTGCCACAGCACACGTCCTCCTCCTTTTCCACCACACAGATGGACAGGTTATATTTCGAAAGCTCTCTGGCACAGGCGCTTCCCGATACTCCCGCTCCTATAATTACTACATCATACATGTTATTTTCTCCTACCAATTTCCATGCATTGTTTAATTGCCGTATCACTAAGCTCATTTAAAACAATGCAAGCATAAGCTATTATTCATCCTTCGCCCAGTTAAATGCGCAGGCGACAGCCTTTTTCCACATTTTAAGCTTCTTTTCTCTCAAATCAGCCGCTATCTCCGGCTCAAACACACGGTCAATAGACCAGTTTCTCTTTATATCATCCATGCTTTCCCAGTAGCCCACCGCAAGCCCTGCGAGGTACGCTGCGCCCATGGCTGTTGTCTCCACGCACACAGGCCTGTTGACCGGTGCATTGCTGATATCAGCCTGCATCTGCATGAGCAGATTATTGGCACTGGCACCGCCGTCTACCTTAAGTGATGTGAGATTGATGCCCGAATCAGCCTTCATTGCCTCAAGCACATCATTTACCTGAAATGCCATTGATTCCAGAGTTGCCCTTATGACATGATACTTGTTTACACCTCTCGTAAGCCCCACAATTGTTCCTCTGGCATACTGGTCCCAGTACGGTGCTCCAAGCCCTGTAAATGCCGGCACCACGTAGCAGCCGTTTGTGTCTTTTACCTTTCTCGCCATGTACTCTGAATCTGTTGAGGAATCGATAAATTTCATTTCATCGCGTAGCCACTGGATAGAGGCTCCTGCCACAAATATTGATCCCTCCAGCGCATATACCACCTTGCCGTCTATGCCCCAGGCTATAGTGGTAACAAGTCCGTTCTTTGAGGATACCGGCATCTCACCTGTGTTCATCAGCAGAAAACAGCCTGTACCGTATGTATTTTTGGCTTCTCCTGCCCTAAAGCAAGTCTGGCCAAAAAGCGCAGCCTGCTGGTCTCCTGCCGCTCCTGCGATTGGAATCGGACCCCCGAAAAACACAGGATTCACCTCACCATATACACAGCTTGACGGCATTGGCTTTGGAAGCATGCTCTTTGGTATATCAAGCTCCTTAAGTATCTCATCATCCCACTTTAAGGTATTGATATTAAACATCATGGTTCTTGAAGCATTGGAATAATCCGTGACATGCACCTGTCCCTGAGTGAGCTTCCATATAAGCCATGTCTCGACTGTTCCAAACAAAAGCTCGCCTCTTTCGGCTCTCTCCCTCGCTCCCGGCACATTGTCAAGGAGCCACTTGAGCTTAGTTGCCGAAAAATAAGCATCTATCACAAGCCCTGTCTTTTTTCTGAAGGTCTCGGTAAGCCCCTTTTCCTTCAGTGAATCCGCATACTCTGCCGTGCGTCTGCACTGCCATACTATCGCGTGATAAACCGGCTCACCTGTATTTTTGTCCCATACAATTGTAGTCTCTCTCTGGTTAGTAATGCCTATCGCACATATGTCGGCTGCCGTAGCCTGGATATTGGCCATTGCCTCCTTTGCCACCTCAAGCTGTGTGGCCCAGATTTCCTCTGCATCATGCTCCACCCAGCCCGGCTTTGGAAAAAACTGCGTAAATTCCTTCTGTGCCACACTGCACATCTCGCCCTTCTCATTGAAAAGTATACATCTGTTGCTGGTCGTGCCCGCATCTAATGCCATAATATACTTTGCCATGTAAAAATCCTCCAACTCTCTATATTTCCAGCTTTTTCCTTCTATCCTGCTACAGCTCTTCCTCTACCATGCTCTTCTCTCTGTTGAACGCATCATAGATACATGGAATTACTATAAGCGTAAGGATGGTTCCGTATACGAGACCTCCTATTATTGCGATTGCCATCGGCTTTATCATATCTGAGCCATCTCCGATACCTATCGCCGATGTAAACATTGCGAGTATGGTGGTCATCGCTGTCATCAGTATTGGACGAAGCCTTGTACGGCCTGCGTCTATGATTGCCTCATGCTTGCTCATGCCCTCTCTCCTGGCCTGATTGATGTAATCAATGAGCACGATTCCATTATTTACAATGAGGCCTGCCAGCATGATAAAGCCAAGCATTGATATGATTCCGAGCTCATTTCCCGTGATGAAAAGAGCTATAAAGCCTCCTGTAAACGCAAGAGGTATACAGAACATGATAATAAACGGTGAAAGCAATGACTGGAACTGCGCCACCATGATAAGATAGATAAATATCACTGCAAGCACAAGCATAAGTCCAAGCTGACTCATTGACTCATTTATTGTCTCATCCTCGCCCTCCATATCTATTGAATAGCCATCAGGAATACTAAGTTTATTAATTTTTGATTTAATTTTATCGCTTAGTAATGTTACATTATGGTTTTCATCAACCGCACCTGATACTGTAATATATCTTGTCTGAGCATCTCGATGAATGGTACTCAGTGTCTGTTCCTGCGAAATAGTGCAGATATCACTGAGCGGAATCTCCTTTTCACTGCCATCATTATCCTTATAGGTAAATGTAAGGTTTTTGATGTCGTCCACAGTCACATCAGACTGCTCTGCAGATTGTAAGTATACCTCATAGTCCTTTATGTCGGTCGTAATGGTTGTTGCGCTCTTTTGAGATGATATCTCACCGGATACGAGCTGGTATACCTGAGCCACCGTATAGCCATACTTTGCTGCTTTTTCCTTATCCACAGTTATCTTAAGCTCATTGATTGTATCTCCAAGACCGTCATCTATATCTGTCACTCCATTTGTGTCCTTAAGGATATCTGCCACATCACCTGCAAGCTTCTGCAGCTTGTCTATATCATTACCCTTAATCCTGACAGAGAGACCACTTCCGAAAAACTCTGATGAGTCCATAGCCTGTGAAGATGCTGTTACCTTGCAGTCCAGATTCTTTGTGCGTTTTTCAATTTCATCTATTACCTTATCCGATGAAACATCCGACTTCTCATCAAGCAATATATACATGCTCACACTGTCGCTTCCTGAGCTCATCAGGTTCATAGTCGAACTGCCGCCTGCTGTAGCTCCTATTGTGTCTATTCCCTTTATATCAGAGATTTTGTCCATGACCTTATCAGACAGCTCTGTAAGTTGCTTGAAATCAAGCTTTTCGTCATCCTTTGCCTCTATGGTAAGTGAAATCTGATTTGACTCCATGTCCATATCCATAAATGTCATTCCCCTTGACATGCAAAGTGCGCCACTGCCGACTAAAAGCACTACTGCCGCAATAAATACCACCGGCTTAAATCTAAGACATGTGCCGAGCACATTTCCATACCAATCCTTAAAACGGTCAAACCATGGATGCTTTATATCCTTCGTCTTTTTGAGCATGCCTGAAGCAATTGCCGGTACAAATGTGAGTGCCACTACAAGAGATGCCATAAGAGTAAACGCTACCGTAAGTGCCAGGTCTACAAAGAGCTGTCTCGTGATTCCATCAGTAAAAATGATTGGCGCGTACACACTTACCGTGGTGAGTGTAGAGGCAAAAATGGCTCCTGCCACCTGATTTGCACCCTCAACAGCCGCCTTCTTTACCGAATATCCCTCTCCCCTTAATCTGTAGATATTCTCGATTACTACTATTGAATTATCCACCAGCATTCCTATTCCAAGCACAAGTCCCGACATTGAAATGATATTTAAGGTGATATCCGTAAAATACATAAGCACCACTGCAACAATAACCGATAACGGTATAGATGCTGCGATAACAAGTGTCGGCTTTATATCCTTTAAGAACAAAAGCAATACGAAAATGGCAAGTATTGCTCCCACAATCATATTCTGCATCACACTTTTTACTACCATGTCGATGTATACGCCCTGATTCATGAGCACTGTGGTGTGTAATCCGCCATTTTCCTTTTCCAGCGAATCAAGCTTGTCTAAAAGACGGTCTGTGACGTCTCCTGTAGAGTAGCCGGTCTGCTTCTCCATGGAGAGCATTATTCCGGGATTACCGTTGACTATCGCATATGTCTCATCCGAGTTGTCAGTCATCTCAACATCTGCCACATCACCGACATGAATAGGAGCTATTCCATCAAGCTTCATATCCATAAGCACTAGATTTGTTAAATCATCAATTGATTTTATCTCATCTCCCACCTGCACTATGTACTGCGTGCCATTTGAATCATTCACATAGCCTGCAGGCATATCAAAGTTCTGTGCGACGAGCAGCTGCGAGAGTGAGTCAATTGTTAAAACTGCATTTAAGTTTGACTTGTCAAGTGCATCATCCTTACTCTTTTCAAGCTCCTTCTTTGAGCTGTCAAGAGATGCCGCTGCTGTTGCAAGCTGTGCCGACTGCTGTCCTATGCTTATAGAGCTGAGGGCTGCCTGACTGTTTAGATTATCATAGGCATCTAAAAGTGCTGTCTCTCCTTGTGCTATCTGGTCAAGCCCGCTTTGGCACTGCTCTATACCTGTATTCACCTGAATGAGAGTCTGTGCTATCGCTGACGCTGCCGCAGGCAGATCATCTGCTGTGTTTACCTTGATTCCAAGCGCCGAGAGACCTGAAAACTGTGTTGCAATCTGCTTATTAACCTGCTCAAGCTGCGCTTTGAGTGCTGTGCCCGCTTCACCCGGTGCATTTGCGCCCTCTTTGAGTGACGGAATTGTCTTTGTATATGTATCACTATTCATGAAGTCTGAAAGAGCTGACTGAATTGTTTCGAGCTGGCTCTTCTGCTCATTTAAGCTTGCAAGAGTACTCTCTAGCTGAGTCTTCTGCTCTGCAAGCTTTGCCTTTTGCTCCTTTAGCGTATCCACTCCCGCGCTCATCTTATCCGATGCAGATGTGATTGCGTTTTGTCCGCTCTCTATCTTTGCGCTTGCATCATCCATCTGACTTTTTGCATCGTCAAATTTCTTTGAAACGGCATTATTTATTTTCTCATTGAGCGCATCTATCTTGGCCTGATTCATCGTGACCTGTATCTGCTCGGTGAGCTCACCTGTCGCAGTCACTGATGCGACTCCCTCTGTACTCTCAATTGCAGGCTTAAGTGTGTTTTCCACAAAGTCGGTGATTTCCGACTTGCTTTTCCCATCCATATCCACAGCAGTCATCATGATTGGAAGCATGTCCGGATTTATCTTCATAATGGTCGGAGTACCCACTCCATCCTTCCAGCCAGCCTTGACCTGATCTATTTTCTGCTGCATCTCTATCACTACAGAATCCATGTTGGCATTCTGCTCATACTCGCATGTCACCAGAGAATAGCTGTTATATGACATTGAGCTTACGTTTTTGATATTGGACGTAGTTGCCATAGCTGCTTCAAGCGGCGCGGTGACATCGCTCTCCACCTCCTGTGGACTTGCTCCCATATCTGTTGTCACTATAAGTGCATACTGAAAGCTCATATCCGGCAGCAGATCTGTCGTCATCCTGCCAAGCGATACAACACCGAGTACTATTACCAGCAGTACTCCTACAAGTACAGTAAAAGGCTTTTTTACACTATATCTGGATATCATCTGACCCCTCCTTCTTCTTTTCTTTGATAATGTCCTGCCTTAGTTTGATAGACAATGTGATTACTGCGATTTTCACAATAAATTTAATTCGCTGTTATACTTCTGTCTCTTATACACATCTCCGAGCCCACGAGACCTCTCTAC
>ENA-OYXE01000324-OYXE01000324.1-human-gut-metagenome-genome-assembly--contig:-NODE-324-length-15428-cov-9.231965_pt1 | contig 15428 bp, 11 predicted proteins | sample MGYA00244175_ERZ653407 | MGnify/ENA primary metagenome ERZ653407 (study PRJEB26926, sample SAMN06165181) | human gut metagenome | biome: ENVO:00009003; feature: ENVO:2100002; material: ENVO:00002003... | reverse complement strand
CGCCTCTGCGGAGGCGACCAAAGGGCTTTCCGATCGCCCTTTGGAAACCTTCGGCGCCGACACTTTTGGGGAAAAGCATAGTTGGCAATAGCCGGAGGTATCTGTTTGCTGTCTAACTGGTTTTATCTGCAAAATATAGGAGGGCAATTATGCCGTCTTTATCAACCTATTCGGCGGAGCTGGATTATGCCTACGCACCGGGGATGTTCCCGGCGATGGAATGCCTGCTGCACCGCCCGGAAAGCTGCCGCCGCGTGCTGCTGCATAGCCGAAGCGCCGGAACCGAGGGCGCACAGCGGCTTCGCGAGGAAGCGGAAAAGCACCATATTCGCGTGGAGGAGGCGGACAAGGCGCTTTCCCGCATTTCGGGGAAGGATAACTGCTTCGCGGCGGCGGTGTTCAGCAAGTTCGAGGATGACCTGCGCCCTGACAAGCCGCATATCGTCCTGCATCACCCGTCGGACAGCGGCAATGTCGGCACGATTTTCCGCACGGCGCTTGGCTTTGACGTGCAGGATATCGCTGTCATCCGCCCGTGCGTGGATGTGTTCGACCCCAAGACCGTCCGCGCCAGCATGGGCAGCATCTTCCAGCTGCGGCTGCATGTCTATGATGATTTTTCGCAGTATCAGGCGCAGTTCCCGGAACACGCGCTCTATCCGTTCATGCTCGACGGGTCGAAGTCCCTGCCGGATGTGTTGGGCGACATTCCTGACCGATGGACGCTGATTTTCGGCAACGAGGGCAGCGGTCTGCCGCCGGAGTTCAGCCGTCTGGGGCAGCCTGTGCGCATTCCAAGCAGCAATAAAGTGGATTCGCTGAATCTGTCCATTGCCGCGGCGATTGGGATTTACGCCTTTGCAAGGCAGTGACTTGTAAATTCTTCACCCACAGGCGAAATTTGCTTGACGCAGGGCTGCGCTCTGCGCTACAATGAAGAATGCGGAATCCCTTTTTCGGAAATTGGTAGGAGGAAAGAACCATGAAGCAAAGCATGAAAAAGGCGGCGTTGGTGCTGATGCTGGCGCTGGCGGTGCTGCTTGTGCCGCAATGGAGCAATACAGCGCTGGCAGTCACAACGCCGTCGGACATCACCACGGGCAGTGACCTGCCGCCCGCGCCGCCGCTGCCTACGCCGCCCGCGGAAGGCGAAGTCGTTATTTCCGGCGCAAAGACGGTTCGCGGCGGCGAGAAGCTGACGTTCTCCGTCACCATCGACGGAAAAACCGTCCCGAACAGCGATTTGGAATGGACGCTGTACCCGGCGGATGCTTCGCTGGCGACCATCAAAAGCGGCGTTATTACCACCAAACGTGTGGCATACACGCACTATGTGCAGGTGTCGGCGGCGCTGAAAAGTGACCCGTCGCGCTATGCGAACTTCCGCCTGTGCATCGCGCCGGGCGTGAAAAAAATCACCGTCAGCGCGCCCACGACGTATGTTGATTTGAGCGGCAGCAAAACTTTGCAGCTGAAAGCGACGTGCGACCCGGAGGACGCGATTGCCGATGTCACATGGTCGAGCAGCAGCAGCAAAATCGCGACGGTGGATGCAAGCGGCCTGGTGACGGCGCGCAAGACCGGCAAAGTGACCATCACCGCCACGGCGAAGGACGGCAGCAAGGTCAAGGGCAGCATCACCCTGCGCGTCGTCAGCGGCGTGACGGGGCTGACCATCGAGGGCGCAGGCAGCGTCGCGGCGGGCAAGTCCATCACGCTCAAGGCGGTGATGATGCCGGCGGATGCGACGGAAAAAGGCGTCGTCTGGTCGGTGGACTGCGACAAGAGCATCGCCAGCATCAGCCAGAGCGGCAAGCTGACGACCAAGAAAGTCAGCGGAATTACGACCATTACCGTGACGGCAGTGTCCAAGCAGAACAGCGCGATTCGCGCCACCCACACGGTCACGATTCGCCCGGTGACGACGGGACTTGCGATTTCCGCGCCGCGCCTGACGATTGACCTCGCTTCCCCGACGCTTCAGCTGACGGCAAAATGCATCCCGGAGGATGCCTCCCAGCAGGTGGCTTGGTCGACCAGCAACAAGCGCATTGCGACGGTGGATGCAAACGGCCTGGTGACGGCGAAGAAGGTCGGCAAGGTGACGATTACCGCCAAGGCGACGGACGGTTCGGGCCGCTCGGCGAAAATCACCCTGACGGTCGGCAGCGCGGTCGGTACGCTGGAAATCCGCGGCGCAAGTGCCGTTGCGCAGGGCAAAACCATCACGCTGAACGCCGTCATCACCCCCGCTACGGCGACGAACCAGAAGGTTATCTGGTCGGTGGATTGCGGCAAAGACATCGCAACCATTGACCGGCAGGGGAGATTAAAGGCGGGCAATGGATTCACCGCGCCCGTGACCATCACGGTAACGGCGGTCAGCGCGGAGAACAGCGCGATTACGGCGACGCACACCGTGCAGATTCTGCCCCCGGTAACGACGGTTGCCATTTCCGCGCCGAGAAACTACATTGACGTGGACGGCGAGGACAAGACGCTTCAGCTGACGGCGCGCATTTTGCCGGAAGATGCCGCGCAGAGCGTCACTTGGTCGACCAGCAGCAAGCGCATTGCGACGGTGGATGCAAATGGCGTTGTGACCGCGCTCAAGGCGGGCACAGTGACGATTACCGCGACGGCGACGGACGGCACGGGTGTCCGTGCGAAGTTCACTGTCAAGGTACAGAAAACGGTCAAGTCGCTGACCATCAGCGGCGCGGCAAAACTCGGCGGCGGGCAGTCCACGACCATCAAGGCGACGATTCTGCCCAAGGATGCCGCAAATCAGAAGGTCATCTACTCGCTCAACTGCCCCGCGAGCGTCGCGACGATTTCGACCAGCGGCGTGCTGACCGCGAAGAACGTGACAGAAATCACGACGGTAACGGTGAACGCCGTCAGCGCGGAGAACAGCACAATTTCCGCAACGTGGACGCTTGTCATTTACCCCAAGACGACGAAACTCACCTTGACGGCAGCCAGCAGCTGGGTCAACGTTGGCGCGTCGGTGCAGCTGCATGTGTCGGCAACACCCGAAACGGCGCAGATGCCTGTCCGCTGGCGCAGCAGCAACACCCGCGTTGCGACGGTGGATGCAAACGGCGTTGTGCGCGGCCTCAAGGCGGGCACAGCGACGATTACCGTCCGCACGACCGACGGCTCGAACAAGCGCGCGTCCGTGCGCGTGACGGTCGGCATTCCGGCGACGGGCGTGGTGATTACAGGCAATCGCATCGTCCGCGCGGGTGCGACGCTCCGGCTGATGGCGACGGTGCAGCCCGCGAACGCCACGGTGAAGCGCGTGACGTGGGCGGTCAACTGCCCCGCGAGCGTTGCGACGATTTCTGGCGACGGGAAGCTGCGCGTGTCCGCAAATGCGGAAACACAAATTGTCCTTGTCACCGCGACGGTGAATGACGGTCAGCGGGTGAGCGCGGCATACCCGGTGTACATTCAGGGCAAAGCCCCGATGCCGCCCGCGCCGACCACCCCGGATGCGCCGGAAAAGTAAGCAGAATAAAGAACAGACCAGCATGGTGTGATGCCGTGCTGGTCTGTTTTGATTGTGGTTTGGCTACTGGCAGAGACGCTTCGCTGCCTGCGCCCTTGTTGATTTTTTCCTTTGAGTTGAGCGCCGCGGAACAGTTGGGGTGTTGCCCCAACCCCGCAAGGGGAAATGAAACGGGACGAAGTCCCCCCTTTTTTTTGACCCCTCCGCGCGATTGAGTTGGCTTCTTCTCCTTACTTCTTCCGCGTGTTTATCCTCTTTTAGCCCTCGAAGGCGAAGGGGGCGAGCGGAAGACCGTTCCGCCCAAACAAAGCGACCTTCCCCCAATTCACATATGCATACCTTACCTTCGCCGGGTGGAGCACCGCCACGCTCCGCAAGCGCATCTCCGTCCCATCCAGCGTCACCGACTGCACAGGGTGATACGCCCCGTCCTCCCCGGCAATCTCCAGCAGCAGTTCGCCCGTCTCCCGGCGCAGCACAGGTGCGCTCAGCGTGACAACGAGCGTATCTCCCTGCGTATACTTCCCCAGTGCGCGGGGGGATTCCGGCGCGTCCGTGCCATAGACGACGCGCAGGGCAACGTCGCACAGGCGCTCACCGGGGGTACGCTTGTCGGTCGGGTGGATATTGTCGAACTCGCCGCAGTCCAGCAGAATTGCCAGACCGCCGGGTTGGAGGGCACTTGCCGCCCGTGCCTGTGCAAGACGCAGGCGCGCCCAGTCGTGCTTATCCTCGTCGCCGGCGGCAATCCACATCGGCAGCTGCACGTTGAGGAAGGGGAGCGAATCGTCGCGGAAAAGCTGACGCAGGCGCATCACCATGGCGGTCAGCAGCACGTCGTAATGCTCGGTTTTCGCGGTGTCATCCTCACCCTGATAATACAGAATGCCGGTCAGCGTCGCGGGAACGACGCGCTTGGTCATCGTTTCAATCAGCCCGCCCGGACGATACGGCGAACCGGGGCCAACCGGCGGATGCCAAGGGCAGGGGCCGACGGTTTCGTTGATTTCTGGCCACGAGATACCGGGATTGTCCTTCTTCAGCTGAGCAACATGCGCATTCCATGCGTTCATTTCAACCCAAAAGGCATCTTCCTCCTGCCGCCACTGATCGAAGGGCTTGTCGCCGCCCTGCTCACGGTAGCGGGTGATGTAGCGCTGCCCCTCGGCGGTTGCTTCCAGCGCTTCCTTGTCCATCCAGCAGGTCACGGACGTACCGCCCCAGTAGCAGTCAATAATGCCGATAGGGCAGTCAATCGTCCGCGCGAGTTTGCGGGCGAAGAAGTACGCCACGGCGGACATATCCCGCGCATAGCCGGGGCGGACACGCTCCCAATGAGACGCGGCTTCGGCTGCAATCGCGTCGTCATCCCAGACGCTCTTTTTCGGGACGTTGAAGTAGTGCACCAGCGGGTCGTCATGCGCCGCGATTAAATCTTGCCCCTCGTCGGCGTTTTGCAATTCCAGTTCCATGTTGCTCTGCCCGGACGCGAGGTAGACTTCGCCAACCGAAATATCGGTGGATGTGCACGTTTCTGCCCCGCAGGTGACAGTCAGTGTGCAGTCGGTCGCCTGTTCCATCGGCGGAAGATGCAGGAGGAAGCGTCCGTCGCGCGCTGTGCAGATGCCTTCGGAGAGAATCAGCCCATCCGCCGTCGTCACGCGCCCGGTGATAGTTTGCCCATCCGCCGCCGTACCCCAGACGCGCACTTCCTTGCGGCGGCACAGCACTGCGCCGCTGCCGAACAGGGGCGCAAGTTTGAATTCAATTGCCATTAGTCGTCCTTCTTTCCCATAAACGCGAGATTGTGCGAGATGAGCAGGCAGCGCTGGCGCACGCAGTCCGGCGAACGCAGGGGGTCTTTGGGCGTGTGCAGCAGATAGTCGCACAGGCGGTCAATGTCAGTTTCGGCGACGTGCAGGCGCGTGTCCGACGAGGCATAGTAGATGTACACCTTGCCGTCGTCATCCGCAATCGCGCCGTTGGAGAACACGACGTTGCTCACGTCGCCCACGCGCTCGTGCCCCATCGGGCCAAGCAGCATCCCTGACGGCTCGGCAATCACGCGCGACGGGTCATCCAGCGCCGTCATGAAGGCGTACAGCACATAGCGCAGACCTGCCGCCGTGTTGCGAACGCCGTGCGCGATGTGAATCCAGCCCTTGTCGGTGCGAATTGGCGTTGCGCCCGCGCCGTTTTTGCTTTCGGTGATGGTGTGGTAGCGGCGCAGGGAGATGATTTTCTCCTCATCAATGACGGGATGCTCGATATCCTTGCACAGTCCGAAGCCGATGCCGCCGCCCGAACCCGTCTCGATGAAATCATCCATCGGGCGAGTATAGAAAGCATATTGCCCGTCCACAAATTCGGGGTGGAGGACGACATTGCGCTGCTGCGGCGAACGGAGCGTCTTGAGGTTCGGCAGACGCTCCCAGTTCTGCAAGTCCTTCGTGCGGACGATGCCCGCCGCCGCAACCGCTGCGGACAAATCGCTGCTGGTGCGGTCTTTGCTTTCGGAGCAGAATACGCCGTAAATCCAGCCGTCTTCATGCTGCGTCAGGCGCATGTCGTAGACGTTCGTTTCCTCCGCGCAGGTATCGGGGAGGACGACAGGATAATCCCGGAAGCGGAAGCCCTCAGTGGGCTTGTCGGATTCCGCGACGGCGAAGAAGGACTTGCGATCCATCCCTTCGACGCGCACGACAAGGCAGTACTTGCCGTTCAGCTTGATTGCGCCGCTGTTCATGGTGGCATTCACGCCCAGCCGCTGCATCATGAAGGGGTTCGACGCGGGGTCAGCGTCGTACATCCAGAAGGGCGGGATGTGCTCGCGGGTAAGGACAGGGTAGCGGTAGCGGGTATAAAGCCCGTTATAGAAGTGGTCATTGGCGGGGTTCGGGCGCGCGATGAGGCGCTCGTAGGACTCCATCAGGGAGGAAAAACTGCGGATTTGCATAGCAGTGGTCGCTCCTTTTTTCTTGTTTTGGATGCTGATTTTTAAGTTGCTTGTTTTTGATGTTGCAGGGGGAATCGCCTCCGCAGAGGCGAAATCTCTGCATTAACACGCGGACATAGCTTGAAAGTGTCACCAACTGAATCGCGCGAAAGGGTCAAGGGAGGGGACTTCGTCCCGTTTCATTCTCCCTTGCGGGGTCAAGGGGCAGCGCCCCTTGGGTCTCCCCTACTACCTTTCGATTTCGTCCCGTAATAAAGCGACGGCTTTCTTTTCGACACGGGAGACGTAGCTTCGGGAAATGCCTAAGCGGCGCGCAATTTCGTGCTGGGGATGCTGACGGCCGTCGGTCAGCCCGTAGCGCAATTCCAAAACGAAACGCTCACGCGCGGGGAGACGGTGCAGTACCTGCTGTACTTTTTCCGCTGTCACGCGGCGGATGACCGTGTTTTCCAACTCGTCCACGTCCGTGCCGAGAATGTCCTGATAGGTGATGTCGTTGCCTTCGCCATCGCTGCCTACCGGGTCGGAAAGCGATACGTCCCCGCGCCGCTTCCGGCTTGCGCGCAGCGTCATCAGGATTTCGTTCTCGATGCACCGTGCCGCATATGTTCCCAGCGGCGTTCCTGATGCGGATTTGAAGCTGTCCACCGCCTTAATCAGCCCAATCACGCCGATGGAAATCAGGTCGTCCGCGCCGTAGCCGGGAATCTGGTACTTCCGCGCAATGTGGCTCACCAAACGCAGGTTGTGCGTAATCAGCTCCTGCCGCGCGTTGTGGTCGCCCGCATCTAACTTTCCAATCAGTTCGGCTTCCTCCGCCCGATTCAGCGCTGGCGGAAATTCTGATCGCCCGGTGATGTATCCCAGAAAAAACAGACATTGCTGCATCAGCAGCGCAAGCAGCTCCAGCATATGCATCCCTCCGCGAAAAGCGTATGCGCCGCGCCGGAAAAGTATCACCCGTGCATTGACAAGCGCCCTCTTTCGCGGCTATAATGGAAGAAAGCTGGACAAATCAGGAAAGGCGGAAACAACGATGAAGCAGATGGGAAAATGGCTCGTGACGGCAGTGCTGGCGCTGCTGATGATGATTCCGGCGGTGCTGGCGGAGGAAACGGCGTCCTTCATGACGCTGACTGTTCCCACGACGGCGCAGGAAATTGATTTGGGGCAGAATGTCGTGACGGATTACGACGCGCTGTGCCGCTTCCTGGATGAACTGCCGGACGTGCGCAAGGTAGATATGTTCGCCACAAAAATCAGCCGCAAGGATATTGAAATGCTGGCGGCACGCTATCCGCAGGTGAAGTTCGGCTGGACGATGCGCGTGGGCGACCACCTCGTCCGCACCGATGCCACCGCGTTTTCCACGCTCCATAACAACCAGAGCGCGACGCACACCAGTGAGGATTTTTCGGTGCTCAAATACTGCACGGAGATGCTCGCGCTCGACATTGGGCATAATCAGGCGACGGATATTTCCTTCCTCGCGGAAATGCCCCAATTGCGCGTGCTGATTATCGCCTGCAATAAGGTGGAGGATATCTCCCCCTTGGCGAACCTGACGAATTTGGAGTATCTGGAGGTTTTCAAGAACAAGATTCGCGATATTTCTCCCCTTTCCGGGCTGACGAATCTGATTGACCTCAATATCTGCTTCAACTACGTCAAGGACTGGACACCACTGGAAAACCTGACGCAGCTGGAGCGCCTGTGGGTTTACAACTCCAATAACTACATGGAGAATGACCCGATTCCCAAGGACGTTGTGCGCTCGCTGAAGGAACATCTGCCCAATACTTATGTTGATTCCAAGTCGTACTCCACCAGCGGCGGCTGGCGTGAGCATGACCGCTATCAGATTGTCTACAAGATGTTCAAGAGCGGCGAATACATCCCGTTTGCGCAAAGTCCCGCGACACTTGCGCCGGGTGAAACGCCTGCCCCGACGGGTGTGCCGACGCCGACACCTGTGCCGACTGCCACGCCGGAACCTACCGCCACCCCCGCCCCGACGGTTCGCTATGCCAACATGACGTTCGACCGCGACGCGGAAGCGATTGATCTGGGCAAAACCGTCGTGTCGGACTTCAAGAAGCTGACGGCGTTTCTGGACGAGCTGCCGAACCTGAAAAAGTGCGATATGTACGGCACGAAGATGAAGCGCGCAGACATGGAAATGCTCTCGGAGCGCTATCCGCAGGTGGAGTTCGGCTGGACGATGTACGTTGGCGACCACCTCGTCCGCACGGATGTGACGGCGTTCTCCACCCAGCATACCTATCAGAGCAAGTTCCACACCAGTAAGACGTTCTCGGTACTCAAATACTGCCATAATCTGGTTGCACTGGACATTGGGCACAACGAGGTCAGCGATCTGTCCTTCTTGGAGGATTTGCCGCAATTGAAGGTGCTGATTCTCGCGGCGAATAATATCACGGATATTACCCCGCTGGCAAAGCTGGAAAATCTGGAATATCTCGAATTGTTCCTCAACCACATTTCCGACTTGACCCCGCTGGAGGGGCTGACGCACCTGCGCGATCTCAACCTGTGCTATAACAGCATCACGGACTGGTCGCCGCTGGAGAATATGCCGTGGCTGGAGCGACTGTGGCTGAATTACAGCGGCAAGTACGCGCGGATTAACCCCGTTCCGGCGGAGGTTATCGCCAAACTCACGGAAAAGCTACCGAACACAGAAATCAATACAACCGCCGCACATTCCACGGCGGACGGCTGGCGTTCCCATGCGCGCTCGACGCTGGTGGGCGATATGTTCCGCAAGGGTATCTACGTCCCGTTCGAGGATTGAGATGAACCCTTGCGCCGCGGGCGAAAATATGGTATGATAGCCGTTGGAAATCGAAGCATAGCGTATAAGGAGTTATGAGCTTTATGGATATGAAAACGAAACTCGCCGGACTGATGGCGCAGTGCTTGACCGACACATGGCAGGACGCGCAAGGTCTGCCGACAGCGGAAGAAATCCGCGGTCTGCTTGCCGTGCCGCCTGACCCGAAAATGGGTGACTATGCGCTGCCGGTGTTCCGTCTGGCGAAAGCACTGCGGATGGCACCGCCGAAAATCGCCACGACCGTGGTCGAAAAGTGGTCGCATGAGGATGTTGCGCGGGCAGAAGCCGTCAACGGCTATGTGAACTTCTTCCTCAACCGCGTCAATTTCGCGGCGGAAACGCTTGAAAGCGTGCTCAAGGCGGGAGAAAACTATGGCTCGTCCGACATGGGCAACGGCAAGACGATTTGTCTTGACTATTCCTCTATCAATATCGCCAAACGTTTCCATATCGGGCATTTGTCCACCACAATGATTGGTCACAGTCTGCGCCGCATCTATGATTTCCTCGGATATAAGACCGTCGGCATCAACCATTTGGGCGACTGGGGAACGCAGTTCGGCAAGATGATCTGCGCCTATAAGCTCTGGGGCAACGAGGAAGAGGTGGAAAAGGGCGGCGTGAATGAACTGGTTCGCCTGTACGTCAAGTTCCACGAGGAAGCCGAGAAAGATCCCGCGCTGGACGATCAGGGCCGTGCGTGGTTCAAGAAGATTGAGGATGGCGACGAGGAAGCCCTGCGCATCTTCAATTGGTTCAAGGCGCTGACTCTGCGCGATACCGAGCGCGTCTATAAGCTGCTGGGCGTCACGTTTGACTCCTATGCGGGCGAGTCGTTCTATAACGACAAGATGGATCGCGTTATCAACGAGCTGAAGGAAAAGAACCTGCTGACCATCTCCGAGGGTGCATCTATCGTTGATTTGAGCGAGGACAACATGTCCCCCTGCATCATCCTCCGCTCCGACGGCGCGACGCTTTACGCCACCCGCGACCTTGCGGCGGCCATCTATCGCCATGATACTTATCATTTCGATAAGTGCCTGTACGTCGTGGCATATCAGCAGGATTTGCACTTCCGCCAGATTTTCCGTGTGCTGGAAAAGATGGGCTACGAATGGGCGAAGGACTGCGTGCATGTCGCGTTCGGCATGATTTCCTACGAGGGTCAGGCACTCTCCACCCGCAAGGGGCACGTCGTCTATCTGGAAGATTTGCTGGAACAGGCGCAGAAGAAGGCGCTGGACATCATCAACGAAAAGTCCCCGAATCTGCCGAACAAGGAGGATGTTGCGCGTCAGGTTGGCATTGGCGCGGTCGTCTACACCGATTTGAGCAACAACCGAATCAAGGACGTTGATTTCTGCTGGGATCGCGCGCTGAATTTCGACGGTGAAAGCGGCCCGTATGTGCAGTATACCCACACGCGCTGCTGCTCTGTCCTGCGCAAGGCGGCGGAAATGTCCCTGCCCGAAGCGGATATGAACGCGCTGACGGACGACGAGGCGCAGGCGCTCCTGCGTCTGCTGGGGCGCTTCCCGGATGTCATTAAGGAAGCGGCGGAGAAGTATGAGCCGTCAATGATTACCCGCGCTGTGACGGATATTGCGCAGGCGTATAATAAGTTCTATTATGAGCATCGGATTCTGGATGGTGAACCGGCGACGGCCGCCGCGCGCGTGGCGCTGACGAAGGCGACGAAGGATGTTATTAAGACGGGGCTGTGGCTGATTGGCATCGAAGCACCTGAACGCATGTAAGAAAAAAGAAGAAACGCACGGAAGGCGTATGGAAGAAAAACCAACACAATCGCGCGTGAATTCTTTTTCTGCCCGAATAGGCAGGAAAAAGCGATTGCATTGTAGAATACCTGATTGTTTGCTAATGAACAGAGGTCAGTCTCTCTGTTCAGAAAAAAATCAAAAAAAGGAGTGAAGCACATGGCAGAGATGCTCGAATTCAAGTTCGACACGCAGCTGCTCATTGAAGGGCACGACCTCGACGAGGACGAAATCAACGACTACATCACGGAGCATTTCAAGGGCGACTGCCTGCTGGCAGTGGGGGACGATGAATTGATTAAGATTCACTTCCACACGAACGAACCGTGGAAGGTGCTGGAATACTGCGCGTCGCTGGGTGAAATCCATGACATTGTGGTGGAGAACATGCAGCTGCAGAGCGAAGGTCAGCACGGCTAATTGCACACAATATAAAGGGGCGCTGTCCGGCTCGGTGGTCGGAACAGCGCCCTGCTTATGTGATATGATTTTCCAAACGACAGTGCATCATAATTGCGGAATGTCATTTTCTCTGCTTGGCGGGAAGATGGCAATGCCGTTTGAAAATCGTTTATATTAGGGCAACAACGCACAACGCGGCGATGTCACCTTATACTATTTCCAGATTCAACTGCACCATCTGCTTGCGCCTTTTCCCTTCTGGCGTCCGCTCATTCCACTTAGCGTAGCGCTGCTACGCTGCGTTTCATTCACGTTAGCCAGAATGAAAAATTCGCGGCGCATCTTGGCGCATTCTTATCTGGAAATAGTATTAAACGTTCAGGTGTGCCTTCTTCAAGCGGCTGGAAATCATCGGGCCAATCAGCACGACAATCACCATCTTCACGATGTCCAGCGGAATGAACGGATAGACGCAGATGGCCAGCGCCGCGCTCGCCGTCTTGCCCGCCTGTACGCAGAACCAGACTGTGCCAATCAGGTACAGCACGACTTCACCCGCGACCATTGCCAGCAGGTGCAGCCACCACTTGTCGCTCTTGCTCATCAGGAAGCCCGCCAGCGCCACCATCGGGATATAGCCGACGATGTAGCCGCCCGTCGCGCCCGCCAGCTTCGACACGCCGCCCGTGAAGCCGCTGAACACCGGCACACCGACCAGCCCCAGCAGGATGTACAGGCAGACGCTGATGGTTGCCTTCTTCCAGCCCAGCACATAAATCGACAGGAACAGCACCAGCGTCGCCATGCTAATCGGCACAGGGCCAATCGGCAGCGAGAGCGGTGCAAGCACGCAGATAACCGCCGTCATCAGCGCAATTGCAACCAAAGTATAGGTCGTGTTTTTTGTAGAAGCTGTCTTTTCCATCGTCGGGAATCCTCCTTGCGTAAACCAAAATGCGGTTTTGAGTTTACCATAGTTTCGGACGTTTGTCAACTGCTTTTTGCGCTTTGGTTGACGATGCGGAATTTTTCGCCCTTCCTTTTTCTCTTTAAATGTGGTACACTGAATGCCGTCAAGAGCTATCATTCGACCTGAAAAGGAGCGATTTTTATGGATTACAATCAGGCTGCCCTGCAAATGCACGAGGAACACCACGGCAAAGTTGCCGTACAGAGCAAAGTGAAGGTCGAGAACCGCGATGACCTGTCCACCGCGTATACCCCCGGCGTGGCAGAACCCTGCCGCCGCATTCATGCTGACCCGCGCGATGTGTACCGCTACACCGCCAAGGGCAATCTGGTTGCGGTGGTATCCGACGGCACGGCGGTGCTGGGGCTGGGCGACATCGGCCCGCTGGCGGCGATGCCTGTCATGGAGGGCAAGGCGATTCTGTTCAAAGAATTTGCGGACGTAGATGCATTCCCGATTTGTCTGGATACGAAGGACGTGGACGAAATTGTGCGGACGGTGAAGGCAATCGCGCCGACGTTCGGCGGCATCAATCTGGAGGATATCTCCGCGCCGCGCTGCTTTGAAATCGAAAGCCGCCTGCGCAAGGAATTGGATATTCCTGTTTTCCACGACGACCAGCACGGCACGGCGATTGTCGTCTCCGCGGGTCTGCTGAACGCTCTGCGGCTGGTTGGCAAGAAGATGGAGGATGTGAACATCGTCATCAACGGCGCGGGCAGCGCGGGCATCTCCATCGCCAAGCTCCTGCTGCAGTTCGGCGCGGGCAACATCGTGCTGGTGGATCGGGCGGGCGCGGTCAGCGTGGACGAGGAATGGCTGAATCCGGCGCAGCGCAAGATGGCGGAAATTACGAATCGCCACAACGAGCGCGGTTCGCTGGCGGACGTGATGAAGGGCAAGGACGTGTTCATCGGCGTTTCCGCCCCGAAAATCGTCACGGCGGAAATGGTTTCGACGATGGCGAAGGACGCGATTGTGTTCGCAATGGCAAATCCCACGCCGGAAATCATGCCGGAAGAAGCCGCGAAGGGCGGCGCGCGCGTCATTGCGACCGGGCGCAGCGACTATCCGAACCAAATCAACAACGTGCTGGTTTTCCCCGGCATTTTCCGTGGCGCGCTGGACGCACAGGCGACAGATATTACGGAGGAAATGAAGCTCTCTGCCGCCCGCGCGATTGCGTCTATCGTCTCGGACGATGAGCTGAAAGAGGACTACATCATCCCCGGCGCGTTCGACAAGCGCGTCGCTCCTGCCGTCGCGAAGGCGGTCATGGACTGCGCGAAAGCATCCGGCATCAGCAAGCTGGGGAAATAAGCACTATTTCGGCAAAGTGCATCAGTACACAAACTTAAAACCCTTCGCTTAAACGCAACTCGCTTAGATGGGATGCGAAGGGGTCAAGGGGGCGACCGCAGACATTCGTCTGTTTCCATTGCCCCTTGTCGCCGCCGCAGCGGCGAAACCCCTGCGATTGAAAGAAGCACCTTCTTTCGGAGAGAATACCATGATTGCAGAAATTCTATGTGTCGGCACGGAACTCCTGATGGGGCAAGTCCTCAACACCAACGCGCAGTTCCTCTCGCGCCGCCTGTCCGCGCTGGGTATCACGCAGCAGCACCAAACCGTCGTGGGCGATAATGCGCAGCGATTGGAGGACGCCTACCGCCTTGCGCTCAGCCGTGCGGATATCGTCATTACCTCCGGCGGCCTCGGCCCGACGGTCGATGATATCACCAAGCGCGTGGCGGCAAAGGTTGCGGGCAAGGAGCTTGTCCTCTTCCCGGAAGCGGAGGAAATGGTTCGCACCCGTTTCCAGCAGTATCACCGCAACATGACCCTCAACAACCTTTCTCAGGCTATGTTCACGGCGGATTCTACGCTGCTGATGAACCCGAACGGCACAGCCCCCGGCGCGATTGTCCCGATGGGTGATGGAAAAGTCGTTATCCACCTGCCCGGCCCGCCCTGCGAGCTGGAGCCGATGTTCACCGCATCGGTCGAGCCGTACTTGATGGCGCGGTCGGGGCGCGCGCTGGTGAGCCGGTATGTGCGCATCTTCGGCATGGGTGAATCCGAGGTGGACACGCGCCTGCGCGACTTGGAGAACGGAGAAAATCCGACGTTATCGCCCTACTGCGCGTTAGGCGAGGTGCAGCTGCGCGCAACGGCGAGCGCTGATACGGCGGAGAAGGCGCTGGCGCTGCTGACACCGCTTTTGGCGGAGGTCAAGGCGCGTCTGGGCAATGTTGTGTACGCGATTGAGGAAACAGACGGCGGTTCACTGGCGAAAACGGCGATTGAGACGCTGCGGGCGCGGGGCATGACGTGCGCGACGTGCGAAAGCTTGACGGGCGGCAAGGTCGTTGCGGCGCTGGTGGATATTCCGGGCGCATCGGCGGTTGTCCGCGCGGGTCTGGTGACGTACCAGACGGACACGAAGACGATTCTGGCGGATGTGCCTGCGGAGGTCATCGAGCGTTTCGGCGTGGTGAGCGTGGAGACGGCGTGCGCAATGGCGGAAGGCACGCGGAAGCGGCTGGGTGTGGACATTGCGGTGAGTACGACGGGCGTCGCGGGGCCGGACGGCGGGACGGAGGACTGTCCGGTGGGGACGGTGTGCGTCGGCGTATCGACGGCGGGCGGCACGAGCGCGGTTCGATTGGCGCTCTCCGGCAACCGCGATCGCATCCGCACGCTGGCAATGAAGCACGCGCTGCACACGCTGATTGAAAAGGCAAGATAAGAAAGCAGGCTCATGTCCCGGTGGTTTTGGGGCATGAGCCTGTTTTTATGGAGTTGTAGAAAAATTGTTAGGAGGATGGCTTTCGTGCTTCTCGGTCGCGCCCATTTGGCGCGACAATGTGCAAGTGGTGGGGAAAGCGAGTTGGGGGGCGCGTCTGAGGACGCGCAAAGTTACTGGCAGGGACGCTTCGCTGCCTGCG
>ENA-OYXE01000317-OYXE01000317.1-human-gut-metagenome-genome-assembly--contig:-NODE-317-length-15686-cov-7.821381_pt1 | contig 15686 bp, 21 predicted proteins | sample MGYA00244175_ERZ653407 | MGnify/ENA primary metagenome ERZ653407 (study PRJEB26926, sample SAMN06165181) | human gut metagenome | biome: ENVO:00009003; feature: ENVO:2100002; material: ENVO:00002003... | reverse complement strand
CCGTCGTCGGCAGCGTCAGATGTGTATAAGAGACAGCTATTATTCATCTAGTTATTATGCAACAGTGAGAATAATGTCAACATCACGAACGGATAAAGATGGATTTGACATGTCGCTAAATATGGCATGGACTAAAGAGCTGTATAACGGACAGGCATCCACTTTTGAAATATATATATATTATAGATAAATAAAAAGGAAAGGCGAAAGAATGAAAGCAATAATCAGCGAAAAAATGTATGACACAACAGCTTCTTATGTCATATTTGCAGACGGAACAGAAGCACTTTTTAAGACAAAAAATGGGGCGTACTTCAAAACCTCGGTTGACGGAATCACGCCGCTTTCAGCGCAGGAAGCTAAAAAGTGGCTTGGCGTGGTTGACGCAGACGCATATATTAAAGAGTTCGGAACTGTAGAATCCGCTTAATAATTGTCAAAAGAGCATCCGACAAGGGTGCTTTTTTTATACAAAAAATTATGAAAGGAGAAAGGGTGATGGACGGAATAATTGCTGCATTAATCACAAGCGGATTGGGGCTTGTCGGGATTATCATTACTAATGTAACGAGCAATCACAAAGTTGAGAACACACTCAAAACATCACAGGCGGTCACAGATTGCAAGATTGATGAACTGACAAGAGAGGTCCGTGAACACAACAATTTTGCGAAAAGAATGCCTGTTGTAGAAGAACAGATCAAGGAAATCAATCATAGAATTGAGGATTTAGAAAGGAAGAAATAACATGGAAAACATAATAGGAAACATCACAATGGTTTTAACAGTGATAGGTGTTATTGCATTTATCACAAGCGTAATCACGCAGGTGACAAAGGAATGGAAGGTCTTTAATAAGATTCCAACAGCAATTCAGGTATATATAACAGCACTTATTATCACAGTAATAAGCATAGTTGTGTATCTGCAGGTAAAAGGCTTCAAAATAGTGTGGTATTACATTGTAGGAGCGGTCATATTGAGCTTCTTTATATCCTTTGTGACAACGAACGGCTGGGAACAGTTAAAGACGTTATGGGACAGACTGAAATATAATAAAAGAGGTGATGAGTGATGTCAAAATACACGGCAAGATTAACAGCCCCGGCAAAGACAGACCGTCATTATTACAGTAATGACAACGCTTTTTTCAGAAGCGGTTTTGGGATTCCGAATTGCACCGCATACGCTCACGGTAGATTCGCCGAAATAACAGGCAAATTTCCGAAAATGTATGGTAATGCGGAAGATTGGTGGGACGAAGCAAAAAAGGCAGGATATGAGACGGGACCGGTCCCTAAATTGGGTGCTATTTGTGTGTGGAGAGCAGGTCAGACACATAATAGTGCAGACGGAGCGGGTCACGTTGCTATTGTCGAACAGATAAAAGCGAACGGAGATATTGTGACAAGCAACAGTGCGTGGAAAGGCTTAGAGTTCTACACACAGGAAATTACGAAAGCATCAGGATATATGTATGCGAGCAATAGACCGTTCCTCGGCTTCATTTATTGTGGGGTTGAGTTTGAATCAGAGCCAACACCCGCTTCAGGAACCGTTATGGCAGGAAAGACGGTTGCTTTAAATAACATTGCCTGTTATTCATCAGAGAGTGCAAAAACCTCATACGGTGCCAAAACAGGAACATTCTACCTGTGGGATGATGCTGTTAAGAATGGCAGAATCCGCATAACCAATTCCCCTTCAAGGGTTGGAGTTGCAGGGCAGGTTACCTGTTGGATAAACGTGGCGGATGTGGGGTTAAGCACATCACCAGCACAGCAGCAGGAAACAGCAATCAAGGCTGGCACATCATATACCTTAGCAGACGCCCCAGTATATTCATCAGAATCGGGGGCAACAATCGGGAAAAGGTCAGGAACCTATTACACATGGGATTCAGTCATTAAAAACGGAAGAATCCGAATGACGAACAGCACTTCAAGAGTTGGTGTTCCTGGACAGGTCAGCTTTTGGGTTGATGTAAAAAGCCTTAAATAAGTTATTTTAGGACATTCGGAAATGGATGTCCTTTTATATTGTCCAATTATAGCGGTTAAGACGTTAAAACTGTCCACGATAAATTCCTATGGTATGAATATAAAACTACCATTCATGCTGAAAATGTCTCAGCATGGGAAAGGCGCAAAATGAAACTTGAAGAATTACTTGGTGCAGATTTATATGCACAGGTCAAGGCTAAACTTGATGAAAAAAATGCAAATGAACCTGATAAATTGAAGCATATTCGTTATGCAGATTTATCTGAAGGCGAATATGTCGGCAAAGCAAAATATGATTCAGAAACCGAAAAACTGAACAACCTTATTGCAAACAAAGACACAGAGATTACCAATGCTAACAACCTTATTGCTGAATTAAAGAAAGCAAGTAAGGGCAATGAAGATATTCAGAAGAAAGTGGCTGAATATGAAACAGCAAATGCAAAGCTCCAGGAAGAATTAAGAGAAACCAAATTAAGGTCAGCAATCAAGGTAGCACTTCTTTCAGAAAAAGCAGTTGACGTTGATTATCTTACATTCAAATTGAATGAAAAAATGAAAGAAAAGAATGAGAAACTTGAACTTGATGAAAATGACAATATCAAAGATTGGAATGATAAGGTTTCAGAATTAAAGGTACAGTTTCCAGCAATGTTTGAATCTGCATCACCAAGTGGAAGAACAGTTATAGAGAATAAGCTTGAAAAGCCGGAAGACTATAGTTCTTTTACAAAAGCAGACATTTTAAAAATGTCATATGCTAAAAGAGCAGAATTTGCTTCAGAACATCCTGAAGCATATAACGCCGCAATGAGCAGCGAAAAATAAAGAAAGGTTAGGTAAACAAAATGGCAACTACAAAATTAAATAATATCATTAATCCACAGGTTATGGGAGATATGATTGAAGCAAAAGTTAATGCACTTGCAAAATTAACACCTTATGCAAAGGTAGATACATCCCTTGAAGGGGTTCCGGGAGACACAAAGACAGTACCGTCTTGGAATTACATCGGTGATGCAGAAGACTTTGACCCTGAATCAGGAAATGAAATGGATACTGTAAGCCTTACAGCAACATCAAGCACATTTACAATCAAGTGTGCGGCTAAATCTGTAGGAATATATGAAACAGCAATCAATAGTGGTCTTGGAGACCCTGTAGGACAGGCTGAAACGCAGCTTGCCAAGTCAATCATTGGTAAGGTTGATAATGACGTTCTTGATGCTGCGTATACATGCTCTAACATATATGCCGCAGATACTCTTGTAACAATCGGATATGATGGTATAGTTGATGCAAATGCTAAGTTCGAGGATGAGGAAGATGGAATCGAAAAGGTAATTTTCATTCATCCAAAGCAGGAAGCTACACTTCTGAAAGATGACAATTTTAAATCCGCAGATAAATTTGACAAATCTGTGATTGTAAAAGGTTCAATCGGTAAAATCGGTTCCTGCTGGGTCAAGAAGTCAAAGAAAGTTAGGCATATCGAATATGAAAAAGCCGCTGAAGGCACAATTACAATTATTGCGGAAACCGGAACAGAAAGCGGAACATCCAAGAAACTTTCAACAGTACAGCCAGTATGTGCATCAGTCCTTAAAGTAGGCGATAAAGTAAATGCTGTTTCTGCAGCAAATCAGTATTATCTTTGCCCTATTATCAAAATGGAGCCTGACTCAGCAGAAACAGAGTATACAGAAGATGAGCTTCCTGCATTAACTATCTTTTTAAAGAAAAATATTCAGGTAGATCATGAATGGTTTCCTAAGAAACAGAAGCATGACATTACTGCAGCTAAGTATTATGGTGTTGCACTTACCAATGCTGCAAAAGTTGTACTTGCAAAGTTCAAAAAATAAAGAAGGGGGCGTTCCCTTATGATTTTATCAGTTGAAGAACTGAAAAAGTATATTTCAACTGACATTCAGGATGCGGTGCTTGAAGCAAAACTTCAGGCACTTGAAATCCTGATACGGAAATATACAAATAACAATTTTCAGCAGCGGGCAATCCGCATGGTTGGGACGTGTGTGTCGGACAATAACACAATTATCTGTGATAAAATTATGCCGTTTAAAATTGGGGACACAATTCAGATTTCCAAGTCTGAATACAACCCTGACAGGCTTTGCACTATTGCAGGTATTAAAGAGAATGTCTTGACTGTATATGAGGATATATGTGATGAAGATTACGTTCTTGTTACTAAGATAGCATACCCAGCAGATGTCAAAGTCGGCATTGCAAACATGTTGCAGTGGGATATTGAGAACCGAAGCAAAGTAGGCGTACAGTCGGAAACTATTTCAAGGCATAGCGTGACCTATTTCAACATGGACGGTGACAATAGCCTTATGGGCTATCCAAAGTCCCTTGTCGGCTTTCTGAAGCCTTATATGAAAGCGAGATTTTAATATATGATTGGTGGCAATACAACAGCGGAAATCAGAGTGCGAAGCACTGTAAAGAACGAAATAGGCGGAACATCAAAAACGTGGACGGCGGTTCAGAATGTAAAAGGCTGGCTTGACCTGACAGGCGGGGACAGCAAATACAGTACATTCAATGCAAAGATTCAGGAAAGCACACACATTTTTATATGTGATTATATTGAATTGGATGCACGAATCGAAGCGGAAAACAGCAGGCTTTCTGTAGACGGAAAAGTGTTTGATATTCTTCTGATAGATGATCCAATGAACCTTCATCAGCATTTAGAAATCTATCTAAAGTATACAGGGGGTCAGTGATATGGAAAATGATGTTCAATTTAAAGATTTTTCAGTCGAAGTCACAGGTAAAATCAATGACGCTTTAATTGCAGCTTTACACGAAGCAGCAGGAGAAATAGTGTCACAGACTGAAAGGAATACAAGAGTTGACACCGGACAGACTAAAAATTCATGGAGCTATACCGTGGATGAATCAGAAGGCAAGGCTACAATCGGAAGCCCGCTTGAAAATGCGATATGGGAAGAATTTGGAACAGGTGTTCAGGCATTGAATGGTGATGGCAGAAAGACCGCTTGGAAATATCAGGACAAAAAGGGCAAGTGGCACACAACCACCGGGAAAAAAGGAACTAGGGCTTTTTATAAAGCCTTTAAAAAACTTAAAACCCCGATTATTAAGCTATTTGAAAGCAAAATGAAAGAGTTGAAATAATGCAGAAAGAGACATTAAAACTTATCAGCGACACGCTAACGTCAGCAGGGATTCCATACGAATATGACACGTTCAATTCCTCAATAGAAGCCTTGGACCGTTATTGGGTGGGCGAGTATTCGGAAGCGGAACCGCTCACAGAAAGCGGACTTGAAGAAAGTACATTTATTCTGACAGGGTATGCAAAAGAAGATATGCTGATACTTGAAAACGATAAAAAGACAATTAAACAATTATTTCCAATTATAAGCGGAAACCGGGCAATCCTTGACAATGGTTCAGGGGTTGCCATTTTTTATACAAACAGTTTCCCTATACCAACGGGGGATGATTTCATTAAGAAATTACAAATTAATTTAACTATAAAAGAATGGATGGTGAACTAATATGGCAGTAGCAGGAAAACATGGTATTACAGCAGATACACCAAAAAACATATTATTTGGTGCCGGAACTATTCACAAGGGATTGAAGTACACTGCAGGTGCGAGCGGTGGAAAGGGTTCTTGGAACTTTAATGAATCAATCATTGGTGCAACCAATGGCGGTTCAAAACTTGCAATTATTCCTGAATTTTATGATGTGACTGTGGATGGGGCAAATGTCCTTGTTAAGGGTCTTAAAAAGAAGATTGGTGAAACAGCATCAATGGACATCAACCTTGCTGAACTTACAAAGGACATTATCAAGGCAGCCGCAATCGGTGCTGATGGAACTTCAGAAGATTCAACGTTTGATCTTATTGAGTCAAAGACAGACATTTCAGAAGGTGACTACTGGGAAAACATTGCCTTTGTCGGTGAAACAATGGATGAAAGAAAGGTCATTGCGATTCTTGAAAATGCTATCTGTACATCAGGCTTTAACAGTGAAGGAAAAGCCAAAGAAGGTTCAGTGGGTGCGTACACATTTGCTTGCCACGCTGATATAACATCAGACCTTACAAAACTTCCTTGGAAAATTTACTACCCAAAGGAATCAGCATAGAGGTGAACTAATATGAAGGTCAATGTAATTAAAGAATTTGTTGACCGCCACACAGGGGAACTGCACACAGTTGGCAGTTCCTTTGAATGTGGGGAAAACAGGTTTAGAGAAATAGAAGAATCAGGCCAATATGTTGAGCCTGTGGTTATTATTGATAAAGAAGAAGCCGAACACAAAGCGGTTAAAAGGAAAGGAATATAAGAATGAGCGAAACATCAGTTGAAACAATCGAAGAAATCAAAGAAGTAAAAGAGGATGCAATCATTGAAAATCCATATCCACTTAGGAAGTTATCAAGTAAAGATGTATTTATCTTTTCAACTATTCTGAAACAGATTGGATATTCAGAACTGAAGGAGTGCTTCCATTCAGCGGAAGTCAAGAAACTTATCGCAAAGATGCCGGGTGCATCTGCCGGTGCAATTGATGAAATCGGGCTTTCAATCGTGCTTGATATATCAACAGTGGTTATTTCCAACCTTGCAAGTGCAGAAGAAAGCATCTATCAGCTTTTATCGAATTTATCAGGCAAAACAAAGACAGAAATCGCAAATCTTGATGCCGAAGTATTCATGGCAATGATTGTGGATGTATTCAAGCAGGATGGATTCAGAAATTTTTTCAAGGTTGTTTCAAAATTGTTCAAATAGGTGACATCATGTTCATGGATTTGCTGTTTAAAAGATATTCAAATCCATATGAACTGATGGACCAGATGATTTTATGTGGAAGATTTCTTGATTTTATTTGCGAATTTGTTGAGATAACAAATGATGATTTGCTATGGGAATACTATCTTCATTATCCATTTCTTGAAGTGTCTTATGATGAGTTTAAACGGAGACTTGGATTTGGGAATGATGAACCACAGCCAAAATCCAATCTTGAAGCAACAGTAATACAATCAATGAACATCCTGGACAACTTTGTCCCGGATGGCTAAAAAGGCTGATATTTTCAGCCTTTTTTATTTTGAAAAGAAAAGGGGGTGAACCTTATGGAATTATTTAAGATATTAGGAACTATTGCAATAAGTGGGGCTGAAAAAGCGGAAAAAGATACAGAAAAAGTGTCTGATGCATCACAGAAGTCTGCAAAAAAAATCGGTGAATCATTCAAAACGGTTGGAAATACCTATGAAGCAATAGGGAAAACGATTGTTAAAATGGCAAAAGTAGGTGTGGCTGCGATTGGAACAGTATCAACGGTGGTGGGGGCTTTGACTAAGTCAGCAGTTGAAAATTACGCTGAATACGAACAGCTTGTCGGCGGTGTTGAGACACTTTTCAAAGATAGTGCAAACCGGGTTATTGAATATGCGAACAATGCGTATAAGACCGCCGGGTTATCTGCGAATGAATACATGGACACTGTAACAAGTTTTTCAGCGTCACTGTTACAGTCATTAGACGGAGACACGGCAAAGGCTACCGAATCGGCGAATTTAGCGATTACGGATATGGCGGATAATGCCAATAAAATGGGTACCGCCATGGAATCAATTCAGAACGCATACCAAGGCTTTGCAAAACAGAATTACACAATGCTGGATAATTTGAAGCTTGGATATGGCGGAACAAAAGAAGAAATGATTCGATTGCTTGAGGATGCTGAAAAGATTTCAGGAATCAAATATGATATATCTTCTTTCAGTGATATTGTTGATGCTATTCATGTTGTACAAACCGAAATGGGAATAACAGGTACAACTTCAAAAGAAGCAGCAACCACTATTCAAGGTTCTATATCGTCAATGAAGGGTGCATGGACTAATTTCGTTACCGGAATGGCTGATGAATCACAGGATTTTGGCACTTTAGTTAATAATGTGATTGATTCTGTATTAACAGTTGCATCTAACCTTGTGCCGAGGATAATGGAAACGTTACCACGGCTTATAGACGGTCTTTCACAGTTAGTACAGAAAATAGTTCCTTACATCCCTCAGCTCCTGAAAACATTGGCTCCGTCAATTGTAGACGGGGCGAAAAGATTATTGAATGATGTCACTAATCAATTACCTGACTTATTAGAAACAATTCTTCCCGGATTTGGTGGAGAATTAGGAAAGAATATTGTTAAATTTATAAACACGTTTAAGTCGATATTCGGCAAAATCATTCCTATGCTGCAGAATTTTGGAAAGAAGATATTGCCTGTCATATCACAGGTCCTTGATAAAATTTTACCAGCTTTTGAGAAAATTATTGAAAACTTACTGCCACCATTGGAAGACATATTAGATACCATTATTCCAGTTCTTTTGAATTTAATAGATGTAATCTTGCCACCATTGGAAGAATTGCTTCCAATGATAATGGATGCTTTATCTATGATTTTAGAACCATTGGCGGAACTTGTAGAAGCAATATTGCCACCACTTCAAAGCCTGCTTGATATACTTCTCCCAATTCTTTCGGGCTTTTTGGACGTGTTACAGCCGATTCTTGACGTTGTAGTGTCTTTATTACAGCCGATTCTTGACCTTGTCGGAAGCGGGCTTAATGCCCTTGCTGAAGCCTTTGGTTTTGCAAAAGAAAAGACAGATGCAGCGGTTCAGGCTGCAATGGATGAAGCAGATGCCATGCGTGATATGAGAGACGCAGCGAATGAAGCGAGAGATGCAATAGATCAGAAAGCAGAAAAAGAACTTGCTAATGTGTCAACAGTAGAAAGCCTGTGGCAGGAATTACAGAACTTAGCAGATGAACAGGGTAATGTTTCCGAAAAAGACAGAGCAAGGGCAGAGTTCATAACAGGGCAGCTGTCTGAAGCACTTGGAACCGAGATTCAGTGGACCGGCAATCAGATTCAGAACTACAAGAACCTGCAGGAAGAAATTGATAAAACAATTGAGAAAAAGAAATTGGAAATTCTTCTTGAAGCGTCCGAAGAAAAATATAAAACTGCTATTCAGAATAGGACAGAAGCAGAAAACAATTTGAATGAAGCATCACAAAGAAGGGCAGATGCCTTTGCAAAACTGACAGAACTTGAAGAAGCAGGTGTGGATAAAAGTTCAGAATCATGGAAAAATGCGCAGGCAACAGCAGCAGCAACGCAAGAAGCCTTCATTGAAGCACAAAACATTGTTAGAGAATACTATTCAGATATTTCACAGTACGAAACTGCACAAACTTTAATAATGCAGGGCGAAAATGAAAAAGCACTTGAACTGCTTGATAAGAAAGGACAGGCTTTTCAGGCTGCTTCTGATTTAGCTTCCAAGTCAGCAGATGAACAGAAAGCAATTCTTGAAAAGCAGATGGAAGATGCAGCGGTCAATCTCTCAAACCAGGTTGAATTGTATAAAAAAATGTCAAAGAACTGTACTGATGAAGAACGTGAAATGTATGAGAAGAACCTGAAAGAAGCACAGGACTATTTCACAAAAGCTTCACAGGAATATACAAAAGCAGGTGGCGAAATTGGTGAAAATTTTTTCAAAAGTATGAGCAGCAAGCTGACATCATGGCAGTTTGAATCTGTTGGAAGTTATATGATCCAGGGTATTGCAAATGGTGCAGAGGGCAATAAAGTTACTCTTATGCAGAAACTCGGTAAAATAATGAATGAAGCATTTTCTTCCGTATATTCAAATAGGACTTCGGGAAAGACTTCAAGCAATACTTCAACGTCATCATCATCACATAAGACACCTCACCTTGCAAAAGGTGGAGTTCTCAGGAAAGGACAGATTGGATTCCTTGAAGGTGATGGGGATGAAGCCGTGGTTCCATTGGAAAAAAACACCGGATGGATTAATAAACTTGCTGATAAGCTAAATAATAGTGGCGGTAATGATGTTGTTGGTAAGATTGATGAACTTATCAAAGCCATCACATCAATGAATATTGTACTTGACACTGGAACAATGGTTGGCGAAATGGCACCTGCCATGGATGCACAGCTTGGTGATATTTACTCAGCCAAAGAAAGGGGCCGATAAAAATGAATCAAATTAAATTTGGAACGTACAAAAGCTATGATAATTTGAATCTGATATGCACTAAGAAGACAATTGGAAGTCCTGCTGTCAAAACAGCAATAGTTGAAATCGAGGGCGGTGATGGTGTTCTTGATTACACTGAATATTTTGGTGATGTAAAATACAACAACCGTCAATTAAATTTTGAATTCGAATCAATAGTACCACAATCGCAGTTTCCGGAACTGTATTCTGCGATATTGGATGCATTACATGGGAAGAAAGTCCAAATTGTTCTTGATGAAGATCCTGATTTCTATTATGTAGGAAGACTTGAAGTATCAGATTTCGCAAATGAAAGAGGAATTGGAAGCATCAAGATTGATTGTGACTGTGAACCTTACAAGTATAAGAAGAATAAAACAGTGGTGTCACAGGCTGTCAGTGGTTCTACAACCATTACACTTCCAAACCTTAGAAAAAGAGTTGTGCCAACCATTACAAGTGATGCAACAATGACATTTGTTTTTGGTAAAAAAACAATTCAGCACAGTGCAGGCACATTCATTATCCCAACTTTGGAACTTGTCGAAGGCACTAATACAGTAACAGTTACCGGAACAGGTAATGTTACATTCACTTATCAGGAAGGAAGGCTGTAGGACTATGTATGAAGTATACTGCGATAGTTTTCTGTTGTATTCAAGCACAATAGATAATTTGAAAATAATAAAACCAAAGGTGTCGCTTGAAGATAACAAGACAGGGTCATTCACCTTCACTATATATCCGGATCATCCGTATTATGATGTAATTAAGAAACTGACATCCCTTGTCACAGTATATCAAGATGATTATCTGCTGTTTCGGGGAAGGGTGCTTAATGAAGAAATAGGATTCTACAATGAAAAGTCAATCACTTGTGAGGGTGAATTGGCTTTTTTATTGGATTCGATTCAAAGGCCATATAATTACAAAGGAAGCATAACAGGCTTCCTGAGTCAGCTTATAACAGCTCACAATTCACAAGTAGATAAATCAAAACAATTTGCCCTTGGCAATGTCACTGTGACGGATCCAAACAACACCATTACAAGGTCAGATATTAACTACTCAAAGACATGGGAAGTGATAGACAAGAAGTTGATTGCCCTGTTAGGCGGTCATATAATTGCAAGACATCAGAACGGTGTGAATTACATTGACTATTTGGCAGACTATACAGCCATATCAAATCAGAAAATCGAATTTGCAAAGAATTTGCTTGATATGGAGCGAAAACGCAAGGGACAGGATATCATAACAGCATTAATTCCCCTTGGTGCAAATTTAAAGGATGCTGAAGGAAATGAGACAAAGGAAAGGCTGACAATCAAATCAGAAAATGGCGGTCTTGATTATATTACGGATGCTGATGCAGTGGCACAGTATGGGCTTATATTCGGAACAAACATATGGGATGATGTAACAGTTGCGTCAAACCTTCTGACGAAGGGCAGAGCATATCTTGCGAGCTTGTCAAGTGCTATTGATACACTTGAACTATCGGCAGCAGACCTTGCAGGCATTGAAGAAAATATCAATTCGTTCCACCTTGGCACTTATGTCAGAGTAACAAGCAACCCGCATGGAATAGATCAGAATTTCAGAGTTACGAAGTTACAAATTGATTTAATGAATCCGGCAGCAAATAAGTTAACGTTAGGCGGAACTACCAAGACATTGACAGGCAATATGACACAGGTGCTTGATGTTAAGAATGGTAAAGACGGAAAAGACGGAAAAGACGGCAAGGATGCAGCCATTCAGAGTGATACACCGCCGACAGATACATCAATGCTGTGGCTTGACACGTCTTTGAATCCGCCTTTATTGAAAAGATATGCCCCTGAATATCAACTTTTGGTTGCAGAGCCTTCAGATTGGGCTTCAAATTACACTGCATACTTCACATTTGATTCAAACACAGGTGCATATTCAGCAATAACAGGCACCACAACCCCGGCATGGGCGGAAGGTACCTACTATCAGCATGTCGAATGGGTGACAGTAAATGACACCACACAGGCATTTTATTTAATGGAAAAGAATGTTTCGTCCGAGATATCAAAGTCGGAAACGAACATAATGTCTAAAGTGTCTGAAGAATACTATTTAAAAGATGAGACAGATTCTTTGATTTCATCTGTCAGCACTACTGTTGAGCAGAATAAGAATTCGGTTGATATACTTTTCAATCAATACTCAGCAGATCTTGAAGCCTTAGCAAATGGGACAGATGCAAATTTTGAAGAGATTAGAAAATATATTCGATTTGTCGAAGGCAAAATTCTTTTAGGTGAAGTTGGTAATGAACTGGAATTGCAGATTGCAAATAATAGAATATCATTTCTTCAGAGTAATGCAGAAGTGGCATATTTCAGCAATAACAAGCTGTATGTTACAGATGGTGAATACACTAACTCTCTAAGGCTCGGACAGTTCGCTTTCCTGCCAAGAGAAAACGGAAACTTGTCATTTAAAAAAATAACATAATGAAAGCATTTTGCTACAATATCCAACATCAATGTGCCAATTCTTCTGTAGCGATATCGGTAAGGACTCCTGCAACCTGCCTGTCACCTATTGAATAACGCTGTGACATATATCGCATACTTGCACTTGCCTCACCATCCGGACCACCGTACTTCCGTAAGGTATAATCATTAAAAAGCCTGTATTTACGGGCTTTTTTCTATTAATCTAAAGTATATATCAAGAGTATCTTTTTCGTTGTCATAAACAGCTTTGCTTACAACAGAACGTATTGCATTTGCTCTTGTGAGTTTATCAAGAGCCACATTTTTAATGATTTCATAAGCATTTTTTATTTGTCTTAACATTGTCTCGTTATTTTCATCCTGTACTGCTGGCTGCTGTCTTGATATTATTTCCATAACCTTTTCACGTTCTTTTTGAAGAATAGCTTTATTGTCTTTGTATTCTTCTAAAGTATCAATACCATCACGATACGCCTGCTTGATTCGACGTTCCTTGTCCTCTATGTTTTTGAGAAGTGCAGCAGTATCGACCTTTTCTTCATAGGAATGTTCAGATACTTTTTCGTAAGTAACATTTTTGGATGATAATACTTTAAGAAATCCTTCGTAAATACCCGCTTCAAGACGTTCTGTTTTAATGTAGTGACTTACCTTACACTTGCACTTGTTATATCCACTGCATTGAAAACTTGTTGAATGACCTTTCCAAAGTGAATTAGATACAAGAGAACTTCCGCATGAGGAACATTTAACAATCCCCGAGAGCCAATGCTTGATACCGGATGTCCCACGTTCTTTGTAAGGACGTGATATTTTAATTAACTGTTCATTGGCAAAGTCCCATGACTCTTTATTTATAAGTACAGGATGAGCCCCTGGAGCAATTATCCATTCAGATTTATCTTTAATAGTGTGTTCAGAAGGGTTCTGTCTGTTCCAACGTACATATCCATAGTAAAAAGGATTTTCTATTATATATCTGATAGTACGCTGTTCAAACATACCACCTCTCCGGGTATGAAATCCCATGTTGTTGATTGATCTTGCTGTATCAATAAGGGATAGTCCTTGTGATATAAAACTAAAAATATTACGAACAATTACCGCTTCCGGTTCATAAATTTCTGGAATACTAGTATCAGAGTTTTTTCTGTAACCAAGGGGTGGCTGCGCATTATAACCTCCTTTAAGTGCCTTTTCTGTCATACCTCGAATAACTTCTCCGGATAGACGAATAGAATAATATTCGTCCATCCATTCTATGATACGTTCTATGAGTGAGCCGAACGGACCGTCAATAACCGGTTCTGACACACTCACAACGTCCACATTGGCTTTTTTGAGCATGGATTTATAAACTATTGACTCCTCTTGATTTCTTGCAAAACGGCTGAATTTCCACACGAGAATTACGTCAAATGGATGTTCTTTAGATTTGGCAATAGCAATCATTCTCTTGAATTCCGGACGTTTGTCAGCTTTTTTGCCTGATATGCCGTTTTCAATAAATATATTTTCGTTTGTTATTGTGTAACCATTCTTTTTACAGTAATCAATGATGAGTCTTTTCTGTGCATCAGGAGAAAGCTCTTCCTGCTTATCAGTTGAGACTCTGATATATGCACATGCGTTTTTCAGTGTCATTATGTATCACCCTTTCAAATTATATGAAAATGGGCATAAAAATAGCCCGGACTTGCAAAATACCGGGCTAGATGATACAATATGCTTGTTCAGGGCGTGGTATCGTTAATTCGGTATTTCGCAGTTGCTCCCGGTTAGCCCCGGGAGTTTTTTATTTTAGGTAATAAAATTCATTTAGATAAAACAAAAAGCCCTATCGACAGATAGGGCTTAATGAGTTCGGCTCGCTAGTTGACTAGGAGCAATGTCTTTTATATGGCCGGTAAACGGCTGTGTTTTACAATGAACTCATTATACCCTAAGTATATTCACTTGTCAATCTTAAAATTCATCAGATTGATTCCTTATTGGGGACAATTTTGTATATGTTTTTATTATTGCTAAATCAATTAAATTAAGCTTTTCTGAAGATAATTTAATACCACTAAGAATATTATGATTGGTCTTAGGATCATATATTCGTATTTTGCTTATTGTGGTTATTTGATTAATTAATGCAATGCTGCCATATTTGAGTCTTTGTATTTCATTATTCATTGCACGACATAACTCAATTTCTTTTGAGGTAGCATTCATTAATTCAACAACATTAGTTGCTATAGAATCCAATGCACTAAGTTGTTTCAACATCATTTCAGACTTATCTAAGGATGCTTTTATCTTTGTACGCAATTTATCAAATAGTTCATTACCCAGATAAATATTTTCTGGTCTTAAGCTATTCAAATCAGTTTTAGATTTGACGGATGTGAGTGGAACTACAGTAATTGTTGGTGAACTTTTATTGTTATCGGCATCAAGAACTACGGCATAATGTAAACCACCTTCTTCGCTACCGATATTGAAACCAAGATGAACCTTTATTATTTCACCACGTTTATATTTTTTTAACTTAAGTGGATCAAATTTTGTCTCAAAATCAAGATAATTAACCCAATCATTAATCCAATAAGATAGTTTATCGGATTTACCCATCAGACTAGGGTCATTAGAGTTTATCAAGTCTGACAAGTATGTATTTAGCTTGTTTACTGATTTGTCTTTGTGTTGTAAAAGTTCTTGTGTTGTTTTTTGTATACTCATTTTTCCTCCTTTTTGTGGAAGTTGCACCGGTGCAACTAATGTTTATGAGCTTGATATTCAATGCTGTCTACATTTGATTTATAGAAATCATCATTAAGTATATGATGCAGAGCATGATTGTAAGCAACAATCTGAGCTTCTCTGTTAAGTCTTGCGTTAAGGAAGATAGAGAAGCTTCCATCATCATTTAAAACAATCTGTTCGTGAACGGCAGTATCCATATTAATGATGTGGACACCAACGTTATCAGGAATATTATTAATCAAAAAATACCACCTGCCTCATTAGCTGTCTCTTATACACATCTGACGCTGCCGACGACGGAGAGAG
>ENA-OYXE01000316-OYXE01000316.1-human-gut-metagenome-genome-assembly--contig:-NODE-316-length-15705-cov-5.710032_pt1 | contig 15705 bp, 16 predicted proteins | sample MGYA00244175_ERZ653407 | MGnify/ENA primary metagenome ERZ653407 (study PRJEB26926, sample SAMN06165181) | human gut metagenome | biome: ENVO:00009003; feature: ENVO:2100002; material: ENVO:00002003... | reverse complement strand
GTCGGCAGCGTCAGATGTGTATAAGAGACAGGTACTCTTTCAGGTCGAGCAGCGTCATGAACCAGTCTTTGTTCAAGATCTCTTTGTAGAGTCTCTCCAGGCAAACCTTGTCGCCGATAGCAAGAAGCTCATCGCTGACGATGAAATCAACCAGCTTTGCAATCTCCGGATCTTCGTCATAGATGTCTTTTGAGCAGTAAGCAGCATCTGCGTACAGGTCGATGACATCCTGCGGTTTCTTTCCGAAGATGTAGATGTTCTCTTTTCCGACAAGATCGCCAATCTCAACGTTTGCACCGTCTTCTGTTCCAAGCGTCAGGGCACCGTTCAGCATGAATTTCATGTTTCCGGTTCCGGAAGCCTCTTTGGATGCCAGGGAGATCTGCTCGGAGATATCTGCTGCCGGGATCACCTTTGCAGCTTTTGATACGTTGTAGTTCTCAAGCATAATCACTTTGAAGTACGGGCTTACCTCAGGATCGTTATCAATCAGCTCCTGCAGGCACAGGATCAGATGGATGATATCTTTTGCGATGATATAAGCCGGTGCAGCCTTTGCACCGAATACCATGGTGATCGGGGTTTTCGGCTTGTTGCCGCTCTTGATATCCATGTATTTGTAAATAGCGTACAGGGCGTTCATCTGCTGGCGTTTGTACTCATGAAGACGTTTTACCTGTACGTCGATGATGGAATTTTCATCCAGCGCGATATTCTGTGTCTCATACAGGAACTGTTTGAGATCCAGTTTGCGGTTGTGTTTGATCTCCTCAAGTTTTGCAAGAACCTTCTTGTTGTCTTTGTATTTAAGCAGTTTTTCCAGCTCGTCGGCATCTTTTTTGAATCCCGGTCCGATCAGGCTCTCAATATACTGTGCCAGTTCACGGTTGCAGTGCAGCAGCCAGCGGCGGAAAGTGATTCCGTTTGTCTTGTTGTTGAATTTCTCCGGATAAATATCATAGAACGGTTTCAGCTCGGAGTTTTTCAGGATCTCGGTGTGCAGTGCTGCAACGCCGTTAACAGAAAATCCGTAGTGGATATCCATGTGTGCCATGTGGACGCGCTGATCCTTGTCGATGATCGCTACTTTCTCATCTTTGTATTTCTTCTTTGCCTGTGCGTCCAGCTCGTGGATAATCGGCATCAGGTGCGGAACAACCTCCTCGAGGTAATCGATCGGCCATTTTTCCAGTGCCTCTGCCAGGATGGTGTGGTTGGTGTAAGCACAGGTCTTGCTTACAACATCGATGGCTTCCTGCATGGTAAAGCCTCTCTCCTGCAGCAGACGGATCAGCTCCGGAATGACCATGGACGGATGGGTATCGTTGATCTGGATCACAACGTGATCATACAGCTTATGCAGATCGTAGCCCTTCTGCTCGCACTCCATCAGGATGAACTGTGCACCGTTGCTGACCATGAAATACTGCTGGTAGATACGAAGCAGCTGTCCGGCACGGTCGCTGTCATCCGGGTAGAGGAACAGTGTCAGGTTTTTCTGGATCTGATGCTTGTCAAAGTTGATGCTGTCTGATGGAACGATGCTCTCATCTACCGTGTCTACATCGAACAGATGCAGACGGTTACAGCCATTGTTGTAACCCGGTACGTCGATATCATACAGGGTAGAATGCATCGTGAAGTTTTTATACGGAACTGCAAAGGATACCGGCTGTCTGACGAGCCAGCTCTCATTTGTGATCCATGGATTTTTCACTTCTTTCTGTTTGTGGTCGACCAGAAGCTGGCGGAACAGACCGAAGTGATAATTAAGGCCGATACCGTCTCCCGGCAGGCCAAGCGTTGCGATAGAATCAAGGAAGCATGCTGCCAGACGGCCGAGACCTCCGTTTCCAAGGGACGGCTCCATTTCCATCTCCTCGATCTCGGTCAGCTCTCTTCCGTGAGAAGCGAGTGCTTTTTCTACTTCCTCATACATGCCAAGGTTAATCAGGTTATTGGACAGCAGTTTTCCGATCAGAAACTCTGCTGAAATATAATACAGCTTCTTACTTCCGGTGTTTCTTTTGCGACCTGCCATCTCCTGTTTGGTGATAACCATCAGGGCTTCAAAGATTTCGCTCTTTGTGCAGTTGTCCAGATCTCTTCCAAAACGCTCTTTTAAGATTGCCTGAATTCTTTCTTCCATTTTTTTCTCCTCGTATTGCTGTGGATAAATTCCCACAGTGTCATTTAGTTGCGCTGCCATTCCAGATTTCCTGCAATTGGCAGCTTTCGCAGTTCCATTCAAAGCTTTTCCCTGAATGGGACGGTCCACTTATGAATCACTTTTTGGGGCAGCGAAACAGCAAATATTTTACTGCTGCGCGATCCGCGACTTCGTAGATTCCCTTACGACGAGTTCCCCATCGTATACTTTGCTGCAGGGTTCTTCTTTTCCTGAAATTAAGGAAAACAGCATCTTCGCCGTCTCTGCAGCAAGCTGCTCCACCGGCTGACGGATCGTTGTGATGCTGGGTATATAATACTCTCCTGCATCAATTCCGTCAAATCCGGCGACGGAAATGTCATCCGGCACGGTAAGCCCTGCCTCTTTTAAGGCACGGCACGCACCGATTGCCAGCGTATCCGCGGTGGCATACAGCGCGGAAAACTCCGTCTTTTTTTCCAGAATTTCTTTTGTTACCTTGTACCCTGTGGCGAAAGAATACGTGTCGTCCTTCGTCATATGAAATACCAGATCAGGGTCATAAGGTATCCCATGATCCAGTAAAGCCTGGCGGTACGCATTCAGACGGAGGCGTCCGATACTGATGTCGTCCTCGCAGGCGGTAATGATGGCAATGCGCCGGTGCCCGAGACCACAGAGATAATCTACCATCTTATAGCTTTCCCTGTAGTCATCGACCGATACGCTCGCGCACGGTTTTCCTCCGTCTGAAACCGCCCCGATTGTACTGATCACGTACGGAACCGGGATCTGCGCCATTTTCTCATGCGGATGCGTAAAGTTTCCGCCGAGGAAAATGATGCCGCGCAGCCGTTTTTCTTTGACGATCTCGATCGCGGAGTCTACCTCATTTGCCTTTTCCTCTACTCGCTCAATAATGCAGGCGTATTTCTTTTTTCGCACAACCTCTTCAATCACACTGATCATGTTGTTGAAGAACATGTTGTCCATGCCTTTTACCAGAATGGCAATCGCTTTGGCATTCGACCGCTTCAGGTTTCTGGCACTGTTGTTCGGTACGTAATTCGATTCGGCAATCACCTTTAAGATCATCTCTTTTGTTTCCGGATTGATGTCCGGATGATTGTTCATCGCTCTCGATACGGTACTCACGCCTACCTTACATTTGCGGGCAATGTCCCTGATTGTTACCTGTTCCATATTCTGCAGGCCTCTCCTTTAAACTCTGTACCTGTTCTGCCGGAATCTCTTCCGGCTTGTTTCCCCGGCCTGTTTTGCTTTCTCTCCGGCGCGTGTTTTTATTTTGTAATACGTGCTGTAATCTGTGTCAGCCGATGAATTCTCTTGGCCAGCTCCGGTGTAAACTGTCCCGGAAGCAGGCGCCATTTCCAGTTATTTCCAAGTGTGGACGGATAGTTGATTCTTGCCTCCGTGCCAAGGCCTAAAAACTCCTGCATCGGAGTGACAGCCAGATTTGCCACGCTCTCCATTGACATGCGAATGAAATCCCACGGGAGTTCCTCGTCGGTACTCTTTGCATTTCCCATATACTCTTTGGAGAATTCGCGGTCTTCCTCACTCATGACATAATACCATCCAAGAATGGTATCATTGTCGTGTGTTCCGGTGTAGACAACACAGTTTCTCTCGTAATTGTGCGGCAGATAATCACTCTCCTCACGGGAGTCAAAAGCAAACTGCAGCACCTTCATACCCGGATAGCCGGATTCTTTCACCATTTCGATCACGCTCTCGGTAAGATATCCCAGGTCTTCTGCGATGACATCCACATCGCCGAGCTTTTCTTTGACGGTGTTGAACAGATCCATGCCCGGTCCTTTTTCCCAGTGGCCGCGCTCTGCCGTCTGATCACCGAACGGGATGGAATAATATTCATCAAATCCGCGGAAATGGTCGATGCGGACAGTATCGTACAGTTTAAACACGTGAGCCAGACGTAACAGCCACCATGCATAACCTGTGCTCTTATGATAGTCCCATTTGTATAACGGGTTGCCCCAGAGCTGTCCGGTTGCGGAGAACGCATCCGGCGGGCATCCGGCAACTGCTTTTGGCTGGTTGTCCTCATCAAACTGGAACAGAACCGGATTTGCCCAGGTATCGGCACTGTCAAATGCAACATAAATCGGAATATCACCGATGATACGGATACCCTTTTCATTTGCGTATGCCTTCAGTGCTTTCCACTGTTTCAGGAACATAAACTGCTGGAATTTGTAAAATGCAATCTCCTCGGCAAGTTCTTCCCGTTTCTGATTCAGTGCTGCTTCTTCTCTGTCCTTTAATTCTGCCGGCCACTCACTCCAGCTGATTCCGCCGAGTGTATCCTTAATCGCCATATACAGCGCATAATCCTCCAGCCAGTAACCATTTTCCGATACAAATGCATCATATACGTCATCTGCCGCAAATCTTTCAAATGCTTTTCTGAGTACTTTGAAACGGGACAGATAAATCTTTTCGTAATCAATATACTCTGCATTGTCGCCGAAATCGCACGCATCACACTCTTCTTCTGTCAGAAGTCCCTCTTTTACCAGGGTCTCCAGATCAATAAAATATGGATTTCCTGCAAAAGTAGAGAACGACTGGTACGGCGAATCTCCATATCCCGTCGGTCCAAGTGGAAGAATCTGCCAGTAGCTCTGGCCGGCCTCCTCCAGGCGATCCACAAATTCATACGCTTCTTTCGAAAAACATCCGATACCATATCGGGACGGCAGCGAAGCTACCGGAAGTAAAATACCACTTGCTCTCATTTTTAAACCCTTTCTCCTTGTCGTTTTTTCTATCCATCCGACCCCACAAATACATAATTCCTGTTCACGGATACGCAGCAAATTGTAACTTATGCAACCCCTATAGCCAGCTCATTTTGTTTCGTAAAAACAGGGCTGTCGGTATCTCGTCTGTATTTCCGGAAACGGTGTCGGTAACGTTTCCGGAACTCGTTATATTTACAATACCATACTCTGCATCAAAAAACAACCCCCAACCCCCTTATCATATTTACCAAATATTGAATCCTCTGTTTATTCAAAACAACGAATTTGCATTTTTGTAACGATGCAAAGCCATACATAAAAAGACAGCATGCGGGGGGCGGAACCGCTTTGGGCACTTAAAAATCATGAATTTTTCAAGCCTCCCATATAGGTTCTGTCCCCGCATGCTGTCTTTTGCGGTATCTGTTTTTCACTTAAAACTCCAGAATAATCTTTGTTCCGGTTCCAAGCGTACTCTCAATTTTAATCTTCGCATCATGAAGAATCGCTCCATGCTTCACAATGGAAAGTCCAAGTCCCGTACCTCCCGTTTCGCGGGAATGACTCTTATCCACACGATAGAACCGTTCAAAGATCCGCTCCTGATCTTCCTTTGCAATTCCGATTCCGGTATCTGCCACAGATACCACTGCCCGTCCGTTTCTTCCGCGTGAAACCGTCACTTCAACTTCACCGTCCCTGCGGTTGTACTTGATCGCATTGTCGCAGAGATTGTAGATCATCTCATAGAGAACCTGTCGTGCACCTTTGATCCGGCAGCTCTCTCCTCTCAGTGTCATCTTCACCTGCTGCTCCTTTGCCCGTATGGAAAGATGTCCCTCGACATCACGGCAGATCTGCATCAGATCCACTTCCTCCATCGGGATTGACTGGTCGTTTTCGTCCAGTCTGGACAGCTTGATAATATCCTCGACAAGAGAGCTTAACCGGCTCGCCTCACTGTGGATTCTGCCCGCAAATTTGGGAATATCCTCCGGTTTTACCATGTTGTTTTCGATGATCTCCGCATATCCGGAAATCGACATCAGCGGTGTTTTCAGCTCATGTGACACATTGGCTGAAAACTCACGGCGCATCACCTCGGCTTTCTGTTTTTCCGTCACATCCAGCACCAGGATGACCGCACCGGATACAACACGGTCCACACGCACCGGATTTGCAAGAAGCTGATAGACTCTTCCATTTATCTCCAGCATCCGTTCCTCGGAACTGCCCTCCAGCGCATGATCCAGTGCCTCCTTCAGCTGCTCGTTGCGGCTGACTGTCACGATATTGTGGTTAATGCACTCCTCCGCTGTCACATCAAACAGATTCTGTGCCGAACGGTTGATGGAAAGTACGACCGACTGGTTTGTCACGATCAGACCATCCTTCATATATTCCGTGATTGCAAGATACTCCTCCTGATTATGACGGAGCTCCTCCATCTGCTGCTGAATCTGCTTCTGCTGCTGATGAATTCTTCCAAGCAGCGGACTCAATTCCTCATACGCTTTGTTGTCCAGCGGATGATTCAGATCAATCTCATTGATCGGCTTTACAAGCGCCTTTGTCATATGGCTGACCATCAGCAGCTCCACGACAAGGACTGCCGCAATCAGTACAGCCACCAGCCATATATTCCGCAGCATCACACCGAACACACTGTCTGTTGTCAGGGAAACACGGATGATTTTTCCATTGTCCAGGCGCAGTGCTGTATAATATGTTTTGCTCCGCAGGGTCTCGGAATAACGGGAAATATTACTTTCCCCGGTCTTTTCCGCCTCAATCACCTCCGGCCGCCCGGAATGGTTTCCCATCATGTTCTCATCCTCGACCGAATCAAACAGAACGGTTCCGTCCGTGTCAATCAGGGTAACCCGGCTTGCTGTAATCTTTCCGGCCGGTTTATCCAGACTGTCATCACCCATCTTGTCCAGAAAATACCTGTAATACTCACATTCATTTCTCACCGAAACACGAAGCTGCTCCGCCGTATTGTTGTACATTGCCCAGCTCATGGTGAAAAAGGTCAGGATAATCGCTGCGATAATCAACGCTCCCGCATGTTGAAAGACTTTTTTACGCATCTTACTTCCTCAGCCTCCTATCCGGTATCCCACGCCGCGGACCGTCTCGATCAGCTCGCCGCATTCGCCCAGCTTCTGGCGGAGTGTACGCACATGAACGTCTACCGTACGGGTTTCTCCGTCAAAATCATAGCCCCAGACATGGCCGAGCAGACGGTCTCTCGTAAGGACAATTCCTTTATTTTCCATTAAAAATTTCAGCAGTTCAAACTCTTTTAAAGTCAGGGTAACCTTCTCCCCTTTGGCCAGAACCTGGTGCTGTTTCACCTGGATCTGCAGATCCCCGGTCTCCAGCACATCGTTTTCCTTCTCTTCTTTTCCGGCACGGCGCAGCACGGCACGTACCCTTGCAATAAATTCCATCATGCCGAACGGCTTGGTAATATAGTCATCGGCTCCGCAGTCAAGGCCCATGACCTTATCATACTCAGCGCCCTTTGCCGTTACCATAATGACCGGAATTTCTTTTGTTACTTCCGATGCCTTGAGGCGTGAAAGAATTTCAAGACCATCCTCTCCCGGAAGCATGATATCCAGGAGAATCAGATCCGGAAGCTGTTCTGCAATAGCTGCATTCAGCTCTTTTCCGCTTTCCAGGCCTCTTGCGGTAAAACCGCTCGATTCCAGTGTGTATACGATCAGTTCCCGTATATTTCTTTCATCTTCCACGCAGTAGATCATCTGTTATTCCCCTTTATGGTGACCGTTAATGGAGTACACAACCCATTCCGCAATGTTTGTTGCATGGTCACCGATTCTTTCATAATATTTTGCAATCATCAGATAGTCCAGAGACTGGACATCTGTGGTAATTCCCTTTCGCATACCCTGCAGAATTTCATCCTTGACCTCATCAAAAAGATCATCCACGATATCATCGAAATCGATAACCTCCCGTGCAAGCTTCAGATCCTGCTTAACGTATGCATCGATGCATTTTGTTACCATAGAAGCTGTTGCTTTCGCCATATCCTTCAGACGGATGCTTGCATCCGGCACACCAAGACTCGTTACTTTTACGATATCCGCAATATCCGCTGCCTGGTCTCCGATCCGCTCCATATCGGTAATCATTTTTAATGCCGCAGATACCTGACGCAGATCACGTGCTACCGGCTGCTGCTGTAAAATGATGCGGAAGCAGAGATCCTCGATCTCCCGTTCTTTCGCATCGACAACCTGGTCTTTTTTGATAATCTCTTCTGCCGCTCTCTGGTTTCCCTCCAGCAGAACCTCATATGTCCGTCCGATTGCCTGCTCGCAGAGTGCGCCAAGCTCAATCAGCTCCGTGTGCAGAATTTCCATCTGCTGCTCAAATCTTTCCCGCATATCAGCCAAACCTCCCTGTAATATAATCCTCTGTCCGTTTATCCTTCGGCATGGAGAAGATCTGTTCGGTCTCTCCGTATTCTACTACCTCTCCTAACAGGAAAAATGCGGTTTTGTCAGAAATTCTGGCTGCCTGCTGCATATTGTGTGTTACCATGACAATAGTATAATCTTTTTTCAGTTCTACCGCAAGATCTTCGATTTTGGAAGTAGAAATCGGATCCAGTGCTGAGGTTGGTTCGTCCATCAGAAGAACCTCCGGCTGTACGGCAAGGGCACGCGCAATGCAGAGACGCTGCTGCTGTCCGCCGGACATGCCAAGTGCGCTTTTCTTCAAACGGTCCTTCACCTCATCCCAGATTGCTGCCTGTCGAAGAGACTGCTCCACAATATCATCCAGCTTCGCTTTGGAACGGACACCATGTGTTCTCGGTCCGTAGGCAATGTTGTCGTAAATGCTCATCGGGAACGGATTTGGTTTCTGGAATACCATGCCGACCCGTTTGCGGAGTCCGTTGACATCCATTTTTCCGCCGTAGATGTTTTCTCCGTCCAACAGCATTTCACCGGTGATCCGGCAGCCCGGAACGAGATCATTCATTCTGTTGATGGATTTTAACAGGGTCGATTTACCACATCCGGAAGGTCCGATAAAAGCCGTCACTTCATTGGCATCAATGCTCAGGTTGATATTTTTTAATGCATGAAAGTCTCCGTAATAAAGATCCATATTGGATACATCTATTTTACTCATGTTTTTTCCTCGTCTCTCTTTTATTTCTTTGCAATTTTCTTCGCAATCATTCCGGAACAGCCGTTGATCAGAAGGACAATCAGCATCAGGATGACGCCGGTTGCATACATCTGATTCATATAGAGGCCTTCACTGGAAAGTGCATACATATGAACGGCAAGGGTACGGCCGGAATCCATAAGGCCTGCCACCTTTGCAATCGTTCCTGCTGTGAAAAGAAGTGCTGCCGTCTCTCCTACGACACGGCCTGTCGCAAGAATGACACCGGAAAGAATGCCGGGTACGGCAGATGGAAGAACAATTTTAAAAATCGTACGAAGCTTTCCGGCTCCCAGTCCAAAGCTTGCTTCCCGATAAGAATCCGGAACCGATTTTAAGGCTTCTTCTGCTGTTCGCATAATCAGCGGAAGAATCATGATGGCAAGGGTACAGGCACCGGACATCATCGAGTATCCCATTTTCAGGGTTTTCGTAAAAAACAGCATACCGAACAAACCGTAAACGATCGACGGAATACCGGAAAGGGTCTCTGCCGTAATCCGGATCAGGCCAACCAGTTTTCCGCGTTTGTTGGCATATTCAACCAGATAAATCGCCGAGAAAATGCCGAGGGGCGCAGCAAGCAGCAGGGAAAGTACTGTCATCGTAACAGTGTTGATGATCGCCGGAAGCATCGTAACATTCTCTGTATTATAGGTCCATGCAAACTGCTCCAGTGTCAGGTTTTTCACACCGCGGATCAGAATAAATCCAACCAGGAAAACCAGAACGGCAAGTGCAAGAATGGCTGCTCCCCAGGTAATTCCGGTCAGCACGGAGGAAAAAACACTTTTGTGATACGTAACCTTTGTTCTTTCTTTTTCTTTTGTATTTATTTTTACAGCTTCCATTGTATTTACAGCTCCATTTCCTTTAATCACCATAATGTACCCTCCGGTTCAGCATAGACACCGATAAATTGATCAGCAGGATAAAGACAAACAGCACAACACCCGTTGCAATCAGCGCTTCCCGGTGAAGTCCGGATGCATATCCCATCTCCAGTACAATATTGGCTGTCATGGTACGAAGGCCTTCTGTGATTCCTTTTGGCATACGAGGCTGGTTTCCGGCAATCATAATCACTGCCATCGTCTCTCCGATGGCGCGTCCGATGCCAAGAACGATGCCGGCCAGGATTCCGGATTTTGCTGCCGGGACAACTGCAAAGAAAACACTCTGGGAATGCGTGGCACCAAGACCAAGGCTTGCTTCATAGTAGGATTCCGGAACACTCGTAATGGCGGATTCTGTTACGCCGACCACGGTCGGAAGAATCATAACGGCCAAAAGAATGGATGCCGTCAGCATTGTGTTTCCGTTTTTGCCGGTCAGCTGTGCCATCAATGGGACGATCACAACCAGTCCGAAAAATCCATATACGATAGACGGAATACCGGCCATCAGGTTAATACCTGATTTGCAGATGCCGTAAAACTTTTTCGGACAGTAACGGGAAAGAAACACCGAAGTAAGAATGGAAACCGGCACACCCATCAGGATTGCAAGGCCGGTCACGCAGATACTGCCGACAATCATCGGCAGGATACCGAAAATGTTGTTTCCCGGTTTCCACACGGTACCGGTCAAAAATTTCAGCGGTCCGATTTTAAAAATAGCAGGAACGCCATTCATGAACAGGAAAATGCAGATCAGTGCAACAGCCAGTACGGAGCAGCACGCCGCAATCAGGAATACAAGTTTCATGATCGTTTCTCTTAGTTTCATAAGATAAATCCTTTCATTTCATTGTTTCGCGGAGCGTGTTTGAAAAAGACTTTCGTTTTTTTCCTTACGAACTGCTTTTTCAAGCACGTTCCGAAAGACAGCTTCTTTTTCTGAACATTTTCGGATACGGAAGTAAGAGCGATTTTCCATTGTTCGCCCTTACTTCTTTTTCCATTGCTTTATACATTCTTTATTTTACATCTGCCCAGTCGGTTGTGTCGCCAACATAGATGCTCTTTACCTGATCGCTGGTCAGCCCGTCGGTCGGGTTCTCTTTGTTTACGATGACAGCAATACCGTCGGTTGCAATTACGGTTGCGGTAAGCCCTGAGGATTTCTCCTCATCCTTTAAGTCACGGGATGCCATACCGATGTCGCAGAGACCGTCACTTGCGGAAGTGATACCTGTTGTGGAATCGCTCTGCTGTACTTCGATGTTAGCGTTTGAATTTACTTTTGTATAAGCCTCTTTTAATTTTTCCATCAGTGGTGTTACAGAGGAAGATCCTGCTACCACAACCTTTTCACCGCTGCAGTTTCCTTCGTAGGCTTTGGTATCTTTGATTGCAATATATCCGTCATCTGAAACAACCTGCTGTCCGTCGGTGCTTAAGATGTAGTCCATGAAATCCTGCGCATCTGCGGAAAGACCGTCTTTTGTTACAATGTTGAACGGACGGCTTACTTTATAGGAACCGTTTTCTACGTTCTCTGCGCTTGCCTCTGCTCCGTCGATTTTCAGTGCTTTGACTTCATCATTTAAGGATCCAAGGGAGATATAACCGATTGCGTACTGGTTACCTGCCACTGTGCTCATCATAACGGAAGTATTGTTGGTGATCTGTGCATCAACGGTGGTGTTATCCACTTTCTCACCTGCATCGTTTTTCTCTTCTACACCGAACAGCTCGATGAATGCACCTCTGGTACCGGAACCATCCTCACGGGAGATGACACTGATCTGTCCGGAGAAATCTCCGCCTGCTGCGTTGCTGTCACTGTCTGTGCTGCCATCTGCCTCTGTTGCAGAAGCCTCTTTTGTAGTGTCTGCTGCGGAAGAACTGCTGCTGTCGCTGCTTCCACATCCTGCAAGCATTCCTGCAGCCATCATTGCGGTTAAGGTGATTGCGATTACTTTTCTCTTCATAATATTTTTTCTCCTCTTTTCACACGGGATTTTATGATTTTTTTTGGGTCAAACGGATATTCGCAATCCGCTTCGCTACTTGCTCATAACCGAATAACTGCTTATTGCTTTTCGCAATGGAAGCAGGGGACTTACTTGATTCGGTTAAATCACCCCGGAAAACAGAAGTTTTCATCCTGTTTTCCGGGGTGATTTTTCTTTTTATTTTACTGTATTTCCGTCTGCATCCACAGTCACGGTATTGACTGTTGCATTGTCGAGAACCATATTGATCATGCGCTCCATCATGATGTTGCGCACTACCGTATCTTCCCCGTAATAGTCATTGGCTGCTTTCAGGAAATCTTCCTGCGACATATTGGCATTGGCTGCCTCATCGTTTAAGATCTGCTGGTAATCCTGGTCATCTGTTGTCCAGCCTTCCGCCTCTTTTACGGCATCCAGAAGAAGGGCACTCTTTGCCATCGTTCCTGCATACGTTGCTTTCTCCTGATTGTAGGTCGCTCTGTCCGCATACTGCTCCAGATAGTCGTCCAGGGAAATGCCGTAATTCTGCAGATAGCTGGTATACCGTTTATCGTAATCTTCTTCGCCAAGGGTGATATAGGATTTCGGAATTTTGTGAAACGTACAGCCGTCTGCCATCTGCTGCATCGCGTCATTCTGCAAATTATTTTCCGCTGTCGTCTCATTTGCAGCCTCCAGCTCTGCGCGTTTTCCGGCACGGTATTCCTCCACAGTACTGTAATCTGTATTTTTTGCTACCCATGCATCATCGAGCTCCCATCCGTCAATGTTTTCTGCCGGGCGGGTAAACGCATTTACCGTAACGGTAAACACAACATCTTTTCCTGCCAGATCGGTACTCTGATAGCTGTCAGGGAATTTCAGGTTCAGATCCTTTGTCTCCCCTGTTTTCATTCCAATGACACCATCCTCAAATCCATCGATGAAGGTACCGGATCCGATCACCAGATTGTAGGAATCGCTGCTTCCGCCGTCAAACTCCTTGCCATCAACTTTACCAACATAGGCAATATCGGCGGTGTCGCCTTTTTGTACGGTGGCATCCGGATCGTCCATGGTGACAGCTGTCTCTGCCATAATGGCCGTCTGTACGTCATCATCCGTTACCTGCTCTACTTTCTTTTCCAGTGTGAGCTTTTTGTAATCTCCAAGCGTTACACACTCTGCCGGATCAACTTCCTCATCGACAACCGGAATCCCGTCTACATCACTTGGGGAAGCGTATTCCTCAGAAGCTGTGCTGTCGGACGATGTGCTGCCTGCGCTCGACGCATCGGATGCTGAGGAAGCGCTTGTGCTGCTTGCGCTTGATACGGAACTGCTGCTTGTTGTATTGTTTTTTCCACATCCGCTCACACTGGCTGCTCCCAGTGTCATGAGCAGAAGCATGACTGCTGCTTTTCTTTTCATTCTTGAATTTTCCTCCATACTACACCGTTCCCGGCGCGTTGTAAATCTCATTTTACCATACTTGTCTGGTAAAAAAAAGGCTGGGGCTCCGATTTTAGAAATTCTTATGATTTTCGACCGTAAAATCGCCTGGATTGCGCTAAAATGTGTTTGCGTTTTGCCGAAATCAATGTTAGAATGTTCATAGACTGGCATTGTATGTTCCGATGCCCACATTATTTTTTGCAGAGGAGGAATAGAGGGATGAAACCCTGGATTATCGTATTAATCGTATTAGCTGTCATCGCTGTCATCCTTGGTCTGCTGTATTACTTCGGTAAAAAAGCACAGACAAAACAGGCCGCACAGCAGGAACAAATGGAGGCCATGAAACAGACTGTCTCCATGTTGATCATAGATAAGAAAAAGCTTCGCATGAAAGATTCCGGACTCCCACAGATGGTCATTGACCAGACACCGAAAATGATGCGTCGCGCAAAACTGCCGATCGTCAAAGCAAAAGTCGGTCCGAGAATCATGACCCTGATCTGCGACGCTGCTATCTTCGATCAGATCCCGGTGAAAAAAGAAGTCAAGGCTACCGTAAGCGGTATCTACATCACCGGCGTTCGCGGCATCCGCGGTTCTTTAGAGCAGCCGGAAAAGAAAAACGGCTTCTGGCAGAAAATGCTCCGCAAGGCACGCGGCGAGGAGAAATAAAATTTCATCTGAAGCAAAAAGAAACACGCTTTGCGTGTTTCTTTTTGCTTTCGCGGCAGTCGCCAAGGTCTCGTGCAAGCCCGGACTTTGGCTCGTTGCTCGCGAAAATACCCGAGTTGAATGATTTTCATTCTTCCCGGGTATTTTTTTATAAATTCAGTTTTCCGCCTTCCCGCGGTCTTACCTCGATATCGATTACGCAGTCCCCCACGTAGCTGTCGTTGATGTCGAGCGCGTATTCTGCCTTCAGTAAAATCTGATCCGGCGTCTCTTTCATTCTGACCTTCGTCGCCGCAACTCCCATGTTGATCATGCCATATGGCGTGTGATAAAACGAAATGTTCTTTTTATCCTCCTCAAAAATCATATGGACATCAATGAGGCCGCGCTTGCGCACCTCGAGGGCGTTTTCCGTAAATTTGATCATGTTGTGCGTCATCATGTCAAAGCCTTCGGTTGCCTCGTCGTAGATCAGAAAGTGATGGCCGTTTTTCTTGTAGTACGAACCCGTCGTCATAACCTCCACCGGTTCTTGTTCGCCGGATTCCTCATCCATCAGATACTGCAGTCCGCGGATGCTGATGAGTACGTCTTTTTCCATCCTTTTCTGGTGTTCCTCTCTCTTTTCTGTATGTCGTTTTTAATAGTTTTCAATCTGTACCTGTTTCGTATCGCTGATCTGCTCCGGCAGAACGGAATGTGCGAAGGCATTAAACCGCTCCACGCCGTCGCTTGCGAAGAACTGGTATTTCTGACGGCCCAGCTCATCGTTTCCCGGATTCTCCAGATCCAGCTCCCGCAGCAGTCTGCGCAGTGCCTGTGAGGTTTCGTATGCCGGGTTGACGAGTGTTACTTTTTCTCCGACTACTTTCCGCAGCAGAGAACGCAGCAGCGGATAGTGGGTGCATCCCATAATCAGCGTGTCGATGTCTTTATCCAGAATCTCTGCCAGATAGCGGCGCGCCACTTCCTCGGTGATCGGATCTTTTGTCCAGCCCTCTTCCACGAGCGGCACGAACAGCGGACACGGTTTTCCGTAAACGGTGATCGCCGGATCTGCCTCGGTAATGAGCTGCTGGTAGAGGCCGCTCTGAATAGTGCTCTCGGTTGCGATGACGCCGACGCGCTTGTTCTGCGTCGTCTCGACTGCCATCTGTGCACCCGGTTTTACCACACCGATGATCGGGAGATCGATCTCTTTTTCGATCGTATCGAGTGCCAGCGCGCTCGCGGTGTTGCAGGCGATGACGATTGCCTTGACCTGCTGGGTTTCCAGAAAGTGTACGATCTGGCGGGAATAACGGATGACGGTATTTTTCGATTTGGAACCGTACGGCACACGCGCGGTATCTCCAAAATATACGATTCGTTCGTCGGGCAGGTTTCGCATAATCTCACGCACTACGGTCAGTCCGCCGACACCGGAATCAAAGACGCCGATCGGCGCCTGTCTGTCTGCTTTCATACTTTCCTCCATTTTTCATCCGGCATTACTTTTTTGTCATGCCGAATGGGGTTCATTTCTATATTTAATATATCTG
>ENA-OYXE01000304-OYXE01000304.1-human-gut-metagenome-genome-assembly--contig:-NODE-304-length-16049-cov-3.739402_pt1 | contig 16049 bp, 9 predicted proteins | sample MGYA00244175_ERZ653407 | MGnify/ENA primary metagenome ERZ653407 (study PRJEB26926, sample SAMN06165181) | human gut metagenome | biome: ENVO:00009003; feature: ENVO:2100002; material: ENVO:00002003... | reverse complement strand
CTCTCTCCGTCGTCGGCAGCGTCAGATGTGTATAAGAGACAGGGCTAACTGGTGCTGAAGATGCAGCTCCTTCCAGTTTCAAAACAATGCCCACAGCCGAAGAAAATACAGTTCTTCTTACAACTGTAAAAGGAAGTGCGCAAGAATTGTACGGAGAAGGGCATGAACTGGTAGCTCGAAAAATGCAAAAGTCTTATAAGCAGCTTGCTATGAGTGTGTTTATTCCTTCTGGCACAGAGGATCCTATTCCGGAAGAGGACGGAGTTGTAAAAGATGAATATGCAGTACGCCTTACTCCTGAAGATGATACGCTGGATGGATTCATCATGCGTAAATGCTCTGTTGAGGTTGAAGAAGAATGGTCGTCCGCAAAGGGTAAAATGCTAAAATACATCTTTAGCTCATTGAAGCCCAAGACGGGTAAAATGATTGAGAAGTATAAAAAAGCAGAATCATTATCTGTAGGTTAATTGAACTATGAACAAGGGAAAAGACAACATAGAAGGGCTTGTGTCTGATACGATCTTACAAAAGCCGTATTCTATACAGATAGGACAAGAAACATACGAGGTTGCACCTCCTTCTATTGCTACTCTTATCCTTGCCTCTGAACTTATTTCTCAGCTTCCTAAAGTAGAGTTAGATAAAAGCCTGGTTACATTTGAATCGCTCCGTATTGCGAAAGATTGTAAGGTTTTAGGCGATATTGTAGCTACTCTCATTTTAGGAGCTGAGAATATAACTACAGAAGCAACCGTAGTTCAAAAGTCTTTATTCGGTTTGGTACGCACACGCAAAAAGGTTACGATTGATAACAGGGCTGTTTTATCCGATAAGATCTTGAAACAAATTTCACCAAGTAAAGTGAACGCTCTTACCCTTAAAATCATAAACAGGATGGAGATAGGAGATTTTTTCGGGCTTACCGCTTCCCTGATAGAGATAAACCTTCTCAAACCGACAAAAGCAGGAGAAGCGGATCCGAAGGAAACGATAGCATCTGGGCGGTAGTAGCAGGAATGGCAAAGGCTTATAATCTGACTTTTGATTATATCCTATACAAAATGAGTTTTGCGAATGTTCGTCTGTATAATGCGGTTCTGCCTTCTTTCTCAGCAAAAAAGGATGGTAAAAAAGATACTGGCATTATTCTAAATGGTGATGATCCCAATAATCAGGATGCAGTAAATAACGCAATATTTGACGTAAACGAAGATGAATAACAACGAAGGTACAACATGGTGGGCTTTAGGATTGGATAACGCCAAATTTGAAAGCGATGTGGCGAAATCTAACTCTCTTTTCCGAAGCATAGGCAACACAGCCGAAAAGGAAGGTAGCAGGATAGACAATATTTTCCGTAAAATAACGGTTGCTGCAACTGGATTTTTCACGGCTCAACAAGCGTTGGGATATGCTCAGAAGATAGCTCAGGTAAGAGGCGAATACCAACAGTTAGAAGTTGCCTTCAATACCATGTTGGGCAGTAAGGCTAAAGCTGATGCTTTAATGACACAGCTTGTTAATACTGCTGCTAAAACTCCGTTTGATCTCGTTGGTGTGTCAAGTAGCGCAAAACAATTACTTGCTTATGGTATAGCTGCTGACAAAGTGAATGACACTTTGGTACGGTTAGGAAATATCGCTGCTGGCTTATCTATTCCATTACAAGATATAGCCTGGTTATACGGTACAACCATGACACAAGGCAGATTATACGCTGAGGATCTTAACCAATTTACGGGTAGAGGTATTCCGATGATTCGTGAATTGGCTAAAGAGTTGGGTGTAGCTGAAAATGAAGTTAAGGCTTTGGTTTCCGAAGGAAAGGTAGGATTCCCCGAAGTTCAGAAGGTTATAGAAAACCTTACAAATTCTGGCGGTATGTTCTACAACCTGATGGAAGAGCAAAGTAAGACTATTACGGGTAAGATCTCCAACATGAGCGATGCTATTTCTGTAATGCTTAACGAAGTAGGGAAAGCTAACGAGGGAACAATCAATTCAATACTGGAAACTGGTATCTCCGCTATAGAGAACTACGAGGCTATCGGTGAAACTATACAAGAATTGATTGTTACTTATGGCTTGTACAAAGCTGCTGTAATTTCGGTTGCTGCTACAAAAAATGCCGTTACTACCATTAAAGCCACTGGAGAAGCTGAGGAACTAAGCAAATTGCTTACTGTAGAGCAGCAAGCAGCCATTTCAAAACAAAATCTAACCAAAGGCACGTTAGAGTATGCAACTGCCGTAAAAGCTGAAATGGCAGCAAATATAGAGGCTCAAACCGCAGCTTTAGCCAAAGCTCGTACAGAGGTTTCAGCAGCCAGCCAAGCCGTAGCAGCCAAGAAAGCCGAATACCTTGCTGCTAAAGAGTTGGAGAAGCAAAGATTAGCAGAACTTATGTCTATCGGTGCTACTGGCTCCGCAAAACAAGTAGAAGCAGCAGAAAGAAAATTAGTCGCAGCCGAAACTGCCAGAGAAACAGCAGCCTTACAATACCAAGCAGCCACACGTGATTTTAGCACTAAGAAAGTAGCGGTAGAAACGGCTGCTAAAACATTGAATACCACTCAGACAGCAGCCAACACAGCAGCACAAGCAGCCAATGTAACTACAACAAACTTGTTGGCAACTGCAAAGCTCAGGCTTACGGCTGTAGCTACCAGGTTGAAAGCCGTTATGCTGGCAAATCCTTATACTTTGGCAGCAGCAGCCATAGCAGCTCTCGGTTATGGTATTTATAAACTTATCACTTATCAGACTGACGCAGAAAAGGCGCAAGAAAAGCTAAATAACGCCATATCTGAGAGTGAAAAGGTTATTGGAGCTGAAAGATTGCAAATTGATGCGATGTTTGCACGTTTGAAAGCAGCCAAAGAAGGTACGGATGAATACCGTTCCGCAAAGGAAGCCATAATGAGCAAATACGGTGAGTATTTGAAGAGGCTGGGGGATGAAAAGAACGCTTTGGATGATCTGGCTAAGGCTTATCGTATCATTACGCAAGAAGCCGAAAAATCAGCTCGTGCAAGAGCTATGGATAAAGCGGTTAATGAGGCTTCTAATGACTACATGGATAAGGAGGTAGAAGCCAAAGAAAATGTAGAAGAATTACTAAAAGATAAGTTCAAGGGAAAGAAGGATAAAGACGGTATCGACCTTGCGGAAACTTATTACTGGAAGATTAAGCCAGTGTTGGAAGGCAAGGGGGAAATTACCAAAGAAATCCAGGATATTATAAAGCAGTTTGACGAAACCAAATACTTGCCTGGCGATCCCATGACTGGTATAGGTGCGCAAACCTACATAGCTAATGACTTGCAAGATGAAATAACCAAAGTATTCAAAGCTCGTGGCATTTATAATAATATCATAAAAGAGGCTCAAAAACGCTTCGGGGAGAATCCTAACCAAAATCAGAAAACGAGTAATCAAGAAGAGGTATTTTATACCAAAGGTAAATCCATTTCTGAGATAGAAGCAGCCATTACTAAAGGTCAAGAAAAACTGGAGGCTTTCAAAAAGGCTCTCAAAGAGAACAACGGCTTAATGTCTGATGGCAAAGTAGTAACCGATGCTGTTGTAAAAGGGCAGGAAAGCTATATAGCTAAATTAAAGGCTACCGTTCTTGAACGTGAAAACGAGCTGCAAATTATTAGCCAAGTAGAGAACCGTATTTCTAAACTGAAACAGGAGCAGAAAGAAACCGTTAAGGGTAGTGCTGAATACAACGACTATCAAAGACGTATAGATTCACTGAGTAAAAAGTTACCAGATAGAAAAACGTCCTCTTCTCAAAAGGATTATTCCGATGAGATAAAACGTAATGCACAAGAGCAGATCCGTATTAAAAAGGATATGGAATTTGCTGTAAGGCAAGCTGAGATCAACACCTATAAGGAAGGACTTTCTAAAACATTGAAACAAAACCAGCTCAACTATGAGCAGGAAATGGAGCAGATCAAACGTCAAAAGGAGGATAAGCTAACCAAAATTCAAGAGTGGGAAAAAACTATATGGGAATCTCAGGGCAAAAAAGGTACGTTTAAGCCAACTACCACCCAATTATCAGAGCAGGATGAGCAACAATTTAAAGCTCTTGAAAATGCTGCTGGAAAGAAATTGTCTACTGGCAATCAGACTGCAATAGAAGAAATGCTAAAGCAGTATCAGACCTATGCGGAAAAGCGCAAGGAGATAGAGGAAAATTTTCAGCAAGATATTGACGAAATGCGAGCTGTTAATGAGAAAGATAAGAAAGCCGGAAGGCAAGTTACTTTCTCCGAAGAAAATATCGCTCAGGCTGAAAGTGATAAACAAGATGCTTTGGACGCTTTAGATCAAGAGATAGCTACTCGTGAAGCGACTTTTAATGTATGGGTAGAACAAATATCCTCTATGGGGTTAAGACAGCTAAAGGAGGCTTTACAAACAGCCCAAGACACGCTGAAAAAAGAAGGTGGCAAGCTGGATGATAAAGAAAAAGCTACTCTTCGTGCGCAAATTAAAACCCTGGAGAAAAAAGTAGAGGTTGCTGAGGCAAAAGACGCAAGCATTTCATCTGCTGAAAAAAACAAAAAGAAGTGGAGCGATACCCTAAAGGTGATGAATGAGGTAGATGATACTGTTAATAATATCATTTCAGACTTTGACGGGATGGATGATGCAACCAAAGCTGCTTTGTCTGCTGCTACCAATATCGCAGGAGGTATAATTTCTATGATAACGGGTATTCAAGCGTTGGCGGTTACTGGTGCAGAAGCTATCAAAGGAGTAGAAAGAGCTTCGGTTATCCTTTCCATAGTCGGTACAGCCGTTTCCCTTATCACTTCATTGTTTGGGTTGTCCTCTAAGGCTGAAAAGGAACACCAAGAGGCACTTAAAGAAGTAGCCGAGAACAAACTGGAAATGCAACGCCAGTACAACTTATTGCTCATGGAGCAAAATTTACTTTTGGAGGAAGCAACATCTATTTTTGGTACAGATCAAATAGAAAAAGCTATCAATGCAATAGAGGTATATCGTGATGCGATAGCTGAATATAAAGAAGTCCTAAAGGGGGATAAACCAACTTATCAGTTTCAGTTTAACCCTAAAGGGAACTGGGGGCTTGATGAATACAATGCAAAATTAAATGCGTACAATCAGGGTATAGGTGCGCTTAATGATATAACCATAAAAACGGGAAGTTACACTACTGGAGCTTGGTTTTGGAAAAAGCAGCATGATATTTATACTTCGGTACTCCAGGTTTACCCGGATTTAATAGATGGTGAAAAAAATCTGAACAAAGAAAGAGCGCAAGCCATTCTTGACACTCAAACAATGAGCGATGAGAATCGGAATTTGTTGCAAAACCTTATAGACCTTCAAGAACAAGCGGAAGAAGCCCAACAAGCACTAAGAGATTACTTAGAGGGTACTTTTGGCTCTTTAGGTGATAGTATAATGGATAGTATCACTGAGGCTATTGAAAATGACGGTGTAGATGCGTGGGAAAAGTTTGGAGAAAAAGGATCTTCTGTATTGGAAGATTTGGGTAAACAGATTGCCTACTCTTTATTCTTCTCTGATAAGTTCAAAAGACTACAAGCGGATTTGGAGAAAATCTATGGATCCGGCAAAACAGAAGAAGAAATAGCTAAGGAAGCAAGGGATTTGGTTTCCTCTTTCTATCAAGGTATCGGTACGGATATGAATAATGCCCAACAATGGATGGAGCATTGGAAAGAAGAAGCAAACAAACAAGGCTTTCACCTTTGGGAAACAGAGAATCGTGAGGTTTCCAGCAATAACGGCATAGCAGCAAGCCAGGACAGCGTAAACGAGCTGAACGGAAGGACAACTGCAATTCAAGGGCATACCTATTCTATAAATGAAGGTATTAAATCATTGGTTAGCCATTGTGCCAAATTTCTTGAGGTATTAACTGGTATCAGAGAAAATACAAGCTATTGCAAGAATCTGGAATCTATCAATTCCAATATAAAGGAAATGAAAGAAAGCATAGGTAACATGAATGATAAAGGTGTAATAATGAGGAAATGAAAAATAACTTATACATAGACGGTACGGACGCTTTTACTCGGTTCGGGGTTTTTATTGCTGAGGGTGGGCATAATGAAGTTGTTGCTTTCCCGGCATTAAAAGCACCAGAAGTTTCTAATGATTGGGCAGAGTATGACGGTATCGAAGTGGATTTGTCGGATCCTAAACTTGATACTAAAGAACTTGAAATAAAGTTCAACGCAGTAGGTATGTATCAGACTGGAGATTTCATTTCTCTGTTGTCCGATGGAGCTTACCATACCTTTGAGTTTAAAAGAATCGGATATACTTGTAAACTCCGATTGGTTTCAGAGGTAAATGTAGCTCTGTATATCGGTGCTAAAAGTTTCTCGTTAAAATTCGCAGATGATTTCCCTTTGAGAGATTATAAATATACGGCTCCTTTATCGACAACCAATATACCTACGCAGGGGTATGAAATAGACGGGATAGATTTCTCCGTTTACGGTATTCGTGTATTGGAAGGAAGCGAGGCACAAATACTTAAAGCTCCAGCAGTGAAGAAAAATATGTTACGTAACCTTTCTACCCAAAATGGGGCTATTTATGATGGCAAACAAGTAGTGTACCAACATAAAGAAGTTGCCTTGAATTGTTGCTTAATCGCTAAGAATCTAACGGAGTTCTGGAGAAATTACAATGCTTTCCTTCACGATCTGATAAAGGTTGTGGAAATAGACGAAGGCGAAGGCGTGAAGGTACAAACGGCTGAAAGATCCTTGTTCGTTGAAAGCACTTACGAGGAATACCCATGTTACTACAAAAGCTCAAAAGTAAGTCTGTTTTCCCCTGACGATCAAGTTTGGTGCGTTTTTACCTTAACGTTGGTATTTACTGCCTTTAGAGTTGGAGGGGATGAATATTTACTTGCTTCTGAGGCTGGAGAATTGATAGTTACAGAAGATGGTGAGTTTTATATAGATTTGAAAAGCTATGGCTATTAAAAAGAAGAAAATAAGCGAGCTGACACTTTCGGATAACCTGAAAGGATTGTACACTATTGGAGTTAAATTAATCAATGGGGTACAAACCAGCGTGAAAGTAAGTTTGGAATACATTCAAACGGCATACGAGAACGCTGTAAAAGCAACCAACAATGCAAATGAAGCTGCCAAGTCTGCTAACAATGCTGCTTCAAGTGCCAACACTGCAACCTCAAACGCAAATAAAGCGACTGAGGCAGCGAAAACGGCTACCAATAATGCTAATGAGGCTGCCCAACAGGCTAAAACTGCTACTTCCAACGCAAACTTGGCTACTCAAAAAGCGAATACAGCAGCTACCAATGCGGATAATGCACGAAAAGGATTGGAAGAGATAAAAAGTGCAACTGAAAGTGCTACAGCCAATGCCAATAAAGCAGCTACTAATGCGAATGAGAAAGCACAAAAGGCAGAAACAGCAGCTAACAATGCAAATACTCAGGCAAATAGGGCAAAAGAACAAGCGGATAATCCCCCGAAAATGGGTGAAAATGGCAACTGGTGGAAATGGGATGAAACGCAAAAGAAGTATGTAGATACCGGGATTTTGGCAAAAGGCGGTATTCTCTATCCTACTTTTACGATTGATCCCGATACAATGGAACTGATCATGTATTACCAGGATGATATAGCTGCTGATATGTTTGATATTGACAATGAAGGATTTTTAATTTTTAACCCCAAGTGATATGGCAGAAGGAAACATAAGATTAGGAAAGGTTGCTTTCGTGGATAAGGGAACTTATTCATCAGCTACCACATATAATACATTTGATTTCATTACTACGGATGATAGTTGCTATCTCTGTATCAAGGACGGGAACAAAGGACACGCTTTAACCGAAACTACCTGGTGGAAATGTATTGCTCGTGGAACAACCGCCACAGCAGCAGCTAAAAAGGCTGAGGACGCTGCTAAACTGGCTAATGAAAAAGCTACAGCAGCCGATAGCGCAGCAGGTAAGGCAGTAGAGGCTACCAACAATGCCAACGCAAAAGCTAATGAAGCTCACGAAAAGGCGGAAGAAGCCAATACTGCTAAAGATAATGCAAATGAAGCTACTGGCGATGCAAGGGTAGTTATCGCAAGGCTGGAGGAACTGGAAGAATCGCTAATCTCAAAATACAAGCTGATCCCTACTTCCATGAAGCTAAACTACCCGAAAAAAGTTACTTACAGGAATACCCAGCCTTTCAAAGTTGAGGTAGAATTACTTCCCGTAGATACTGGTAGGAATGTATTGTTTCTCGGTGATGATCGGGCGGTGTCTATCACTCCTGATGGCGTATTTATGATTAACGGTGTAGGAATGAGTAAAATTCACGTTATCCCAACGGAAAATACGGGTATTTATCAAACTATACAGATTGAAGTACAGGAGCCAGGAATAAGGTTTACTTCTGGTAAGGGTATGCGTTTATCCGGCTCTGGTGGTATCATATTAACTTAGTAAATTTTATTGTTTAACTTCTTAACACTATAAAAAATATGGCACTTACAGCAGAAGAGGAAGCTAAAGTAAAAAAGATTATTACAGCTTACGACAATGGCAAAAGATTAAATGAATTACCAGTAGCAGACAGCAGTAACCCTTTCGACCTCACAACTGAGGTGTTGGATAAAAGCGGAGAAAGCAAACAAGCTGGTCTGGCTGCTATGCTACCTTATGCAGAGGATCAATGTAGTTATGGCGTAGAATTAGATGTAACAGTATCTTCTTCGGTTCTTACCCGTACTGGCAATATGACACTGCATAAAACATTGCCAATTCAAAGCAAGATGAAAGGGTGTTTGCTATCAGATGAAGGCAAGGTTATTGAATACCTAAACCCTACCAACTGGAAAGCGCATAAAAGGGATGGTTCCAATGGTATGGTTATGGTGGAAATCCCTGCTCACTGGAGAAGATTTTATACCAATGGAAACAAAAGAGGTGTACGAATCAGTGAATACCCGATACCTGGTTATCATTTCGTAAAGAAATGCTATATCTCGGCTTATGAGGCAACAATCCAACGTAGCACTGGTAAACTGGCTTCTGTAGTAAATACTTCGGCTGATTACAGAGGTGGTAACAACCAAGCAGATTGGGATGCTTTGCCTAAATCCCAATTAGGCAAGCCAGCTACATCTACGAGTAGAACAAACTTTCGTGCTGCTGCTCGTAAAAGGGGGGCTGGTACGCAATGGAACTGCATGGACTATAACGCTTATATCACTTTGGCATGGCTCTATTACATAGAGTATGGAAACCTTAACTGCCAGTTGGCTTTCAATGCCCAGAAAGATAGCAACGGGTATGCTCAGGGTGGTTTGGGTAATGGTGTAACTACATGGGATGGTACAAAGTGGAACAATTTTAGTGGTTATTATCCTATTATTCCTTGCGGTACGAGTGATGAATTGGGAAATGCTTCTGGTGAAGTAGCTTACACTTTAGAGAAAGCAGAAGGAGAAAACAGCAAAGTATTTACCGTACCTCGCTATCGTGGTATTGAAAATCCCTTCGGGCACGTCTGGAAATGGACGGATGGAGTAAATATAGAAGTGAAAACCAATTCAGACGGAGGAACTTCTAAAGTGTATGTTTGCGATGATCCTTCTAAATACAACGATAGTAACTACACAGGCTATACGCTTAGAGGATTGGCTGCACGTGCAGAAGGTTATGCAAAAGAAATGATTTTCGGTGAATTTGGCGATTTGATTGCTTCTGTAGTCGGAGGTGGATCTACTACCTATTGGTGTGATTACTTCTATACCAATATAGGATCTAACGCTCTTAGGGGTGTCCTTTTCGGCGGTAATACGCATAGTGGCGATCTTGCGGGCTTCGGTTGTGCGAGTACGAATGGCGCCCCCTCGAGTACGTATGCGCATGTCGGCTCTCGGCTTTGTTTTATTCCTGAATCGTGAAGCGAGCCAGGTTTAGACTGCAAAACTTAAATGATTAATAAACAAATAAATATAGGTTGGTTGCTGGTGGGTGTCCTTTTCAGCGGTAATACGAATAATGGCGATCATGCAGGCTTCGGTTATGCGAATACGAATAACACCCCCTCGAATACGAATGCGAATGTCAGCTCTCAGCTATGATTTTTCAAAATTAACTCAACATACGAAGCAACGACCTTACCTATTGGTAGAAGATAACATAACTCATAAAGGTGCTGGTAGGGAAACCGAAGGCTCTGAGTACGAAAAACAAAGAATATGAAGAGATTAAGTAATTTATACGAGCAAATTATTTCACTTGACAACTTGCGCCTGGCTGATGAAAAAGCCAGAAAAGGCAAGTTGCGTTCTTATGGTGTCAAACGACACGATAGGAATAGGGAAGCAAACATACTGGCTCTTCACGAATCTTTGAAAAACAAGACTTTTGTAAATTCTAAATATGAAGTATTTATAATCAGAGATCCCAAAGAACGGCTTATTTACCGTTTGCCTTATTATCCTGATAGAATCTTGCACCATGCCATTATGAATATTCTGGAGCCTATATGGGTGTCCTTATTTACAGAAGATACCTATTCTTGCATTAAGGATCGTGGTATTCATAAAGCAGCAGATAAAGTAAAGAAGGCTTTGAAAGAAGATCCAGAACACACTACTTACTGCTTGAAAATGGATATAGTGAAGTTCTATCCAAGTATAGACCATGATATTTTGAAAACAATATTACGGAAGAAAATCAAAGATAAAGATCTGCTTTGGTTGCTTGACGTGATTATAGACAGTGCCAATGGCGTACCCATAGGGAACTATCTAAGTCAGTATTTTGCTAATATTTATCTGGCTTACTTCGATCACTGGATAAAGGAGGTTAAGAAGGTAAGATATTACTTTAGGTATGCAGATGATATTGTGATTTTAGGCGATGATCCTAAACAGCTTCACAAACTCCGTATAGAGATTGAAGAATATCTGCATGACAATTTAAAGCTATCACTTCGTAAAGTGGATCCTAAAACTGGAAAAAAGAAATGGAAGTTTCAAGTATTCAAAATTGATAGCCATAGAGGTATTGATTTTGTCGGGTATGTCTTTTACCATACCCATACCCTTATTCGGAAGGGAATCAAAAAGAACCTATGTAGGAAGGCAGCCAAGCTGAATAAGAAAAAGCACATTTCCGATATGGAATACAAGCAAGTTATTTGCAGTTGGTTTGGCTGGGCTAAATACAGTAATTCTAAGCATCTATTAAAAACAATAATTAAAAAGCAAGTATATGATACACTACGATTTTAAGCCTTCTAAGTTAGAGGCTAACGGGAATGGTTCTTACACATACCGTTGGGATATTCAGGAAGTTCAAGTAGAAAACCATTTTGGAGAAGCTGGAGATAATGGGCAAACTACAAAATGGACTTGTAACGAAGTTGTTGTTTGGGGAATGGTTACAAATGATAAGCTAAAAAAGGCAGTTATTACCCATTTGTGGGATTCGGATAAAGAAGCCAAAATTATCAATGATTATAACGCTGCCCAGCTCGGTATTCTCACTGAAAAATCAGCTACCAATGATTACAAGGAATATTTGCAAAAGAGAAAAGCTATCAAAGAAATGATAGATAACGATTGTAAGGAACTTAATATTATATTGTGATGAGAAAGTTTAGTGAGTTAGGTGTAACCGTACAAGATGAACGTAAAATGTTCAACTGTAGCCAGGTTTCTATTTCGGACGTGCTGAACTGTGAGATCATTGTAGAAGATTTCATTCCAGATGTAAAGACTTCGCACGGTGAAGGAAGATACCTTGTGAAATTTAAACATAGCAATGGTGCGGATGGTAAGTTTTTCACAAACGCAGCTTCTTTAAAGAAAACTTTGGATCAGATCCCCAAAGACGCTTTCCCTTTCAGCACTACGATTAAAGGGATGAAATGCGGAAATGGTAAGATCTATCAATTCACTTAGTAAACATGAAAATACATTTCAACAACAAGGAGATTGATATTCTGGTAGATACAAGCAGCTACCGATATACGGCTTTACAGAATGTAGGCACTCTTTATCTGTACTTTGCCAGTGAAGAGTTCATAAACATTCCCGTAGGAGCTTATTGTATCTACAAGAATATCACTTACTACCTTATGGATCCTGACGACTTCAAGAAGAAAAGCAGTCGGAATTTTGAATACACTCTTGTAATGTATGACATAGGCGCAATATTGGGTAAATACAAATGCCGGGATATTGTTTCTAAGCGTTTGAAGTTCGATTACACTGCAAAGCCTCACGAGCATCTACAGTTGATTGTAGATAATCTCAACATGAGAGATAGCGGTTGGAAAGTTGGCGAATGTATTGAAGCAGAAGAAAAGACTATTAACTACAACCATATCTTTTGTAGTGAAGCTTTGCCTACTATTGCCGATACCTTTAAGACGGAGTATGAAATAGATCCGGCTATCAAAACAATACACTTGCGTAAAGTTGAATATAACAAGGGTGAGCCTTTGCCTCTTGAATATGGGAAAGATAAAGGTTTTGTTCCAGGTTTAGGACGCTCCAACAAGGACGGAAATAGACCAGTTACCATATTGTACGTTCAAGGTGGGGAGCAGAATATAGACTTTAGCAAATATGGATCTAAGGAATTGCTTTTGCCCAAAAATCAAAGATTGGAGTATGAAGGGCGTGCTTACGTTTCGGATGCGGAAGGCTTGTATATAAAACGGGCTGATACAACCCTTACGGATGTTCAAGAGGATAGTTTGGATTGTTCTCATATTTCACCTAAAAGAGTAGGCAGTGTTTCTAATGTTGTTGTTTCCGATAAAGAAAAGAATTTCTATGATTTTATAGATAGTTCTATTCCTGATGATCTGAATTTTGAGGATTATGTGATAGAAGGTAATAACATGACTGTTATATTTCAGTCTGGTATGCTTGCTGGTAGTAATAAAGAATTTGAAGTTAAATACGTTCATAAAGAACGTAAATTCTTGATAACTCCACAAGAAATAGACGGTCAGATTATGCCCAATGACATATATAAGCCTAACCTGGGGGATAAATACGCTGTGTTCGGAATACAGTTGCCGGATGCGTACATTTGCAATAACTCAACGAAAGAAGGTGCAAGCTGGGATATGTTCAGGGAAGCAGCCAAATATCTTTATGAGAATGAAGATCCAAAATTCACATTCAAAGGAGAATTGGATAGCATTTATTCCAAAAAGCGTTGGCTCTCTATTGGTGGCAAAATAAAATTGGGCGGTTACATACTCTTTAAAGATCCGCAATTCATACCAGAAGGTATAAAGATAAGGATTACCAGTATTAAGGAGTATATACACAGACCTTACAGCCCGATTATTGAATTATCCAATACGACTACTGGCGCAACGGTTTCAAGCGAATTAAACAAGATAGAGAGTAACGAGGTTAAAACTGATAACCAATATAAAAACTCTATTCAGTTTACAAAAAGACGTTTCAGGGATGCAAAAGAAACTATTTCAATGTTGAATGACGCTCTTTTGCATTTCTCAGGTTCTATCAGTCCGATTTCGGTACAAACAATGAGTTTGCTTGTTGGCGATGAAAGTTTGCAGTTCCGTTTCGTGAACAACAAAACCAATCCGACACAAGTAGAATATCTCGTTACCTATGACAGCAAAAAGAAAGTGCTTTCGGCTCCAGGTGGAATATTACAGCACATGACTATCGGGATTGATACACTTTCCTCTGGGCATAAAGCCAGTGAGTATAAGTTTTGGGATATTGAAAAATATACTTCTCCAACCTTAACAGAAACAGTAGGGTATTATCTCTATGTGAAGGCTAATAAAAATGGCACTACTGGATCATACGTCTTAAGTAAAAACGCTATCAAGCTGGAAGGTGTAGAGGGTTATTATCATTTCCTTGTAGGTATTCTAAACAGTGAATTTGAAGAGGATCGTTCTTTTGTCGAACTATTCGGATTTACAGAGATACTTCCAGGAAGAATAACTACAGACAGAATCGTTTCAAGCGATGGGCTAAATTTCATGGACTTTGTGAATAACGCTTTTCGTGTAGGAAATTCAGACAGCTATTTTGATTGGAATACCAAAGGAGATAAAAAATTACGTCTGAAAGGCACAATCGTGCAAAGTGAAAGTGGCGATGAAAGCCCTATAGGTTGTTTTCGTGGCGTATATGACAACTCTTATACCTATTATTGGGGTGATGAGGTTATCTATGATGATGGAACTGGCTATTCTATGTATCGTTTTGTATCAAAGAATCCCGTTAAAGGTATTTCTCCAAATAATAGTAACTATTGGATTATTGTAGCCCAAAGAGGTGTGGGTATTTCAAATACAGACGTTCTGTATGCCATATCATCCAGTAATACTACAGCACCAACATCCGGTTGGCAGACAACAGCTCCAGCCTGGAAAGATGGATATTACATTTGGAGTAAAACTAAAGTTGTTTACACGGATGGCGACATAGTATATACAGATGCAGCTTGTATCACAGGTGGCAAGGGAGAAACAGGCAATGGTATAAGTTCAATAATTGAGCAATATTATTTATCATCCTCTGCAACTTCCCTTTTAAATGGTAGCTGGTCTAATTCACGTCCAACTTGGAAAAATGGTTGGTATATATGGACACGATCCGTTATTAATTACACAAACGGCAACAGCATTACTACAGAGGCTATTTGTGTTACTGGAGAAAAAGGAGAAACTGGGGATGATGGTATAAATGGTGATTATTTTGAATATCGGTACGCTGTTAATGGCTCCAGAAGTACACCGCCTTCACTGAGTAAAACGAGCCGTAATCCTTCGGGATGGAGCACAACCGTTCCAACTGTAGGAAACTTGCAATACTTATGGTTTACAGTAGCAAAAATCAATGGTGAAACAAATTCATTGATACAGAACTGGAGTACACCAGCCCGGCAAACTCCGTATGATGGAGTGGATGGTAGAAATGGAGATACTGGTCCGACTATGGTTTATCGTGGTGTCTATGGCAGCTCTAAAGTTTACTATGGTACTTCAAAGCGTGTAGATGCAGTAAAATATAACGGACACTATTATGTTGCCAGAGTGGATGCCGGAAATGGCTTTCAAAATCATGTACCTACCGATACTGCTTATTGGAATGATTTCGGTGCTGAGTTTGAGAGTATAGCAACTAATTTGCTATTGGCTGAGGGTGCTAATATCGGAGATTGGTTTATGAGTGGTGGAAAGATTGTTTCTACACTCTTGGATGGTAATAAGATCATTCTTGATGCTTCTATGGCTCGTATATTGATAGAATCCAGCCGTTCTGGTGGTGATTATTCAGAAAGCCAATATCAGGGATCTAAAATTACGATAGATGCGAATAACGGCTTGATTGAAGCCCGAAGTAAAAGCAATAGCCGTGTAGCCTATATGTCGCCTACGGGTATCTTTTGTAATAATGCAGAAACACAAGCTGTTTCGGCTATTTTGGGTTATACGCATAAGGCTTCTATCGTAGGGCTTGGATTTGGTACTGTGAATAAAAGTGATTGGAACAATGAAAACTTTTTAGCTGGCGTATATGGTAGAGCTTCAAACAGTGGCACAGCCCCCGCTTATGGTGGCTTCTTCCAGAATTTGATGGCAGCAGGTCTATTTTTACATAGAAAGGCTATAGAAGAAAGCTCTTCTTCTGTTTATTTGTCTGAAACAGACAGCTTGGTTATTGGATATTCAAGAAACCAGCAAATCGTTTACCTCCCTTCTGATGGTGTGATTGGTAGGACTATATTTTTTAAGCAATGGTGGACAGGATATATGAGAGTTTACCCACGTAGCGGAAATGTGTTGTATGATGATCACACCCAAAATGATTATTATGATATTGACGAAGGTCAGGGTGCTATATTCCATTTTACAGTGGGGTATGTCAATGGTGTAAAAAAATCAGCATGGTTAGTTAGTAGATATAAATCTGTCTCTTATACACATCTGACGCTGCCGACGACGGAGAGAGTGTAG
>ENA-OYXE01000303-OYXE01000303.1-human-gut-metagenome-genome-assembly--contig:-NODE-303-length-16059-cov-13.936453_pt1 | contig 16059 bp, 10 predicted proteins | sample MGYA00244175_ERZ653407 | MGnify/ENA primary metagenome ERZ653407 (study PRJEB26926, sample SAMN06165181) | human gut metagenome | biome: ENVO:00009003; feature: ENVO:2100002; material: ENVO:00002003... | reverse complement strand
GAGATGTAGAGAGGTCTCGTGGGCTCGGAGATGTGTATAAGAGACAGTGTCTATACTTGGTCAGTCGGGTTGTGGAAAGACAACACTTCTGAACATAGTGGGTGGATTGGATCAGTATACCAGCGGAGATCTGATTATCAATGGTAAGTCGACAAAGGATTTCAAGTCAAGAGACTGGGATTCATATAGAAATAACTCTGTTGGATTCGTATTTCAGAGCTACAACCTCATACCGCATCAGTCAGTACTCTCGAATGTAGAGCTTGCGCTTACACTGTCAGGAGTATCTAAGGCAGAGAGGAGAAAGAGGGCGAAGGAAGTTCTGGAGAAGGTAGGTCTGGGAAATCAGATCCACAAGAAACCAAATCAAATGTCTGGTGGACAGATGCAGAGAGTTGCAATCGCCAGAGCACTCATAAACGATCCAGATATTTTGTTGGCGGATGAACCTACAGGTGCCCTTGATACAGAGACAAGCGTCCAGATCATGGAACTCCTCAAGGAGATAGCCAAGGACAAGCTGGTCATCATGGTTACACACAATCCTGAGCTGGCACAGCAGTACTCAACAAGGATCGTAAAGCTCCTCGATGGAAATATAATAGACGATTCAAATCCGTTTTCAGATGAGGACGAGGCGAAGGAGGATGACGGAAGCTATGCTCCGAGGAAGACCTCCATGAGTATGTTCACAGCGTTCTCGCTGAGTCTGAACAACCTCATGACAAAGAAGGGACGAACGTTCTTAACAGCATTTGCCGGAAGTATAGGAATCATAGGAATAGCACTTATATTGTCGCTATCGTCTGGATTCCAGAAGTACATTAACGATGTACAGGAGGAGACACTTGCCACATATCCGGTGCAGATAACGAAGAAAGCGATGGATTACAGTGAGCTTCTCTCCAAGATGGTAGGTAACAATGAGGAGGATTCAAATCACAATCACGCCGGTGAGGACAAGGTATACTCTGGAGATATCATGGGAGACATGCTTGTATCAATGGTGTCAGATGTGAAAGAGAACGACCTTGAGACATTCAAAAAATATATCGAAGATGATGCAAATGGATTCACTAAATATACCAGTGATATAACATACACGTATGACACGCCTTTGTATGTGTTTAACGAGAACAGTGCAAATGGCGGAGTTGCTCAGGTAAATCCAAGCACAACCATGACAGACATGGGATTTGGTGGAATGGCGGAGGCACAGGAGTCAACGGCAGATTTCATGTCGGCGTTTAGTTACGGCTCATCATCAATGGACATGTGGACACAGATGTTAGATAATGACACTCTGCTCAAGCAGCAGTACGATGTGCTGGCAGGACACTGGCCGGAGAACAAGAACGAGGTTGTACTTGTCGTTGACAAAAACAACGAGATAAGTGATTTTACACTGTATACTCTTGGACTAAGGGATTCAAAGGAACTGAGGGATATGGTTTCAACCATACTTGCCGGTGGAGAGGCACCGGAGCTTGAGCAGATGGTGTTTACTTATGATGATCTTCTGGATCTCAAGTTCAAGGTTGTACTTCCAGGCGATCTCTACAAGAGGAATGCAGATGGAACATATACAGATATGAGTTCTGACGCTGATTTCCTGAAGTCTGCCGTGGCCGGGGGCCTTGAAGTAAAGGTGTCGGCAGTAATCAGGGCTTCGGATAAAGCGTATGCAACTACCATGCAGCCGGGATATATAGGCTACACATCGGAGCTTGCCAATTACATAGTTTCAGAGAACGAGAAGACAGATGTACTCAAGGCTCAGATGGATAATCCTGATACTGACATATTTACAGGAATGCCATTTTCAGATGGTAAAGAGCTCACAGCGGACGATGTGGATATGGACTCAGTTATGCAGCAGCTCATGGCATCAGGACAGGTGACTGAGGAGATGCAGGCACAGATGGCATCTATGACAAAGGAACAGCTTTTTGAGATGCTCAAGGGTTACGGCTTCTTTCAGGAGTCAACATCCACTTATGAAGATAATATGTCAAAGCTTGGATACGCGGAGCTTGCAAAGCCGGCATCCATCAATCTCTACTGTGCAGAATTTGCAGACAAGGACGAGATAACAAAGCTTATAGACAAGTATAATGAGGATTATCCTGACAAGGAGATCACATACACTGATTACATCGGAATCATGCTGTCATCAGTGACGAAGATCATCAATGCCATCACTTATGTACTTATCGCATTTGTGGCTATTTCATTGATAGTTTCATCCATCATGATTGGAATCATCACATACATTTCTGTTCTTGAGAGAACTAAGGAGATAGGTATTCTTCGAAGCATAGGTGCTTCCAAGAAGGATATATCCAGAGTGTTCAATGCGGAGACATTTATCATAGGACTCTTCTCTGGACTCATAGGCATTGGTGTGACGGTACTTATCAATATACCGATCAGTAAGGTGATAGAGAGTTACATCAATGTTGCCGGTGTATCGGCGCTTCCTTGGAAGGGTGGGGTGATACTGGTCATCATCAGTGTTATACTGACATTGATCGGAGGACTTATCCCATCGAGACTTGCAGCTAAGAAGGATCCTGTTATAGCACTTAGAAGTGAGTAATAAAAGACTGGATATAGAGGATAATTAATATAGAAGTATAGATATTAAAAACGGATATTATACCGGTATGAGAATGAAGTGGACATTCAGAGATATCGGTGTAATATCCGTTTTTCGTTACGTATTTGCCGTTGACCTTCATCACAGGGACCACAAAAAACAAAAAGAAAAGGCTGCCAGAAATGGCAGCCTCTTCTTTTTGTATTAAAAGGGAGTGACTGCAACTACATTATGTGAGGGGAGGGTGTTGCAGTCGTTTATGAAAAAGGGGATTGTAAACAACTTGCTTTCGCTCTCGCTGTTTACATTTAATAATATACATATAAACTGTGTTCTAATTTTGGAAAAGATGTGTAGAAAATGTGTATTTCTGGCAAAGATATAAAGATGGCGTAAGAACTTTAAAGGAAATATAAAGATTTGTATAAAAATATCGTCTGTATGTAAATTGGTTAACGGTTCACAATAACTAGTATATACATTATAATAAGTAATGTTTGAATATAATTTATTTGAATTGGAGGCCAAAGGGTTACAGATCGGGATCTTGTTGCGAGGATCCGGTCTGAAGATTGCAGAATAGGGAGGAAGATCATGGCAGGAAGTCATATAGCAATACCTACAATACTAAAGATAGGAAAGGGAACCTTGAACAATCTGGGGAAATATATAGCAGGCGCTGGGATGAAGAATGCGGTTATATATTTTGGAAACGGACTCATTGATATGTTCGGGCAGCAGGTCATGGACTCACTCAAGGAGGAGAATGTGACTGTAGTGGAATACAGAGAGCTGGATTCTACCAATATAGAGGACATAATAAGACTTGCATTTGACATAGATGCAAAGGCTCAGGTGATAGTGGGCATCGGCGGCGGAAAGGTTATCGATGTGGCAAAGTATGCGGCGTACCTCAGAAAGCTTCCATTTATAAGTATTCCGACATCGGCATCTTCGGATGGATTTTCAAGCGCCAGCGCGTCACTCATGGTAAATGGCCGTCGTACATCGGTGCCAGCCAGAATGGCATACGGAATAATAGCGGACACGGAGATCATCAAATCAGCTCCGGAGAGATTCCTCTATTCAGGAATCGGCGACATGGTTTCCAAGATCACATCGCTATACGACTGGCTCTTTGAGTCCGAGCTTGGCTACTCAGAGATGAACGATTTTGCCGTCATGATAGCAAAGAAGGCGGTGAACAGTTTCGTCAGAACTCCTTTTGAGACCATAAAGGATGATCTGTTCCTGAAGGAGCTTCTCGACTCACTTGCCATGAGTGGTGTTGCAAATGAGATTGCAGGCGGAAGCACACCTACATCCGGAAGTGAGCATCTGATATCACATGCTCTGGATAAGATGCTTGAGCAGCCTCAGCTTCACGGAATACAGGTTGGAATCGCTACCTATATAATGGCGGTTGTACAGGATCACAGATATGTCAGGGTAAATGCTATATTTGAGAAGACAGGTTTCTGGGATTATGTAGCCACACTTGACCTGAAGAGGGAGGACTTTGCGAAGGCGATAGATATGGCACCGCAGATCAAGCCACACAGACATACTTATCTTCACGAGGAGAAGTACAGGGAGCTTGCCAAGAAGGTGCTCTATGAGGATGAGGTGCTTAAGAGGGTATTTGATTGATGATTCAAAGATGAAAACGGATACTGATGAACTGTAAAAACATAGGGAGTATTATTATATGGAAGATAACAGATACGAATATGGATTTGGAGGAGACGGTCAAAGCTATGAAGACAGTAACTATATGTATAAAGATCAGGACACAGCGTACGTGATCCGCCCAGAGCAGATGGGTGGCGGGGAATTTCAGCAGCCGCAGATGAAGAGAATGATCCCCATCGTTACGATCACGTTGATATTGGCAAATGTTATAGCCGGAATCATGTGCATCGGTGTTGACAACTATTCGAGGACGGGCGGACTCAACTATGAGTACGTCAAACTCAATAAAGAATATGGAAGACTTCTTTCATCAATGTTTCTTCATTCGGGATTTGATCATTTGGTTGGAAATATGTTTGCACTGTTCATGTTCGGATCGACGGTGGAAAAGAAGCTGGGTTCCCTTCGTATGACCATCATATACTTTGTCTCAGGAATTGTATCAGGACTTATATCCATGAACCTGTCACACGTGATGGATCCGAGCAGAATGCATTTTTCAATAGGCGCTTCAGGGGCAGTGTTTGGAGTTATGTGCGCAGCTGTTTTTCTGTCCGTAATGGGAAGCAAAAAGGCAAGCCGAAGGGATATGACCATAGCCATAGTGCTTGTTGTGATATATGCCATATACACATATGAGGAAAATATTGACATATATGCGCATATAGGCGGAGCTGTTGTGGGCGGAATATTGGCATTTGCACTCAATGTGAGAAAATGGGAGAGATTCAGGGAGAACAAGTTCTTCAAGGTGCTGGCCATAATGCTGACAATAATATTGAGTATTGCAGGAATTGGTGAGGCTGGCATCGGAAATACCGCAGCGGATCTCCCGGATAAAAGAATAGATTATATCAAGGAACAGACGGTTTTTGAGAATGATGACACTACATATGGAGAAGGTCTTAACCTGTTTTGTACTGATGAACACTGGTCGACATTTATTTCAACAGATGGAGACGATATTGTAGAGTTTGATGGAAATGCAGAATATAAAGGGGCACAGGTGACGGTCCTGATCCAGTTCAGGATAGTTGGTGATTGTGATGACTACAAGCTGGGGTATTTTGGAATAAATGATCAGGGACAGGATAGCAGAGGTGCTGCTGATTTTATGGAAGCTGTCTGCGAAAGGGCAGGACAGCAATAAACAGCGTACGATTCCTGAAAAAAAGACGGCTGTATGGTAAAAACAGCCGTAAAAAGTGACAGATTAGTTTGTATCGGTAAATGTACCATGGTATACTAACTTTGTATGACAATAATCAGGAAAGTACAGAGATAGAGAAGATATGGCACTTAAATACGTGATGATAAATGACATAATCGAAGAACACAATGCGAGAATGCAGAACCTAAGGAAATATTACCCGTTCTTTGTTCTGGCTGAGACCACATTTGCGCAGTATAAGGAAGGGCGCTATGCACAGCTGGACATGGGTTATATAACCATGGCGGTTCTGCGTTTTTTTATTCAGGAGAACAGCTTCAATGAGCGTGAGGTGTCATACGACGAATATGAAGAATTTATGGGGCAGCTTCTCGACCGTGATTTCGACGTGGAGATTGCGGAGGAGGATAGGACTGACCTGATAATGTATATATTTGACAAGATCAAGAACGATGGAAGAGCATTTGAATTCACGTTCTATGATCCGGGAAAGAAGCAGCGCAAGACGGGACGAGTGAAGCTGATAGACAGCCATATAGTGGATGGCAAGGTTCTGTATTTCATTACTGCGGATGGAATCGAATTCTATCTGGACACCAAGGAGATCAAGGACGAGAGTAAGATCAACGTGCAGCAGCTTCTTCTGGAAAAGATGATCGTTGGAGAGAACTTCCGTGGCGGTATCGAGGTCGTGCGCAGGATAAATAGTGAAGTGAACAGGCTTATCCGAGAGAAGGATGAGATAGTGAATCTTCTGTCCATCGATGTGTTTAAGGGCGCAGAAGAATACGAGAATTATATGAAGACTGTCGGCAAATGGTTCGCTGACGAGCAGAAGCTGTTTGCCAAGAACAAGGCATTGGTTGACAAGGCGATCACCAAGGCGAGCTACGACAACATGGGCAAGGGAAACATGAAGGCAATGGAGGAGATAAGCCAGCTTGAGCTTGAGCTCAAACGGACGATCATCAAGCATGGAAGTCTGATAAGCAGCACCATGGAGCTTCAGAACATATCGGACAATATTATACACAAGGCAAAGCTTCAGAAGCTGAGACCTGCATTTGACTTTGCGGGACAGCTTCAGAGCATCATAAAAGATGACAGACCGGATAAGATGCTCACTATACTTGCGCCTCTCTTTGCTCCGAGGATCGTGAAAACATTTAGTATGACATCCATAGATCACATGCTCACGCTGAAGTCCGAGGACAATGCGAAGACAACAAAGGTGAAGAAGGAACAGCTAGATCCGAATTTCCGTTACGAAGATGAACTGCTCGATGAGCAGATAAGTGCCAACTTCACAAAACTGTTCCACGAACTCCTTGACCAGTTGAGCAAATGGGGACACCTGAGTCTCAAGGAATTTAATGGAATTCTGGAGGTGAAGTTTGGCAAGGAGATATATGACAACAAGGATTACTATTCCTTCCTCACACACCTGGCGCAGAAGGACAGGTACAGTGTGGATGAGATCCTGAAGAAGCCGGATACCATGCTAGAGGGAATGTTGGTGGATCACATAGAGAGGATAAAAACAGGCAAAGGTATTGCTATTTTGCAGAATCAAACCGATGGTGATATGGGGCATGGCGGTTCCGGACTCTCACGTGAGATGTACGCGCCAGAACTCACACTGGATGCCTTCAGAGGCATGACATTTACACTGGAATTCCATCCGAACGAAGAGATACAGATTGGCGAGGACATGTATGTTACGGGAATTCAGTTTAACAAAACCAGCTGAGAGTAACTGAGCGGAGAAAGTTAAGTGATTTGAAGTAACATAATTAAATTATATATATATTTAGAAGAACAGCTGCTGATTTCAGTGAGTGGAGTGGCTGTATGTGAATTATATATAACTCAGTGAGGGAATACGAGCCCGCTGATACTTAGGTGGCTGTTTGCGGGCATCTTATGTACCACTGCGCGGCGAAGTTAAGCGGGAGCGACCCGATGCGAGTTATATATACATTCATATACAGCCTCATAGAATAAAAATCAGCAGCGTCACAGGAGAAAAAGATGGAAAGTAAGAATCTGGACAAGGCGATAGAGATATATTCCAAGTTAATATCAGGTGAGGAGATCTGTAAGAAGCATCCCGACAATGGCCCGCTGTACGATGAGTTCTACGGCAATGCCGAGGTGTACGATATTGTCATGAATATGATGAAGAAGATGAACCTGTCACTGTACGAGTACAATGACAGCCTGTATATAACAGCCGGTGAGGGCAACCGGGTATTTGGCTATACAAATGACGACATGAAGAAGCTTCTGGGACTTCGTCTGAACAAGGAGCTCTATCTGTGTTACTTCATTATGTATATGACACTTCTCTATTTTTACAAGGATTCATCCAGCTATCAGTTCAGGGAGTATGTGAAGTCAGAGAACATTATAGATGAGACAAGCAAATATCTTGCGGACATAACGAAGAAGCTTGATGTTCTGTCAACTGATGAGGTGGAGCAGGACAGCTTCAAGGCGATAGCGCTTCTGTGGGATGAACTCCCGGCGGTGACGGGCAATCAGGAGGGCGACAGCGCCAGGGCGTCCAAGGCATCCCGGGCGGGTTATGTGAAGCTGGTGTTCAACTTCATGTCGGCCCAGCGGTTATTTGTGGAGAATGCGGACAGGTACTATCCGACAGACAGGATGAAGGCTTTGTCGGAGAACTATTTTGAGGAATACAGAGGACGGCTGTATCAGTTGCTTGGAGGTGAAGAAGAGGATGCCTAGTATCAACAGGATAAGGGTCAACAATGTAAAATATAACTTTGGTACACAGCAGTACGATGACTTCACCATGAGAATGTATGGCAAGAACACGCTGTATGATCTGGCAAATGGAGGAGGAAAGAGTATTCTCATGCTTCTGCTCCTTCAGAACCTGATACCGAACTGTACTCTGGATGAGAAGCAGCCTGTGGAGAAGCTTTTCCGTGCGGGCGGCGGCAACACAGTCATCCATTCGCTGATCGAGTGGAAGCTTGACGAGGCGGATATAAAGGAAGGCTACAGATACATGACCACCGGATTCTGTGCCAGAAAGGCAAAGGATACGGCGGATGCCGGGGAGGTACAGAAGGACACTGCATCCATAGAGTATTTTAATTACTGCATTTTCTACAGGGAATATAACAAGAATGACATAGTGAATCTTCCTTTGTCGGAGGGCAATGAGAGGATCACATTCAATGGTTTAAAGACGTATCTCAAGGATCTCGGACACAGGGATATGAGTCTGGAGGTCAGGGTATTTGACAAGAAGGGCGAGTACCAGAGATTTATAAGCGGCTATGGTCTCCATGAGAGCCACTGGGAGATCATACGTGGAATCAACAAGACAGAGGGGCACGTAAGAACGTATTTTGAGACAAATTACAGGACCACAAGGAAGGTCGTGGAGGATCTGCTCATAGAGGAGATCATAGAGAAGGCATTTGCCACAAAGACAGGACGAAACGGTGAGGAAGACACCATGGCAGAGACTCTTCTCGACATCAAGGACAAGCTGAACGTTCTGGCACAGAGAAAGCGTGACATAGCCAACTATGACCACCAGATAGAATTGATAAATGTGCTCGAGGGCAAGGTGAACTCATGTATAGGTCTCTACGAGGACAACGACAGGATATGTAAGGGCCTGGCCGATGTATATGCCACAGGAAGGGCGTGTACACAGGAGGGCGACACACATATGGAGGAGCTGGCGAAGGCAAAGGCTGACGCCGGGGAGCAGATGGAACAGCAGAACAAGCGTCTGGCAAATCTCAGGGTCACCAGGGATTATCTGCGTCTTGAGGACATGAACCGCAAGATGGATGACACTGCCACGCAGATAGAGGACAACGAGAAGAAGCTTGCGGAGCTGAAAAACCAGATCGGCTACAAGGAGAGTGTAAATGACTACCTTGTATACAGGGAGAACAAGCGACAGTACGATGAGAACAGACTGATAGTCGACAATATAAGAAATAACATCGGATCATCCAGTGAGAAGATGGCGGTGTATGCGTACAACAGACGCATCCGTGATGAGAAGAAGCTTGCAGAGCTCATGGCGGCAAGGGAAGAGGCCCAGACCAGCTATGACCATGCACTTGAGGAGGCGGAGTACTGCAGAAAGGTCATGAGGGAGGGCGAGATCGCCCAGGCGGTGGCGGAGAACAATATCGCTGATGCCACAGCCAAGATTGATGAGATAAGTGCCCGCATAAGTGAGCTGGCTGCATCGGTCAACCTGCTCGTAGTGGGTGATGTGAAGGATATGATGAACAAGGCTCAGGAGGAGTCTGACAGGATACTTGCTGAGATGACAGAGTTGGAGATAGCCATAGCAGATGGCAGGACAAAGCTGTACGATGACAGATACAGACTGACGACTGTGCAGGCCGAGTATGATGCGCTGGAGAGAAGCTGCGAGGATGCAAGGCTTGACGCCGAGGCGTACAGGCAGTCGGGAAGCCAGCTCGACAGCATCATGGCAGTATACTCTGTGGAGAATCTACAGGATATAACAGGTGTTATAAATGACAGGATAAGGGGTACCATAACAGAGACGATAAAGCGTCAGCAGGAGATCGACAGACTGACAAAGCTTGCGAAATGCTATGAGGATGGCAGACCATTTCCGCCGTCGGAGGGTGCTGAGACTGTGATAAACTACATCTCCACCAGACATGGGCTCATGGCCATGCATGGTGCGGATTATCTGTCGGCACTCCCGGGTGATACAAAGGAGGAGCTGCTTCAGGCAAATCCATACCTACCGTACAGTGTTGTGACAAAGGGATTTGATAGTCTGGAGGACGATATAAATCTCGGTTCGATAGACACCGGCAGCGAATGTGTAATGGTGTACGATATGGATAAGCTTTCAGACTCAGCGATAGTTCCCGCCGAGAACATGCTTATCATAGGAAGAGACAGGAAATATTTCATGTCTAAGGACTCCATAGAGGATGCCAGAAAGGCAAATGCTGATAAGATAGCAGGTCTCACGGAGGAGATCAGTCTGATAAATGAGAAGCTTGCGACTTATCAGGAGGATCTTGCATTTGTCACAAGGCTTGTGGATGCGAGATATACAGGTGCCGAGGACAGGGAGAGAGAGCTGAACCAGGCACTGCTCGATAAGAAGGATGAGCTTGAGGAGCTTAAGACATCGATCAAGGTTACAGAGACGGAGCTTAAGACTAACACCGAGAGATATGGAGACCTGCAGCAGAGTCAGCAGAAGGAATCTGACAGAAGACAGACATTTGTCATGATAGAGCAGCTGTCGGATCTTGCAAGACCGGAGGAGCAGAGACTTGCCGAGTATAAGCAGAGGAAATTTGACCTTGTGGCAAAGCTGTCAGGACTTCAGAGCGATGTGCTGAAGTGGTCGACGACGGTTGGAGAGACTGAGGCAAAGCTTGCGGGGCTTACAAGGAATATAGAGGATATCCAGTACAAGTGGACGGAGTATTTCGAACCGTATCTGCCGAAGTCTGAGAATGCGGGAGTTGCTGAAAATACAGATGGTGCAGGCGTGGCTGCTGCGGCATGGCAGGACGGAATACCAGAGGAATACAAGGAGACCTTGGACATTTCAGATGAACGGCTTGAACAGGAATTTATGGCTATGCTGGCGGTTTCAAAGGAGCATGCGCCGGATCTTGAGGACAAGAAGAAGCTCATGGATGCGCTGAAGAAGTCAATGGACAGAATACAGAAGACCATAGAGAAGAGAGGCTTTGACATGGCAGTATTTGCCGGGGCAGGAGAGCTCTATCCGACGTCTGAGGACAATCTCAGGGAGATGGACGATGAGCTGGCAAGGATCACGTTGATAGAGGCGTCGCTGATGCAGCAGCAGAAGGCTGACCAGAAGGCGTATAGCAAGCTTGAGGGAAGCATAGAGTATGCAATAGAGAACATCAACCGCACATACGGCGATGGCAGCTATGTACGTGAGAAGATATCTGCAGCTGATGCAGAAACAGCCATAGCCAATGGAGATGCGGTGCTTGCGGATATGAACCGCATATTCAAAGAAGCTGAGAAGGCGTACAGCGATTACTATAAGCAGTATGGTTTCATGGTGGATCTGTACAAGGATGTAAAGAGAATAGTCGATACAAATGACATAGATGTGTCCGGTGGAAATGTACTGGATGAAGACATGGATACCCTCAGACAGTTATTTGAGACAAGTCTTATGAAGTACGACAGGAGCATGAAGGCTCTTGACCGCGCAAAGAATGAAATCATGAGATTCAAGGGACAGACGGCGGATACACTAGTGGAGATGGGTGTATTCGAGATGGCCAATACGATCAGACAGGATGTGCAGGTTCCGGATACCTACAGTCAGGCAAAGGAGCTTCTGGCAAATCTTCTTCAGATTATTGAGTTCATCAAGCTGGAGAAGGAGCGCGTCGAGAAGGGCATTGAGGATATGGTTGCCATAAAGGAGAACTTCGAGAATCAGTGTGTACAGAGATGTATGGATGTCAAGACTGAGCTTGAGAAGCTTCCAAAGCTGTCACGCATCACGGTGGGCGATGATGTGATCAAGATGGTCGATCTCACCATACCTTATGTGAAGGATGAATTTGTAAAGCAGAGAATGTCTGATTATATAGATGACATAGTGAAAGGCGCGGATGCCTACGAGGATGAGAGAAAGAGGATCAAGTACATCCGTGACTGCCTCGGACTCAAGAAGCTGTTCGGCGTCATGGTCACAGATATGAACGCCATAAAGCTTAACCTCTACAAGAGGGAGAGAATAAAGGAACAGAGCCGTTATCTCAGATATGAGGAGGCTGTTGGAAGTACGGGACAGTCTCAGGGAATCTACATTCAGTTTTTGGTTGCTGTCATCAACTACATTGCCGGAATGTACAGTCTGGCACCTGAGGAGTCGATACAGTCCAAGACTATATTTATCGATAACCCATTTGGTGCTGCAAAAGATATATATATTTGGGAGCCTATATTTGCCATGCTGGCAGCTAATCATGTGCAGCTCATCGTACCTGCCCGTGGCGCGACACCGGCCATCACCGGACGCTTTGACGTGAACTATATCCTGGGACAGCAGATGGTGGGCGGAAAGCAGCAGACAGTCGTTGTGGACTACACCAGCAAGACAGATCAGGAGGAGCTGGAATATCAGGAACTTTCCTATGAGCAGGCAACCTTCGACTTCATCTAGGGGGACTCAGGTTATGAGTTTCGCAGTTTGCCTGTGTGATGTGATATTAAAAATGTGGGATATAGACGTAAGATGATAACATTTAAAATTCTATAAGGGAGAATGTATTATAATGACTTGGAACAGGAAACAGCTTAGAAAGGGAGCGTGGAACACGGTATTTAAACGTGGACTTATGGCTTGGATGGCTATGGTCGCTGTGTGTTTTATTTTCTCTTATCTTGGGGTAGATGATTCTTCCCAGACAAAATTCGTGAAGGGAATAGATCAGGTGCTTGGACAGGAGACCGAGCATGAGGCTGACAATGTGACCATACTCAAGGAGTATGTAAAGAATATGCCGATGATTGAGTATATGTCGGAGAAACAAGCTGAGACAGTAGCCAGGGTGATAGACTCGGTGACGGTGAAACAGACCTGGATCATCAAGCTTTTAGGCGCCAACACGGCATATGTGAAGAGAAATCCCGGCGAGGTCATAGTGATGCTCCTGATATCTGCTCTTATCATGGCTGTTGTCCATTTCTTTATACAGAGTGCGGCGATAGTGGGCAAATGCCGTTATGCCATGGAGTGCAGATACAGTGACAAGGTGTCCGTCAACCGAATGTTTGCGCCTTTCCATAGGCACTATGTGCTAAGACTTATGTGGGTCATGTTCTGTTACAATGTTGCTATGACGCTCTGGTGGCTCACGATAGTCGGTGGTGTGTACAAGTATTACCAGTATAGGATGGTTCCATATCTCCTGGCCGAAAATCCAATGCTCAAGTGGAGAGATGCGAAGAACATGTCAAGGGAGATGACCAGAGGCTATAAGTGGAAAATGTTCCTGACGGATCTGTCATGCATCCATGTGTGGTTGATCAAGGCTATACCGGTTGCAGGTCTTCTGGTAGCAGTGCCATTCCAGATGGAGCTTGATGTGGAGATGTACTTCTGGTTCAGACAGAATATAGGTGTGGAAAATTTTGTTGAGGCAGCATTCAATGCTGCACCGTATAACAAAAAGGCTATCGAGGCTGCTTATCAGTCGGCAGGAGACGCGGGAGTTGCTGAGGTATGGACTAAACCGGCCTATATTCTCCAGGATGTCGCGGTCGAGGTTCCTGAGGGAATGAAGGTGAAGAGTGAATACAGTCTCAGGGACTTCATTTTCTTCTTCTTTGTGTTCTGTTTTATAGGATGGCTTTGGGAGGTCGTACTCTATATAGTTATGGATCACATACTTGTAAACCGCGGAACAATGTATGGACCGTGGCTGCCTGTGTACGGAGTCGGCGGCGTTGCTATCATATTCTTGCTTGACCGTTTCAAGGCAGATAAGGTGAAGCTGTTCGCTATGGCGATGGTGGTATGTGGAATCATAGAATTCATAGCAAGCTGGGTACTGGATTTCTTCTTTAACTCACAGTATTGGGACTACAAGAACGAGTTCCTTAATGTAAATGGAAGAATATGTCTGGTGGGGCTTCTTGCGTTTGGCATGGGAAGTCTGTTTGGAGTGTATATAGCGGCACCGAAGCTCAGTGAATTTCTGAATTCCAAGAGCAAAAAAGTGCAGAACATCATATGTATAACATTGTCGGCATTGTTTATCATAGATCTGATATGCTGTGCCATCTTCGGATTTAACAAGGGCGAAGGAGTTGGCGGCACATTATAAAGAGAAGGGACCAATATGACGAAGTCATATAAAAAGGAGGAACCAATATGACGGATATACAGAATGGTAAAATGATTGAACCGGGGAAACAGTCCTGGAATATAAAAGCAGGAGTATTCAGCTCCTGTATGCTGCATATCATTGCGATGACATGTATGCTCAGTGATCATATGTGGGCAACATTGTTTCCATATTTGGATATACTTACATGCATAGGAAGAATAGCATTTCCGATATTTGCCTTCATGATAGTTGAGGGATTTTATCACACCAGTAATTTCCGCAGATATCTGTGCAGAATGCTGATATTTGCGGTGATATCTGAAGTTCCGTTTGATCTTGTGTCCGGAGACAGCGTCTTGTATCTGTTTCATCAGAATGTACTTTGGACATTTCTCATAGGATTACTTCTGATAGCATTGATAGACAAGGTAAGAAAAACAGGCAAGGTATGGCTGTGGATCCCGGTTGCGATTGTTGTGACTCTTGTGGGATATGTGATAGGAACGATCACCATGGTTGATTTCTATGGAGCGGGAGTTGTCATGGTTATAATGTTCTATCTGTTCCGGGGCAAGGAACCATGGAAATTGATAGCACAGCTCGTGTGTATGTATTATATCAATGCACAGCTGCTTAGTGGATATTGTTATACGTTTAGTATAGCGGGACATAGCTTTGAGTTCCCGCAGCAGGCGTTTGCGCTCATCGCATTGCCGGTGATATGGCTATACAATGGAAAACTGGGATATCATAAGAAGTGGTTTAAATACTTCTGTTATGCTTTTTATCCGGGGCACTTGCTTGTATTGTACATAATCTGGCAGATGGTGATGTAGACATGGTATGAGCAGAGAATTGGTGGTTTTTGCAGATATTTGAGAAAGGAAGAAATAGTATGAATGCGGCTCATAAGATAGTGGTTTTGGTTGGCAGTATATTCCTTGCTGTCGGTGTTTTCGTGGGAATTATATTTGCGATTGTAGCGGAACCGGGAAAATTCCCCCTGGCCATGCTGAGCCTTCCGGGAAGTTTCTTACTGATCGGTGGGGGAATGGATATAGTGGTGGCGATATTGGTCCACAACAAGAAGATGATAGTAAAAAAAGGAGTGAAGTATCCTGCAAAGATATATGGATACACAGAGAATACTTCTGTTAAGGTGAATAATACATATATGATGGACACGATCGTGCATTACTTTGACAGCTACCATGTTGAGCGGGAGGCTATAATACCAACGGGATTTACAAGGGGGGCCGGCATGTACCCAATAGGTCTGACGATAGATATATTTGAGTACAATGGCAAATACGGCTATGATCCGGATTCAGTAAGGGATGAGAGGCTTCCAGGTGAGGAAGAGCTCATGGACAACAAGCCGGTGGCACCGGATAAGCTGAGACTTGTGGCGGTCAGATGCCCAAACTGTGGCTCGAGTTTCCGTGCAGCGACTGGATATTCCAGCAAATGTCCTTATTGTGGAAGCTATATGAATGTGAACATGTAAATTGTTATATTGTCTAATTGGAAAAGAGCGGGTGTGAGCTGGATACCCGCTCTTTTCGTTACAGAAGCTGCCACCAACGCCATTCTAAAAATGTAGAATAAGTCAAAATTGCTCAACTCAATATGCAATTTTACCCGCATTAAGCAAAAAATACACCTGACATATACTGTCTCTTATACACATCTCCGAGCCCACGAGACCT
>ENA-OYXE01000298-OYXE01000298.1-human-gut-metagenome-genome-assembly--contig:-NODE-298-length-16188-cov-4.392363_pt1 | contig 16188 bp, 29 predicted proteins | sample MGYA00244175_ERZ653407 | MGnify/ENA primary metagenome ERZ653407 (study PRJEB26926, sample SAMN06165181) | human gut metagenome | biome: ENVO:00009003; feature: ENVO:2100002; material: ENVO:00002003... | reverse complement strand
CGAGATGTAGAGAGGTCTCGTGGGCTCGGAGATGTGTATAAGAGACAGGGCCGTAGCAACGGCGAGCGGTACGGGCGTTTCGACATACGGCTCCGTCACTATGGTAATTGAGGGCGTGAACATGGTCGCCGGAGACGAGCTTATTATCGACACGGAGCACATGACCGTAACGCTCAACGGCGCGAACATCATCGACCGCGTGAGCGACGATAGCGCATTTTTCAAGCTACAACCGGGCGAGAACGATATTATCGTCGAGGGCGGCACGACCGCAGACGTTAAAATCTTGTGGAAAGATAGGTGGTTATAATGGCAAAGCCGCAGATTTTCAACCGCGATATGAAGCGGCTCGCCTACCTCGACAACGCGCTCGCCGTCGGCTACGGCCTCGAGACTAATTCCCTATGGACGGCGACCTTTACGCTCCCGGCGGACGACCCGAAAAACGCCTATTGTACGCCGCTGAACTTCGTAGAGATTTTCGACGGAGACGAGCGTATCGACCTTTTCCGCATCATCGGGGAGGATATGGAGCGGAGCAACGGCGCGACTCGCTATTATGATTGCGAGCACGTCCTCGCTACGCTCCTCTCCGACGTTCTCTTTCAGTATCATCAATGCGGCGGCTCCGGCGTAAAGACCGCCGACGTTCTCAATTACATTCTCGCACGGCAGACCCGGCAAAACTGGAAACTCGGGGCTTGCGATTTCAAACGCTATTTTGAATATAATTGGGAAAACTCGACGCTCCTCGCGGCGCTCTTTGCCGTGCCGGAGTGCTTCGATAGTGAATACCTTTGGTCGTGGGATACGACCGTCTACCCGTGGACGCTCTCGCTCACCGTGCCGACGGAGGCACTCAAAAGCGAAATCCGATACGCAAAGAATATGACGAACATCAAAAAGACGACGGACGCGACCAGTATCGCAAACCGCGTCTATGCGCTCGGATACGGCGAGGGTGTAAACCAACTGACGATAGAGTCGGCGAACGGCGGCGTTCCATACGTCGAGGACGCTTTAAGCATCGAGCGATACGGCTTGTGTTCGACTATCCTCGTAGACTCGCGGTATCAAGTGGCGGAAAACCTCAAGGCATACGCCGAGCAGATACTCGCTGGGCTCAAGGAGCCGTATGTGAGCTATGAAATCGGCGCTATCGACCTCCACCGGCTGACCGGCGACAAGTTCTCAAAGTTCCGCCCGGGCGAAATCGTCCGCGTCGTGGACGAGGCCGACGGAATTAACCTCCGTACCCGCATCGTCCGCGTTGAGAAAGCGGATGCAGAGGGCGACCCGGGAAACGTCACGGTAACGATTGCCAACAAGACGCAGGATATAGCGGGCAGTATTTCCGACTTGCAGAGCCGCGCCCTCATTTCCGAGACATACGCACAGGGCGCGACCAACCAACAAATCTATAATTTCTCGGATAACGCCGACGCAACGCATCCGGCGAAACTGCAACTCTATATCTCCGACTCGGCGGTACGCATTAACAAAATGCTCCTCAATATCGAGTTCGAGGCGTTCCGGGCGTATGAGAAAGCTATCGGCGGCGGCGGTGGACAAACGACCTCCTCCGGCGGCGGGCAGACAACGAGCTCCGGCGGCGGCTCTACGACCTCCTCCGGCGGCGGGCAGACCTCCGGCGGAACGGCGATCGAGTCCTCGAACGTGCTCCCGAGTGAGACGAACGGACAGGCCGTGCATAACCACGGCATTTCTCAACACGCCCGCCTTGCAACGACCAGCGACGGGGAAACCGTTGACGGATACGAGACGTTCATTTGGTCGGGCGCGCATACGCATCCGGCGCACACGCACAGGATTTCCGCACATACACATGAGGTCTACGACCATACGCACACGGTAAGGGCGCACACGCATAAGGTGAAAGACCATACCCACACCGTAAAAGACCATACCCACGCTATCGAGTTTGGTATCTACGAGGGACAACGAGCCTCGAAAGCGACTATCAAGGTAGACGGCAAAGAGATACCCGCGCCGTCCTCGTATAGCAATATCGACATTGTGAAGTATCTCGCCACGGACTCGAGCGGGAAGATACGCCGTAACTCGTGGCACTCGATAGAGATACTCCCCGATAACATGAGTCGTATCGTGGGCGCGGTATTCGCTCAAACATTCTGTAATTCTCGCGGCGGCGGGGACTACTAAAAGGAGGAAAGAATATGTCCGAATTAGTGACAATGTACCCGGCACAAGCCAACTCCCCGGAGACTTCGCTCTCCGGCGCGCTGACGGCGGCGGGTACGACCGTAAACGTCGTTGACGGCTCCGTACTGCCGGAGGCTCCGAACTTGCTCACGATTGGAGCGGACGGCTCCACGGCGGAAACGGTGCTTATGACCGAAAAGAACGGGAACGTGCTCACCGTCACGCGAGCGCAGAACGGCACGACCGCCCGGGCATGGTCGGCGGGCGACGTTATCGCCCGATATTTCACGGCGGCAGACCAAACCGCTATGCAGGAAAATATTAAGAAGCTCAACGAGGGCAAGGCCGAGAAAGCCGCCTCCCCGACGGCGGGACACTTCGCCGGGCTCGACTCCTCCGGCAACCTCACCGACTCCGGCAAAAAGCCGGGCGACTTTGCCGCCGCCTCCCACGCTCACGCGGGATACGCCGAGGTAAAGATTTTCTCCGGCGTGTCCGTCGCCGCCTCTGCATGGGTGAGCGACAGCACATACGCGGCGTATCCCTATGCCGCCTCTATCGCCTGCCCCGGCGTGACGGCGAGCCACGTCCCCGAGGTCGTGTTCGGCGCGACAGAGGCCGCGAGCGGAAACTTTGCGCCGGTCGCTCTCTCCGGGAGCGGGACGGTCAAAATCTACGCCGCGACAAAGCCGACGGCGGCTATCACGGTGCAGAGCATTACTTGTATTAAGGCGGTGAGTTAAAAATGATTGGTAGAACAAACGCAGTCAGCAAGCCCGGAGTCGAGCTCTCCCTCGTGGTATCCGTTACGAGCGGAGCGGCGGTCACGGCGACAAAGGGCTCGAAAACGGTAAACGGCACGGCGGCGGGCGGCTCGTGCGTCCTCTCCTTGCCGGAGGCCGGTACATGGAGTGTAAAGGCCACACTCAACGGGCAAACGTCCGACACGAAAAGCGTCTCAGTCGTCGATAGCTACGCGGTGGCGCTGACGTTCTTTTCCGCGACGATTACCGTCAACGTAGACTCCGGCGCATCCGTCACGCTGAAAAAGGGCGGGACGACAATCGCCACAAAGACGAGCAACGGGACGGCGGTTTTCACCGTCACGGAGACGGGGGCGTACACGGTCACGGCAACAAAGAACGGGCAGACGACGAGCGGCTCGGTCAATGTCGTTTCCTCCACGACCTCCTACTCGCTGACGCTCTCTTTCGTGAGCTCTACGCTCAACAATAACGAGTGGAGCGTTATCAAGTCCGTTTCCGACGCGGGACAGGGCGCGAACTATTGGAGCATCGGCGACCGAAAGGCGGTCACGCTTAACGGCAAGGTCGGAAAGCTCTCGCTCTCGAATGTCACGACCTACGCTTTCATTATCGGGTTTAACCATAACTCGAGCGTCGAGGGTACAAACCGCATCCATTTCCAACTTGCAAAGACCGCCCTCTCCGGCGGTACGGACGTTTGCCTCTGCGACAGCTCCTATAACTCGACCGTCTCGGCGACCGGCTATTTCTCTATGAACAGTAGCCGAACGAACTCCGGCGGCTGGGCAAGCTCGCAAATGCGTACAAACATTTGCGGGACGAGCCTATCGAGCTATTCCGGGACGATTATTGCAGTCATTCCGGCGGCGCTCCGTGCCGTCCTCAAGTCCGTTACCAAGTACACGGACAATACGGCAAACGGCGGCGGCTCGACGGCGAGCTACGTCACGGCGACAACGGATTACTTTTTCCTCCTCTCGGAGTTCGAGGTTTTCGGTAGCATTTCCTACGGAAACACGAACGAGAAGAACAAACAAGCGCAGTACGCCTATTATTCCGCCGGGAATAGCAAAATCAAGTACAAGCACAACGGCACGAGTACCGCCGCTATTTGGTGGCTCCGTTCTCCGAGTGTGAGCCACTCCCGCTATTTCGTGATTGTGGACACCGACGGGACAGTCTACTACGACGGCAACGCGTACTATTCCCTCGGCTTCGCGCCCGGCTTTTGCGTATAATTCGGAAATCGAGACTTGCGCCCTCAATGGGCGCATAGTCGGCGAGGAGGAAAGAAAATGTCCGTACCAAAATCAAGACGCGGCGAAAGCCCGGCGGAGTATATCAACCTCGCCCGCGAGATTTATGTATTCACATATAACCGCGTCCGCATCTTGCCGAAAAGCTACACCTTTTATTTTTCCTTGCCGCTCTACAACGCGGCGCGAGAGGCTTATCGCATGATAAAGACGGCAAACCTCATTTACGTTGACGAGAAATCTCCTGAGGAGATACGCCGCCGGAATATCCAGCGGCGGAAAGAGTATTACGAGACGGCACAGGGCTATTATAACTCGATGCTCGACGTGCTCGACCTCGCGTATATGACCGTCAACCATGAGAAGATACCGCCGAACGTCCTCAAAGAGTGGGTAAAGCTCATTACGGACGAGCTCTCGCAAATCTCTAAAATCAAACGGAGCGATAAAGCGCGAGCTTAATCCTCCGAGTGATTAGGTTATATTCCGCATCGCCGCTAATTGGTGGCTCCGTTCGCCTAATTCGAGCAACTCCAACAATTTCGTGAATGTGAACACCGACGGCACAGTCAACAACAACAACGCGAACAATTCGCTCGGCTTCGCGCCCGGATTTTATATCAACACGGGGCAGACCGAATAACTCCTCACGGAGCGAAAGCAGTCCCCATATAAAAGGGGAATATAACCTCTCTGACGGCCTCACGCCGTCGGACAAACATATACCGCGATACGGTTAGCCGGACGCTCCTTGCATGGGCGCGGAGTGCGTGTTTTCCGCGCTTTCATGGCTCGCCGTTACGCATTTTAGACAACACGCCGAGAAAGAAATGTACGAGGTATTTTTATTTTATGAACAGCGCAGAACGACGCGAGGCACGGTATCAGCGTCGCAAGGCCGCACGAATGAAAAAGAAAGCCGCCGCGCTCCGGGAGTACGGAGATTTCGAGACGGTTTTCTCATTCGAGCGGCTCTATGAGAGCTACCGCGCCTCCGTCCGTGGCGTTGGGTGGAAAGCGAGCACACAGCGATACAAAGCCGCCTCGCTTGCCAACGTCACAAAGACACACGAGGAATTGATAGCCGGGAGATACCGCTCCAAGGGCTTTTACGAGTTCGATATTGTGGAGCGGGGAAAGCCGAGGCATATTCGGAGCGTCCATATCTCCGAGCGCGTCGTACAACGGTGCTTGTGCGATTACTGCCTCGTGCCGATGCTCTCCCGGTCGTTCATTTACGACAACGGAGCGAGCTTGCGCGGAAAAGGATACGATTTCGCCGTATCCCGGGTGACGCGCTTTCTCGCGGAGCATTACAGAAAACACGGGCGGGAGGGCTACGTCCTCGTATTCGATTTTTCAAAGTATTTCGATACGGCACAGCATGAGCCCGTTTTTCGAGAGTTCGAGCGGAGCGGCATCGACGACCGCCTCGTCGCGCTCTCGAAATATTTTATTCAGAACTTCGGCGACGTGGGGCTCGGCCTCGGGAGCCAAGTCTCGCAGATTGCCGCGCTCGCCCTGCCGAACAGGATAGACCACTATATCAAGGACGTGCTCGGCATGAAGTATTACGCTCGCTATATGGACGACGGGTGTATCATCAGCGAGTCAAAGGAAAAGCTCGAGATTTGCCTCCGGGAGCTCCGGCGGCTATGCGCCGAGCACGGTATCCGCCTCAATCCGAAAAAGACGCAGATTATCAAGCTCACGCGCGGCTTTACATTCGTCAAGGTGCGCTTTCGATATGGCGCAAACGGGAAAGTCGTCCGCCGGGCAACGTACAAGGGTATCCGGCACATGAGGAAAAAGCTACGCATTTTCCGGCGTTGGGTGGACTCCGGCAGAATGACGGCGGCGGACGTGGAAACGTCCCTCGTATCATGGCGGGGACACATGAAAAGATTTCACTCGTACAACATGGAGCAGAGCGTCGAGCGGCTCTATCGTGAATTATTCAAGGGAGGGTAAGCTATGGAATATGTCGTTTATCGGCGCTTTAAGGCCGAGGGCATCGACGGAGCCTTTAACCTCCGATACGGTACGACCGTAACGGAGCGGGACGGCTTTCTCTATGCCGCTGACGGGCGGAAGATTTGCGCCGCAACGTCTGAAAACGGATGGGAGCATTTCAGACCAAACACGCCGGAGGGCGCGTATCGTCAAAAGATGCTCGACGGCCTCTATCACTATTACGGCAAGCACGAGGGCGCGTCGGACTTCGACCCGGAGAAATGGGCGGGGGCGGAAAATCTGTATTGGAAAAACCTCCTCCGCACGATGAACACGCAGGAACTCGAGGAGTTTTATAAAAAGCGGCTCGGAGAGCTGCCGAAAATGGAGGGATAACGTATGTATGCTATCAAAAGCGGCGGAAAGGTCGTCGGCTACTCCGATACCGTTGTCTATGTCCGCCTACACGAAAACGGGTGTTATGTCCCGTGCGACGAGGCGGAGGCCGAGGGCTTTTGCATCAAGACGGCAATCGACCGCAAGGACGAGGAGACGGGCGAGACGACGACATATCTCGAGGACTTCGTTTACGCTTTCACCGACGGCGGGCTCCTCGGTATTGAGCCGGTAGGCTCCGTGGAAGTCGTGAGCGGTACGCTCATGCTTGCCGAGAATGATAAAGTTCTCGATATTCTGTTAGGGGGTGCGGCGGAATGATTACCGTTGAAAAGGCGAAAAAGCTCCGGGCAATCATCGAGCGGGCAGTCGCCGCGCTCGAGCTCGACAACGAGGCCGCGCTTGAGTGCGTCGAGCTTTTCCCGGCATGGGAGAACGGCAAGGCGTACACCGTCGAGACAAGAGTACAATACGGCGGAAAGCTCTATCGTTGCGTACAAGCGCACACGTCGCAAAGCGATTGGACTCCGCCGGTCGCCGCCTCTCTTTGGAGCGGCGTAACGGTAGACCCGGCAACCGGCTATGACGAATGGAAACAGCCGACCGGCGCTCACGACGCATACAAAAAGGGCGACCGCGTTCTCTTTAACGGCTCCGTGTATGAGAGCCTTATCGACGGAAACGCATACTCCCCGACGGCGTACCCGGCGGGGTGGAAGCTCATCGAATGAGCGCGGCGGTCTACACGGTCGAGCTCGACGGCAAAATCATAGCGCGGCGGGAGTCTCTCTTGTGGGTGAGGCTTGACGCTCCCGGCCTCTATGTCGTATGCACGGAGGCGGAGGGCGAGGGCGTTATCGTTGACGGGGAGATTTACCACGTTCGGGGGTGTCCAGTATTGCCGGGAAAGCAGACCGTTAAACTCGATTATTACGAATTATAACGGAGGTTAAGAATGGACTATGTAGGAGCGATTATAGGAGTCCTCGGGACTATCCTCGGCGGCGTGTTAAGCTATGCCGCTTTTCATAGGAACTCGAAAAAGGACAGCGAGAGCGAGGGCAAAGAGGCCGGAACAATGTTGACCGAAATCGGGTACATTAAAGGCGGCATCGACCGTATCGAGCGCAAGCAGGACGCACAGGACGCGCGCTATATCAGCATGGCGGAGCGTATGTCGGCGGTGGAGAGCTCGGCAAAGTCGGCGCATCATCGTATCGACAGGCTCGAGGGGCGCGAGGTGCGGGAGGACGGATAATGTCCGCCCGCAAAGGCGCGGCGCGGCGGCGGAAGTTCAAAAAATGGGCGCTCGAGGTATGGAACTTTGCAAAGGGGTATATCTCCTTTTCAAAGCTCCTTGTTTATGCCGTCCTCTATATCGACTACAAATCGACCATGACGACGCTCGACCTCTGCCGGATTTCCGTAGCCAACAACTACACCGGCTCGCTCCCATATTTGACCGCCCTTATCGCCTTTTTACAGGCCGCGACCGCTACCGTGCTCTCGTTCTCGCTCAATAAGAGCAAGGCCGAGAACACGACCGGCGGAATTACATACGACACGGCAACAAAACGAGATTGCTAAAGGAGGTAGCAAAATGAAAGAAATCATCGTAAAGCGGCTCGGCGCTCTCTTGAGCGTAAAGAGCCTCGTCACGCTCTTGCTCTCCGGGGTATTCGCGTACCTCGCCATTACAGGGCAGACGAGCCAAGAGTTTATGACGGTCTACACGGTCGTTATCGCGTTCTATTTCGGAACGCAGACGCAGAAAATCAGCGACGCGGTAGAAAAGACCACAAAGGAGGGCTAAACCGTGACGGAGCAACAGGTACGCGAGCTCGTCGTATCGACGGCGAGGGCGTGGCTCGGGAAGAACGAGCGTGACGGCTCTCACCGGGAAATTATCGACCTTTACAACGCACACAAGCCGCTCGCCCGGGGATACGCCGTCAAGTACACGGACGCATGGTGCGCGACGTTCGTCTCCGCCGTCGCTATCAAATGCGGACTCTCGGACATTATGCCGCTCGAGTGCGGGTGCGAGGCTATGATTTCCCTCTATCGTTCTCATGCGGTGAGCCGCTGGGAGGAGGACGAGAGTATCACGCCACAGCCCGGCGACGTGGTTTTCTATGACTGGCAGGACTCCGGCTCCGGCGACGACCGGGGAGCCGCCGACCATGTGGGCATTGTATCCAGCGTGAGCGGGCGCGTCCTCAAGGTCATTGAGGGCAATTTCTCGAATAGCGTCAAGGAGCGGACGCTCGAGGTAAACGGAAAGTATCTCCGGGGCTTCGGACTCCCGGCGTACTACACCAAAACGGACAACAAGGAGGATTTCGACATGGATATTAACGAGGCAAGAAAGCAACTGACCTCTTGCGCCGATACCGGCGACACGCCCTCCGCATGGGCGAAAGAGGCGGCGGAATACTGCAAGCGCAAGGGCATTTTCAACGGCGACGGAGCCGGTAATTTCGGATGGCAACAGCCGATTACCCGCGAGGCCGTCGCTTGCATCATCTACCGAGCACTCGAGGCGGCGGGCGCTCTCGGCAATCTTTCCGACGTATAATCGTGCAGAAAAAGCGGGCGGGGCTCTATGGCCTCGCCCGCTTTTTTGTTACGCTTTTAGTGCTTTATGTGCGTTATTTCTCCTTTAATGCACGTATATAGCTTTTTTGTTCCGATTGCCGCATACTTGAACATGAGATAACAGCCGTAGAGCAGACCGTAGAGCATCCACCCGCAAGCCAAAACGGAATACCAACAGAAATAGAAACAGCCGACGAGCACCAGCACGAAAAGGAAGTACCAGCAATTACGCCGGGTAAGCCGGAGGCCGACTCCGAGCCGGAAACCGCTCATTGACTTTAAGCACTTCGAGAAGCTGACAAACATAGCTCAACGCCTCCCACTTTTCGCTTTCAGATACGGCACGAGCCCCCACGCGACCAGCGCGCCGCCGATAACGAGCCCACACACGAAAGAGGAGATATTCCCTTGTACGGCGAGCGAGACGGCGGCGAACAGGAACAGAACACCGACGACGATTTTTACGAGCATAGCGGTTTTAGATTGCCGCATACCCGTAACGCGCTCGCGCTCGTCGGCCTCGGCCTCGCGCTCTGCGGCCTTGCGAGCTTTCGCTTGCTCTTTTTGAATGTCCTTTTGCTTATCGACACAATGCTTGCAGACGTAGCGCCGGGACTCGGGATAATAAGCGCCGCCCTCGTTCGCGTCGAACTGCCTCCCGCACTTCACGCAAGTAACAATATGCTTTTTCATGGTATGAGTAACTCCCTCCTATTTTTTCGGTCTGCTGACCTTTAACACAATTATGCGTTGCGTATGTGCTAAAGTCAAGAAAAATGCAGACCATTAACACAGGGAGGCGAGAGCTTGCGGATATACGATTTTGAGGGAAAGAAGAATATAAGCGGCGAGCGCATCCGGGAGGCGCGGCTCAAGCTCCGGCTCTCACAAAGCGACCTCGCGGCGCGGGTGCAGGTCGAGGGCGTAACAATGGAGCGGGACTCGATAAGCCGTATCGAAATCGGGACGCGGTTTATTCCCGATTACGAGATACCCGTCTTTGCCAGCGTCCTCGGCGTGTCCGCCCTTTGGTTCCTCGGAATAGAGTAAATCCCCGGCTCCGTGCCGGGGATATTTTTTGCACATTTTCTAAATAACGCTTGACATACTGCAAGCAGTATGATATTATAATAAACAGAAAGGAGGTAAACGCATTGAGCAAGCGAAAAAAGAAACGCGGCAACAAGGCAGAGCCGGACAGCTACTTAAACCTTGTTACCGCAATCCTAAACCTCGTGATTGCTATTCTACTGCTGATAGAAAAGCTCACCGAGTAAAGGGCGGGGAAAAATCCCCCTTGCCCTACAAGGATAACACGAAATACGCTCAATGTCAAACGACCATGATTAGAGTATTCGAGTTTTCAACATGGAAAAATAGTGAAAGTGCAAAAGCCGCCGTCGCCGTTGCGATAGCCAACGCAAAACAAGACAAAGGGAAAAAATTTACGGTGGCAATAGGAGAATGGGGAGTACGAACGTTTCTCGTGCTCGGCGCGACCTGTAAAGAGGAGGCTCGAGCGGCGGCGGTGGAGGAGTTCAATAAAACACCGTCCGACGGATGGCACGAGGAAAGGGTAAAAGTAAGAGACGTTACGAACGCGAAAAAGTACAATTAAGGAGGCGCGAAATGATAGTTTATATCTTGTGCGGGGTAAGCATCACCTTATCTGCAATCTCTATTTTCATCAGCGCCAAAAGGAGGCGGCAGAATGGCAGAGGCAAAAAGAAAGACTAAGACCTCGACGGCGGTAAAGACGCGATACAACGAAAAGGTTTACGACAATATTTCGGCTCGAGTCCCGAAAGAGCTCGCGGCGGCTTTCAAAGAGAAATGCGCCGCCGAGGGCATACCGCAAGCACAAATTATCAAAAAGGCGATAGAGGATTTCCTATCGCAGTAACGAGAGGGCGGGGTTTTCCCGCCCTTTTTCTATATCTTGAGGAGGGCGCAATATGGGAAAGCGGTCGTATAAACAACTGAATTGGACGAGCCGTATCAAGCTCGAGACGATGCTCAAGCATGGACACTCGAAAAAGGAAATCGCCGAGGAGCTGGGCGTACATATCAGCACCGTTTACCGCGAGCTCAAGCGCGGGACGTATGAGCATCTAAACTCCGATTACACGACCGAGGAGCGGTATAGCCCGGAAATCGCCGAGGCGCGGTATCAAGAGGGGCTCTCCGCGAAAGGAGCTCCGCTCAAGATTGGGAAAAACCACGCCGCCGCGCAGTTTATCGAGGATAAAATCGGGAACGAGGATTGCTCCCCGGCGGCGGTGTGCGCTCTACTCAAGCAGGAAAAATATAAGCACTTCGGAATAACCTTTTGCCGTGCGACGATTTACAAGTACGTCGAGGACGGCGTTTTTCTCACGCTCACAAATCAAGACCTCCCGGAAAAGGGCGACCGCAAGAAGAAGCACAAGACCATACGGAAAAAGCAGTCTCGCGCATCGAGCGGGACGAGCATCGAGCAGAGGCCGGATTATATCAACGAGCGGCAAGAGCCGGGACATTGGGAAATGGATACCGTCGTCGGAAAGAAGCGGACGAAAGCTCGCCTCCTCGTCCTCTCCGAGCGGGTAACGCGGCGGGAAATCATTATCCGCATTAAGGACGGGCGCGCCGAAACGGTCGTCGCGGCTTTAGACCGCCTCGAGCGTATTTACGGCGCGGCGTTCTATCGGATATTCAAAACGATAACCGTAGACAACGGCTCCGAGTTCGCGGATGCTGACGGCATCGAGCGGAGCGCCCGCCGCAAGGATGCAAAGCGGACGACGGTCTATTACTGCCATGCGTATAGCTCTTGTGAGCGCGGCACGAACGAGAATATTAACCGCATGATACGGCGGCAGTTCCCGAAAGGGACGGACTTCGACAAGGTGACGGCGGCGGAGGTTAAGCGCGTCGAGACGTGGCTCAATGATTACCCGAGAGAAATACTCGGCTTTATGTCCTCGGCGGAGGCTTTCAAGATAGCATTTGACAGGGCGGCGTGAACGCTCAAAAATTTATTCTATCTTTTTCGCACAAAATACTTGACATTTGCGTTTGTGGCGTTTATCATTAAGTGCGAAAGAGCTAATAAGCTCCGACGCACTTATTTTTTTACGCAGAAACGGAGGCGAGGCTATGAAATACGAGTGCTTAAAGCTCGAGGAGCGGCGGATTATCGAGGAAATGTACGCAAAGGGCGCAAAGCCGGGCGAGATTGCCGAGCGTGTCGGCAAGTGCCAAGCGACCATATACCGCGAGCTCGAGCGAGGCAAGACCGGGGAAACGGACTCCCGCTTTCGTCAAGGGTATAGCGCGGCGGTAGCGGAGGCTCGAGTAAATCGGTCGTACCGAAATAGAGGCCGTCGGAAAGCGGCACAGTAAAAAAGGAGGTTACTCATACCATGAACGGAAAGACACTAACGGCGGAACAGTGCTCCAAACTCTCCCTTTATATCCTTATGACGACCAAGACCCGCGAGGGTGAGGCGGAGGCATGGGAGAAGCTCGCAGAGGAAAAGAAAGAGGACGGCTCCCCGAAATATATCCACGCCGCCGACAACGCGCAGTTTTGGAGAGAGCTCGACGCAGACCTCCGCAAAATACTTCGGGATTTGGAGGCGTGAGCATGAACAACTACCAGAGTATCACGGCAAGCCCGGAGGCGCTGGCGGCGTTCCTCGGCACTATCCCGGCGATTGAAACGCCGTGGGACGATGCTTTTCACCGGATTTATTGCTCCTCGTGCTCGGCGGCGGATTGCGACGACTGCCGCCGCCCGGAGCGGGATAGCCCGCTATGGTGGCTCGGCCTCCCGGCGGCGGAGGCCGAGAAATGAACGCCGATTTTTCCCATACTTGCGAGGGGCGCGAGCACGTTGTTACGGAGCCGTGGGCGAAAGACATTATCTCCTATCGGTGCTTTGCTCCCGGAAGATGCAAGGGGCGCGTCGTTGGCGTGAAACGCTTTGACCCGTATATCCCGGCATGGTGTCCAAAACTGGAAAGGAGCCGCGAGAATGGATAAAACGGCATTATTGAAGAAAGTCCGCGCACTTGCCGAGCACGGAGCCGGCGGCGAGGCCGAGAACGCCGAAAAGCTCCTTGCTCGTATGATGAAGAAATACGGCATTTCGGAGGAGGAGCTCGACGAGGAGACTCGCGTCCGCCACGACTTCACATATCACGGCGGGGAGGAAAAGAAAATCCTCAAGCAAGTGGTCTACAAGGTCACGGGCGGCTACACCTACGAGCTCGTATATACCGCGAGCGGGCGCAAGGTTAGGACTCAACTCGGCGCGGATTGCACTCCCGCCGAAAAGGTGGAAATCGAGTATCTTTTCGATTTCTATAAAAGACTTTGGGAAAAAGAAAAGGACGCTTTCCTCGCGGCCTACATTCAAAAGCACCGTATCTTTGCAATACGCGCAGACGTAGAGCCGCGGGAAATGAGCCTCGAGGAGTCTATCAAAATGAGTGCTCTCATGCGAGGCATGAGCGACGAAAGTCCGCTCCGAGCTATCGAGGCGGGGAAATAAAGGAGGAATAACACAATGAGCGAAACGAGTTCGAGAGTTCGGCTTATGGCAAACCTACAAGCCGCCGTCGCGGAGGCCGTCTCCGGCACAATGGAGGAGCGCGGGCGCGGCTTCGCCTCTGACCGTGAGGCATGGGCGGAGCTGAAAGAGTGCATCGAGCGCACAAAGCAGATGCACACCGACATTGAGAAAGTCCACAAGGAAATGTGGAGCGCGGTCAAGGACAGGAACGAGGACGCTTTCGCCGCACTCTCGCAGGAGTTCGAGCGGAGTTCCCGTATTCTAGCCGAGGAATGGGCGCAAACGTCCGCCCTTGCAAAAATCGCCGTTATTAGCGAGTCGAACGATTAAGGAGGTCGCACAAATGAAAAAGCTCTATTCAAAGAAACTCGGCGGAGAGGCGTTCGCCCTCGACGCGGCACAACTGGACACTCTGAAAAAGGCCGGTTATACCGTACCGAGCCCGGAGGAAGTTATCGCGGACGCGGCGGCGGTCAAAATCGAGCCGCCGGAGGGAAAGCGGGCGTATGTCGTCTTTGATTTCAAGACCGGCGCTTTCAAAGTCCGCACGAGGACGCAGACACTCGCCGAGAGCGAGGTCGGCGGCTTCGTTGGTGAGGTAGTCTCGGCGGCGATTTTATGCGGCTTCGTCGAGCGGGCGGATATGGACAAGCCGAAAGCGGATGCTCCGGCGACTCCGACGACGGCCTCCCCGCTCGTGAATATGCTCCGAGCCGCTTTCCTCCGCGCGGCGAGCGATAAGGCTCCGGCGGCGGACAAGCCAACGGAGGCGGCAGACGCGCCGGAGGTCGTCGAATGATTAAGCTCGGCGACCGCATCACGGTAAAGCCCGCGACGTTCGACGTTCCGGGCAAAGACGGCAAGCCGAAAGCAATCCCCGGGACGGTCGTCTACGTTCATCCCGGCGGGCGATATTGCGTCCTCGAGTTTGACGTAGGCAGACGCGAGCCCGTGACTATCCGAGAGAGCTTTCAGCTTATCGACGGGAGGGTAGCGGAATGAAACGCGAGCAATCAGCACCGGCGGGATACCGCCCGCACTTTGCCGGGACGACGAAATTATACGTCGTCCGTCACAAGGAATACGGCGAGCTCACCGTAAACGGCGTGAACAAATACGAGGCAGTACACGCCGCCGCCCGTGCGTGGGGCGTTCGGTGGACGGCAATCGCCCGAGAGTGCGAGTATATCGTGCTCGCCGAGGATACGCCGGAGGCCGGTAAGCCATGACAAGGCAGGAGCGGCGGAAACGCCGCAGACAGCGCCGCCGGATGCAAGCCGCCCTCCTCGCCTCTCTCCTCTTTGCGTTGGTGCTCATAGTGACGCTCCGCATCCGAGAGACAGCGTCGGAGCCGGTCGCGGAGCGGACAAGCGCACTTGCGGCGGAACGGCAAACGCTGACATACATAGCACCGGCAAGGCCGGAGGCGGCGGAGGAAACGCCGGAGGAGCTGACGGTAGAGCCGGAGCCCGAGAACAGATACGCGGAGCTCCATTTCAGCGACGAGGACGTTTATATCCTTGCTTGCCTCGTCTACCACGAGGCGCGCGGCGAGAGCTTCGAGGGACAAGTCGCCGTCGTCGAGGTCGTTCTAAACCGTATGCTCTCCGACTATTTCCCGGATACGGTCGAGGAGGTCGTATTTCAGAAATACGGCGACGTATGGCAATTCTCCCCCGCTCCGTATCTCTACTCGGCGGAGCCGGGAAAGGAGCAATATCTCGCGGTGCATACCGCCATAGAGGAGCGGGAGCACATTCTTTCAGAGGATACGGTCTATTTTTCGACCGCGCCTTATAACGAGAGCGTCGATATGATTATCGGCAATCACTATTTCTGTAAAATCTTTTGAACGGAGGAAAAGACGATGCAACTCATTACCACAAGGAACAAGGAAATCTCTTTCGCGGAACTCAAAAAGGCAATTTCGAGCGGGAACGGCCTCGAGCTTATCCGCCCGGGCGACAAGTTCGCTATCGAGCTCAAGAACGGCGAGCACGTCAACGCCGTTTGCGGCGGATATGTCAACGAGAAGCGCGCCCGCTTCGTCCTCGAGGACTGCCTCGCGGATAAGTGGCGCATGAACGACACGCCGACCAACAAGGGCGGATACCTCAAGAGCGAGGGGCGGCGACACGTCCTCGAGGATATTCTCCCGCTTTTCCCGGACGAGCTCGCGGAGGCGTTCGAGCCTCGTTTCATGTCCGAGGAAATCGACGGAGAGCGTCACGAGTACGCGGATACTCTGTGGATACCCTCCGCGACCGACGTTTTCGGCGCGGGTAATTGGTGGAACGAGGAGCCGGACAGCGTTCAACTTGAGATTTTCAAGCGTGAGCGCGACCGCGTGAAAGAGCACGTCGGAGACGGAACGTGGTATTGGTGGCTCCGTTCTCCGCGTGCGAGCAACTCCCGCTATTTCGTGATTGTGTACGCCGGCGGGACAGTCAACCGCCGCTACGCGTACTATTCCCTC